>Ga0182024_10006970_pt1 | contig 24584 bp, 20 predicted proteins | sample P32metaG_FD_120480 | JGI IMG/M metagenome (GOLD analysis project Ga0182024, IMG submission 120480) | Permafrost microbial communities from Stordalen Mire, Sweden - P3-2 metaG (Illumina Assembly) | ecosystem: Environmental > Terrestrial > Soil > Wetlands > Permafrost | place: Sweden: Stordalen...
CGACTGAAGGAACTGGAGAAAGAGAACGGCAAGTTGAAACGGCTGGTCGCGGAGCTGTCGTTGGATAAGCAGATCCTAAAGGATATTGCGGAGGGAAACTTCTAAGCCCGGAGCGACGTCGGTACGCCGTAGAGCATGCCCGCGAGGAGTACGAGGTGAGTGAGCGGCGAGCCGGCAACTAATTTTTGGAACAGTTCAAATGCTTGTTCCCAGGAATCGACTGCCCGAGGTTCGAAAATGGATTGTCTTACTGATAACGCCACAGCTTCACGGCCTTCGTTCAGATTTTTGATATGGCCCGTCGCAATAGCCTGAACCAACACATTGCCTAGTACGGAAGCTTCAGTCGGACCTGTGATAACGCTTCGGTTTGTGGCGTTAGCAGTGAACTGGCACAGCATTCGATTCAGAGCTCCCCCTCCTGCGACGCGAATAATCGATAATTGCTGGTGGGTCAGTTCCACCAGTGAATCTAGGACCTGCCGATAACGAAGGCAGAGGCTTTCGATGCAACAGCGGGCAAATGCCCCGGGGGAATCCGGCAGCAGTTGCTTAGTGCGACGACAGAAATTCCTAATGGCTAAGAGCATATTCTTCGGGGCGACGAATTCCGGCGAGTCGGGAACTATCAAACTTCGAAACGGCTCAGACTTTTCTGCAATTTTCAGAAGACCAGTCCAGCTATATGGATTTCCTTCGATCCGCCATTGCCGCATGCACTCCTGTAGGAGCCAGAGGCCCGTAATGTTGCATAAAAGCAGTACTGCCCCCCCCACACCGCGCTCGTTAGAAAATCCCAACTGACAGGCTTGCGGGGTACATATTGGTTCGCTAATTTCCATACCCATCAAACTCCATGTGCCACTGCTGATGAAGACACTATCCGAATCCATTCCGGGAATTGCGGCGACGGAACTTGCCGTATCATGCGCTGCAACCGCGAGAACCGATGTGGCAGCAGAAAGATTAGTCTCTCTGGCGATTTCACGACGAAGAGGACCGAGAGCGCTCCCGGGTTTAATAACAGAGGGCAAGAAATGCGAGGGGATTCGTAGGCGGGTCAATAAATCGTGTGCCCACTCAGGTTCTTTCGTACGCAGCATCTGACTAGTTGAACCGATAGTGTATTCGATGCTTTTCGCACCGCTGAGCCAAAAACTAAATAAATCTGGAATCATGAGCATAGTAGCGGCCGCTTCCAGTTGAGGATCTCTGTTTTGGACCATACTGAAGATTTGGAAGACAGTGTTTATGGGGCATGATTGAATTCCTGTTTCCTGGAAGATTGCCTGTTCCGGGATTTGAGCGAACACGGATGCGGGAATTCCTTCCGTACGACGATCACGATAGGTATGGGGGTTGCCGAGCAAAGAGCCTTCCGCATCAAGCAACGCGAAATCCACACCCCACGCATCTACACCGATACCGGCAGGAATCGACTGATATTCTCGGGAGTACGAGCTCAAGCCATTCTTGATTTCTGACCAGAGACGGAGTACGTCCCAGTGGAGACGACCAAGAACGTCGACCGAAGAATTGGCAAATCGGTGGAGCTCGCGTAGATTGAATGTCTTCCCATTCCAGGAGGCATTGAATACTCTGCCATTTGAAGCACCAAGGTCGATAGCGACGAAATTAGCGAATTTCATCTCTTTTGAGCCGAATTGAATCGGATTACTTGATTCGTGATATTCATGACAAGCGATTCGAAATCCTCATCTCGCTGTCGCCGGGAGGTGCGTTTTTGCGCCAAGACTGGGACGTTCGTGGTGACACGGGGTAAAGGAACGCTGGCTTGCTTTTGCTCAGGGAAGCGTGCGTCCGGCAACCCCAATCGTCGTTTGATAGCGAGTAGCGCTGCAATTTTGTCCTGTGGAATTCGTCGAATCGGTTTGCCCAAATGCGAGGCAAGGATAAGCGTGCGACAATAAGTATCGATGACTTCGACACACCACTCCGCATGGGTCACGGTATCGGCCCAGCTGACGATACCGTGATTTTCAAGCAAGATAGTGTTACATGACCGCACGAACGGCAATACCGTTTCCGCGAAGGATTGCGTACCGGGGGTTTCATAGGAGGCGGTCGCAACAGGTCCAATAAACACCTCCTGCTCTGGAATAATCTCGCCAGGCGGAATTAGTCCGGTTATTGCGTACGCAGTCGCGTGCGGCGGATGGCAGTGAATTACAGCTCGAGCGGCCGGAACGGCCTTGTAGATTTCGAGGTGCAGAAGGATTTCGCTCGTGTGGACACGCGTACCAATTATTTTCTCGTTCTGCAGGCTCACGAGACAGATGTCCTCGGGGGTAAGGTCACCCTTACTGAGCATCGTCGGGGTACAGAGAACGTGATCGCAACCGATTCTATACGAAATATTTCCACCATTTCCGTCCACGTACTCTCGGGCCCACAGCTTTCGGCCCACGTCTACGATTTCACGCTTAATCGACTGAGCTTCTTTCGATTCGAAAAGGCGACGAGAAGATCGCGTCGGGGGGTACTGACAGTCAGCCTCTGGCACGCATTGGACGAGAGCCTGACGAACGACTTCGGCGACAAATTTCTTGTTTATTTGCGGCATGGTTATTAATGGGACAATTGATCACTATAAGTTCTAAAAAGTTCAAATGCAACCAAATTTACTCCATAATTATGGATTTCGATGGCGAGGAGTGCTACTATGGGGCGCATGGGTTCTGTTGAAAGACAGATCAAGCTCCAGGAACTCCTGACCGGTGTGGACGAGTTCGTGAACCTTAGCGACTTGTGTCGGAGGCTCAACGCGTCTCGCTCAAGTCTCCGACGCGATCTTATTGAGTTGGAGCAAAGAGGGATTCTACGTAGGGTCCATGGTGGCGCTATCTCGATAAGCCAGCGCGACGAATCTATGGACTATCGGAAGCTGGCGAGTAGCCGCCACGAGGAAAAGGCGCGAATCGGCAAAGCCACAGCCGCCCTGATCGAAAATGGTCAAACTGTGATTATGGGCGGCGGCTCCACTACCGTTGAGGTCGCACGGCACCTTCTTGACCGGCCGCTTCAGATCATTACGAATTCAATGCCACTTGCGCAGGTGTTTTGGGAATCCAGGCAAGTGGAAGTTACTTTGACAGGCGGTTATATGTATCCGCGTTTGGGCATTCAGCTTGGTCCGATCTGCGAGCGAATGCTGAATGGTGTAACTGCTGATGTCTTGGTCATGGGCGTACGGGGAATTACCCAATCTGGGTTGAGTGATGGCAATTCACTGGTGGTCGGTGCGATCCGTACCATGATTGAAGTATCGAGCAAGGTCATCATCGTCGCGGATCATTCCAAATTTGGCCAAGTTAGCATGCTGCATGTGGCAGATCTAAGGGATTTAGACGTCATAGTTTCGGATACAGGCTTATCTCCAGAGTTCCGCAATATGGTCGAAAACAGCGGTGTTCAATGCATCCTCGCGTGACGGGATGAAATCATTGCACGCGGAATGAATGGGTTTTCATTCATTAAACATTGAACATTGCCGGAGTGGTCCTAGATGAGTGCAGTAAATGACGAAAAAGGGAGAACTTCGATGCCGTCGAATACGATGAAGGCCGCAGTATTACAAAAACCCATGCAGATCACTATGGAGACACGAATTCGTCCAGTTCCGACTCAAGGCGAAGTTCTTGTTCGTGTCAGGTCTGTCGGCGTGTGTGGATCGGACGTTCACTATTACACGCACGGGCGAATCGGACCCTTCGTCGTGAAAAGTCCCTTGGTATTGGGTCATGAAATGTCGGGAACGATCGAGGCCGTAGGCGAGAATGTCCTGGAAGCGCGAATTGGCGAACGAGTTGCTGTCGAGCCGGGGATTCCCGACCGCGTGTGCGAGTATTGCCGCATTGGCCGCTATAACCTCTGCGCGAACATTCGTTTTATGGCCACTCCTCCGCACGATGGCGCTTTTGTCGAGTATGTCGCCGTACCTTCTGATTTCGCGTTCAAACTTCCCGATCATGTAAGTCTAGATGAAGGTGCACTCATGGAGCCTCTGTCAGTGGGTGTATATGCAATTCATCGCAGTGGGCTCAAAGCTGGACAGAGCGTTCTCATAATTGGAGCAGGACCAATTGGGCTTGTTACGCTACAGGCTGCCCGAGCGGCGGGAGCGGGTTCTATTATCGTTCTTGACTTGGATGCTGGTCGCCTCGCTATTGCGAAGAAGCTAGGGGCTACACAGACTGTGAATTCGAGCGAGGGTCTTCCTTTAGAACAGGTACATGCGCTGACCGACGGATGCGGAACAGACATCGTATTCGACGCGGCAGGATCGCCGAAAACAGCCTCGCTCGCCGTTCATCTTGTCAAACGTGGCGGCCGCATTGTTATGATCGGTTTTGCTCTTGAGGACAACTTTCCTTATCCCCTTGTGAGCGCGATGGCGAAAGAAGTGGACATAGTAACTGTCTTTCGCTACGCGAACGTCTATCCCTCTGCGATTGGCTTGGTCGCGGAAGGCAGAATCGACTTGAAAAGTCTGGTCACGCACCGCTTTCCTCTTGAACAGGCAGAACGAGCGTTGCAGCTGTCGGATCGAAGAGAAGATGGGGTTGTAAAGGCTATGGTTCAAGTGTAGTAACAAAATGGGTCCTTCCGGACCAATGGCGCTATGACAGACAATGGTCCCTATTCCAGCAATCAGAAGATAGACGCTATTTTTACCTCGCAAGATTTTACGGTCAACGGTGATCTCGGCAAGACGTCCTGGAGGAATGCAGAGTGGATTAAGTTCGATCACGATGCTTACGGTGGTTCTAGGTACCCTCAGGCTGAAACTGCGGTGGCTGCTCTCTGGACTGAGCAGTCCATCTACTTCGCCTTTCGTTGCAGCTACTCTACTCTCAATATATACGAGGGCGAAGATACTACCAAAGAGCGTTGGGAATTGTGGAACCGCGATGTAGTTGAGATTTTCCTCAATCCGCAACCTCATCGGCTAACTCATTACTATGAATTCGAGGTCGCCCCAAACAATCAGTGGATTGATCTTGAAATCGATCAAAGCAAAAGTCCCTTCTATGATCCCAACTGGGATTCTGGTTTCAAGCACGCGACTCGCGTGAATGTCGAGAGCCATAATTGGACTTGCGAGATGTGCATTCCTGTGTGTTCGATGGGAGTGCGTCATCTTCGTGAAGGCGACACATGGCGGCTTAATTTCTTCCGGTTCGATGGGCCCGGAGACGATTCTCAGCGTCGCTCGATGTCATGGGTTGCCATTCCCGGAGGCAACACATTTCATACTCCAACGCGCTTCGGTCTAATTGCATTTAGATCCCTTGGCTTGCGAACTCTCGTCTGAATCGACAAAAGAATGGAGGCACAAATGCGCCGCCCCAGGATCGTATCGCCAACTCCGACCCATAGCATCGTCGGCTCAGAGAGGCGCAAAGCGGGGATTCAGCTCGCTGAGTTGTTCGAGTTAGATGATTTTCGTAAGATTCGCCTCGCCAGTCAAGTCGGCATCAGCCGGGCTATCGTCGGAGTACAAGCAGCACTCAGCCGTATACCGAGTAACCGCTATTTTGAGACCTTGAAGAACATACGGGCCGATTTCCAGGCAGTTGGCATGGTCTTCGCGGGCGTTGAGAGCCATCCTGTCCCAGCGGAGAAGATTAAACTCGGCTTGCCTGGCCGTGACGAAGAAATTTCAAACTATATTGCCGCGATAAAGGCCCTGGGTCGAGTTGGCGTTCCAATGATTTGTTACAACTGGATGGCAGGGCTAGGCTGGTATCGAACGAGGGTGGACGTACCGTCTCGCGGGGGCGCTCTGGTTAGCGAATTTGATCATCGAACCGCCCAAGACCAGGGACTTACAGCATGGGGAGAGGTCAGCGAGGAAGAAATTTGGAGCAACCTGGAATACTTCCTCAAGATAATTATCCCTGTAGCAGAACACGAGGGCGTGCAAATGGCCCTACATCCGGACGACCCGCCGATCTCGCCTCTGCGTGGGATCGGTCGCATTTTGACAAGCGCCGCTAGCTACCGCCGCGTGCTGAAAATCGTACCCAGCCCAGCGAATGGGATTACTTTCTGCCAGGCCAACTTCAAACTCATGGGGGAGGACATTGCATTGCTCGCTCGCGAGTGGACTGCGCAGAAGAAAATTTTTTTCGTACACTTCCGTGATGTCGAGGGTACTCGCAATCACTTCCGCGAAACCTTCCACGACTCGGGGCCTACCGATCTTGCTCAAATGCTCCAGGTCTATCATCAATGCGGTTTTGACGGACCGATGCGCCCGGATCATGCGCCGACCCTCGAGGGTGAGTCCAACGACCGTCCAGGCTATGCCATGGGCGGCAAGATATTTGCAATTGGCTATATGAAGGGGATAATGGATGCTCTACGGGTTCCGTATGTTTGAACCGGTCAGTTCAATCCTCCGTTCCGTATTTTTCCCTGAATAACCAAATTGGTCACGGTCATGCCGTAGCGTTAGGCATGCCCTCGACATCGAACGCGGCCCTATTTATCTATGTTTCGGACCGACGCGCACCAGCGTCGGCCCACAATTTGCAAGCGCGAAACGTCCATAAGTAGTCACGTAAACGCTCCAGTCTGTGCCATAAAACTCCATTTATAGTCATAAAACTTAATAATTGTCCTTGACAAGTTCCGCCATCTTGGCTACTCTCGGCGACTGATTGCAGAAATCAAAGCGATCTGACGCTGCAGGTAGGAGCATTTATGCAACCTAGAGTGCCGCTCATAATTTTTCTATTCTTTTGTTTTTTTGCAGATCTACCGTTGCTCAAAGCGCAGTCTACAGACGGATTAATACGTGGAAGAGTTAAAGATGCCAGCGGAGCCGTAATAGGTGGCGCACAGGTAACGGTGAGAAACGCCGAAACAGCCCTTCAGAAAGTTAAGGCAACCGACAAGTATGGTGATTATGAGGTGCCCGGCTTATTGCCAGGCAAGTATGACGTTGAGGTGCAAGCCAAAGGATTTGATGTCTCAGTTCAACGAGGCTTCGTGCTCGACGCCCGAGCTGAGGTACGCGTCGACATCACGCTCGTGGTCGGTGGTGTCGAGACAAAGATAGAAGTCGCCGGCACAACGCCCGCCGTTACGACGGAAACTGGAACGGTTGCGGAGGAGCTCGACTCGGAGGAGGTGAAAGATTTGCCTCTTAACTTCCGAGCCACTTACACAGGAGGCGCTATATATTTGGTATCGATGCTTCCCACGGTCCAGACTGACAACGGTTATAACTTGACCTTGTCGGGAGGCCATACCTCGATGAATGAACTTACGATGGACGGCTTCTCCCTGATGAGCAATCGATACAATAATGGCATCACTCAACTTCTACCTTCGACAGAGGCGATTTCAGAGATTAGCGTGACCTCAGAATTGGGAAACGCTGAGGTTGGTCAAGTCGGTCAAATTTCTTTTATAGGACGTGGTGGCACGAACGTATATCACGGGGCGTTATTTGAATATTTTCAGAATGATGCGTTGGATGCTGTTCCTCTGTTCGCAACACAGAAGGCGCAGAAGCGCGCGAACGATTTTGGGGGAGGCTTCTCGGGGCCAGTCCGTTTTCCAGGGTTTTCGGGAAAGGACCGAACGTTCTTCTTCTTCGATACAGAAATCAACCGCAATCACACCGACAATTCGATCGTAGAAGGTGTGCCCACGGCTGATATGCGAAATGGAAACTTCTCAGCTCTTTGCAGCAGCTACGCAAATGGAGTGTGCGATAGTCCAACTGGTATCACGCTTATGAACCCGTTTACGGGACAGCCTTATCCAATGAATACAATCCCGACGATAAACCCCGTTTCTCAAAAAATTCTAAACACTTTCTATCCTCAACCAAATTATAACTCTGGCGATTTTTCTTCTAATTATCGAGTTGTCGTTCCTTCCCCGACGAACAGCAATCAGTTTGATATCCGGATCGATCAAAAAATCACTGACAAGCAGCTGCTTTGGGGTCGTTACGATTACAGGAGATCCAATACTCTTTCGGCTCTCGGCCTCCTGCAGGGAGATGAAGCTAATATAAATAATACTGACAGCGTAGGCTTGACTTACGATTACAATATTACGCCAAGCGTGCTTAATGAGTTTCGTTTCGGCTATAACAGGCAATATTTTGATGTTACGTTTCCGCAATTCCCAAACGGCGCCGGGTTAATCGCACAGCTTGGCTTGAACGAGCCGGGCCCCTTCCCCGGCGGTTCGGCCATTCCAGGGTTCATTTTCCAGCAGTCCACCATAGCGAGTACTGCTAATAACCGCCAAGAAAATCGCCATGAACGTCGATTTCAAATCGATGACAATTTGACATGGGTTCACGGTCGCCACGCATTAAAATTTGGCACTGATATCCGAAGAAATGGTTATTCTGATTTCGTGCAGTTCACGGGGGCAGATAACTTCGGAGTTCTCGATTTTGACGGTGCTTTTACGGGGTTTGATTTTGCCGATTTTCTTCTGGGCCTTCCTTCAACAAGTCAGGTAACCAATGCGGGACCCAACTTCCAGGCCAATGAATGGGCATATGGCTTCTACGCACAGGATGAATTTAAGGCCACAGGGAAATTGACCATTAATTATGGATTACGCTACGAAGTCCACCCTCCATTCTTTGATCCGGGGCTGAATATGGCCAACTTCGATCTTGCAAACGGCAGTGTAGTCATACCAAACGAAGCAGCGTTTAAGATTACAGCTCCGATATTTCTGGCTTCGATCGACGCATGCGGGTACCCAGGGGCGACCCCCCCCTGTACCCCAATCATTACGGCTGCTCAGGCTGGATTACCCGAGGCACTTAGGAAAACGGATTATACAAAGATTCTGCCCCGATTAAGCTTTGCTTACCGGTTGACGGATCGCTGGGTAATCCGTGGAGGGGCTGCAATGTACGACATGACATTGCTCGGAAATGTATTCTATAACGGTGTTGGCATCAATACCGCCGATGTTGAAACTTATTCGAATTCATTCACAAAAGGGGTTCCGGCTATTCAATTTCCGAATGTCGCTCTTCCGGGTATCGGTGCCGTTGGGCCGCCTGGTACAAGCAGTTTCTTTACAGCGACTCAATTCAATCTTCACGATCCGTATGCAGAACAATGGAACCTCACTGTAGAACGCGAGCTCTCCAGGAGCACAGGATTACGGGTTACTTATACTGGAATGCGCACTATTGGTCTCTTGGTAAATGTCGACGAAAATACAGTTCCTATCTGTGCGTGCCCGTATAATCCGGCTAATAAACCGTATCCAAATTGGCTAGAGGTGTACGACGGCGTAAACGGAGGAAAGTCCTTCTATGACGCTGTCGGGACAGTCCTCACTCACCGGTTTGATCGCGGTCTAGTCGCACAGTCGAGTTATTACTTCACAAAAAACCTATCGGATGCCGACGGCTCAGCTGGGTCCACGAACGGCAATTCTGTACTTGAAAACGGCCCATTTATTATGAATCGCTTCAATCTGAAAAGCGATTATGGCAACGTAGCCTTCACTCGACGGCATCGTTGGCTCAATACCTACGTGTATAAAATCCCTTACGGGCGTGGGGAAAAATTCGGCGCTAACCTAAATCCATTCCTTAATGCGGTCGTTGGGGATTGGCAGACAGCTGGAACGTTCCTTGTACAGAGCGGTCCATTTCTTACACCGAACTATTACGGAGGAGCCGATCCGTCCGGAACTGGAGCTAACTTCAAAAGTATTGCAGGGCAACGTCCAGATCGAGTATGTAATGGCACCCGTCCAAATCGGAGCATCAATTCGTATTTTGACGTAACTTGTTTTCCTGTTCCCCCTTCAGATATCGGTCGCTTTGGAAACTCGGGTGTCGGAATCTTGGAAGGACCAGGCACAGTAGTTTGGAACACTGGCGTATTTAAAATGTTTCCTGTTAACGAAAAACTGCGATTCCGATTAGAAGCCAGCTTCACCAATGTTCTCAATCATGCGAATTTGGGTATACCCAACATGAACGTGCTAGCTGGGTCTGGGTTCGGGGTTATAACCACCGGGCAATCTCAAGAGGGCACTGGCACCAGGACAGGTCAACTCGGATTACGGATGGATTTCTAGATGCCGTTTAACCACTTATAGAAGGCCTACACTGCGAACTGTAATTTAGAACCTCCGTTTGACTAGCCTCGCACCGATTGCAGTTATTTGTGCCCGCAGATCGTTCGCTGACCTCACATTCTGAACCGGCGTTCTCCGCTGAGCGAGTGTGGCAGTCTCAGGCGCAGAGGAACAGGGCTGGACAGCTGTACTGCGACTCAAAAGAGCAACGTTTTGGAAAGGCCTTCCGAATGCTTTGTGGCGTCCGCTATATCGAAGGTCGGATGCGCCAGTCCATTTTCGCGAATGTGCAACAGCGAGTTGTTATAGTTCATCAGGAGCGATGGTTATATGCGACTAAGGGTTTTAGTGAGTTGGGTTGTGCTTGTGCTATTTTGGACGCTCACCTCGCAATCTCAGCAACTAGACTTCCGACAATCTGACGTCTACATCGTTCCATTCTCGCACCTGGATCTTTATTGGGCCTGCACGCAGGAGGAATGTCTAAGTCGAGGCAATTACATTATCAGCAGAGCTATACAACTCGCTCAAAAGTATCCTGATTTCCGTTTTCTCTTGGAAACCGAGGTGTTTGTCGATAATTTTGTGGATAGCCATCGAGGTACGTCAGAGCTCGATGAGTTCAAGCAGTTAGTGAAAGAAGGCCGAATAGAGATAGCGCCCACTTGGGCAGCAATCTATCAGAATCAGACGCGAAGCGAGGCACTGGTGCGCAATTTGATCTACGGAAAGCGCTACGCGCGCGATATCTTCGGAGTCGACCCGAAGGTTGCACATCTTGCGGACATCCCGGGTTTTACACGACAGTACCCACAACTTCTTACAAAGACAGATACACCGTACGCGGTCATAACGCGTATGGCACCAAGTGATCTGTCCTTATTCCGCTGGAAAGCTCCTAATGGATCGTCCGTTTTGGCTTGGAATACTATAAATGGATACGGATGGGGCTCAGACATCGGGCTGCATCTTGAGTTGGATAAAGAACGGATAGCGACACTCGCGCACGATATTACAAAGGTGCAGGCGACGACGAGGGGTCCGGTATACCTGGGCTTCGGGACAGATCTTTGGGCGCCCAATGAGAAGCTGATTGAAAACGTGGCTGTCCTTAACCAACGTCTGGCACCGGACCATTTTCATTTGGCAACGGCTGAAGACTTTTTCCGAGCGGCGGCGAGTACGAAGGTTATTCCGGAAGCGTCCGGTGAGGTCCCATCTTCGTGGGCAAATCTTACTACTTCTCTTCTGCCACTATGGCCCGCCGCAGTGTTTGCCACCGATATGCTCGTAAATGCTGAGAAATTTGCCACTATAAACTACGCGCTCGGGTATGCACTGTATCCAGATAAAAGATTTGAGGCACTGTGGAAAAACGCACTAAAGTCTCTGGATCACAACAACGACGGGCAGGGAGGGGTTGCTGGCGACGAACGCAAACTAGGTTACGCGCAAGAAGCATCTCTGGGTGCGGCCCAGATCTTGCGTGATTCGTTGCGCAATATCGCTGAACGCGTTAAGAGTCCCTTCCCCCGTAGTACGCCAATTGTAGTGTTTAATCCTTTAGAGTGGGTCCGCGATGACGTTGTCGACACGCATGTAACTCTGTTCGGAATCGTAGAGACCGATAACATAGACGATTATAAGAAAGGTATGCAGCTCCTGGACGAAAAAGGTGCCTCCATTCCATTTCAGATTGAACAATATAGTGACGGGAGTTCGCGGTCACTGGATCTGATCTTTATTGCCCGCAGCGTACCGTCGGTCGGCTACAAAACATATTATTTAGTTCCTGCCGATAAACAAGATACATTTACCGATGTCAGCGAACTCAAGCTGCAGACCGACAAAGATGTAAAACAATCAGCCAGTACTATTGGATCAGACGTGCTGAGTAACGACTACTATCGAATTACAGTCGACCGAGCGACGGGGCGCGTCGAAAGTTTCGACAAGGAGTTGAACCGAACCGTCGCAAAGAACATTGAGATTATGGCATCTGAAGAACGAGGCGGTGACGATCAGAACGTTATACTTCCAAGTAATCGCACGATTATCAACGTGATTAACGGTATCGAGCTCGAAGAGAACAATCCGATCCGAACTGTGCTGCGAATCGATGGCGAGATCGCGGGTATTCCGATTGTTCAGCGACTAACGTTGTATCGAGAGGTGAAGAAGGTCGACTTGGAGGACGTTATTCAGTGGAACCCAGGTAGATCTATGAATATCGAGCAAATCTTTCCCATACAAGAGCCACGCTCGGAAGTTAGAAATGGGATACCGTTTGGCACCGTCACTGCTAGCGACATAATGTCGAAGGCGGGACCGCACTGGGATGACGAGGTGTCGCCGGAAATCTGGAAGGGATGGCGTCAGGTACAGGATTGGGTGTTTGCTGGCACTACAGAATGGGGATTTACGGTGAGCTACGATCACCAGTTAATAGAGGTAAGCGACAAAGAAATTCGGATGGACATGCTCAGAGGTACTCGGTTCACCCCAGCGACGACCGTGCGGAACGGCCAACCCATTTTAGACCTCCGGCCGCCTGCAGGCACGTACGTTTTTCGATACTCTTTTACTTCCGCAAAGGGCGACTGGGAGGCGGAAAAATCGTGGCGTGCCGGGATGGCATTCAGTACACCACTGATCCCGATGACTTCGGTAAATGCACTTTCGCAGAAACCGTTGCCGCCAGAGAAATGCTTCTTGTCCCTCCACGCGGACAATCTTGTGCTCACAGGGTTGAAGAAGTCCGAGGACGGCGAGAGCATCGTTCTGCGGGCTTTCGAGATAGAGGGCAAGATGGCAGAGAGCCCGATAGTATTTTTGGGAGAAGAGCGTAGCTTTCGAGAGACCAATTTACTCGAAGAGAACCTTCCGACTGGTGTTCAAAAGGTCCTTCACATTCAACCGTATGAGATCGACACCTTGAAACTAACTCATTAGGTAAGTGTTCGAGCGCTGAGCGAAGAGCCGCGAGACTGAGCAGGATTAATCGGACCTATGAAGTCAAAGCTGACATTTGGCCTTACATATTCAAGAATGCGCTGGGTAATCACTGCATTGCTTACAGTCCCGACAATTCTTATCGTAATTGATCAGCAGACACTATCAGTCTTGGCGCCATTGCTCCGCGATCGATTCAACATAAGTGTTAAGGAATACTCGACAATCGTCAGTGGCTTCCTCATATCTTTCGCTGTTATGTATTCGGTGGGAGGAGTGCTAGTCGATCGCGTCGGCGAGCGAATTGCGATGGCTGGATTTATTATTTGGTTTTCCATGTGCACGATATTCGGAGGGGTAGCACAAGGATTGTGGACTCTGGGGATCAGTCGATTCTTGCTGGGGATTGGTCAACCAGGAAATTATCCGGCAGCACTTCGCGCTTGTACACGATGGTTTCCGAAGGCTGAACGTGGCTTACCCATCGCGATCTTTTCTTCTGGCGGAGCCATCGGTAGTATCATCGCGCCTCCAATAATTGTTTCGATCTCCTTAACTCTTGGTTGGAGGGCAGCTTTTGTTCTTCCAGGATTGATCGGCTTTGCCTGGCTAGCACTTTGGCTTGCGATTTATCAGTCTCCACAGGAGTACCCGGGCATTTCGCCGAAAGAGTTGCAACTGCTTGACGTCAGCCAGGATCATTTGGAAGACGGAGAAGCTCAGAAGTGGTCCGCTTTATGGAAGGATAGAAACGTCCTGGCATTAGTCCTCGCACGCTTTGTATCCGACCCAGTCTGGATTTTCTATCTTTTTTGGATTCCAGAGTATCTGAAAAGAGAACGTGCTTTTAGTCTAGAGGAAATCGGGATGTACGCCTGGATCCCGTTTGTTGGCGGCGCCATTGGGGGAATAGTAGGCGGACGGGTTTCGGACCTCCTGATTGCCAGGGGTATACCGGCTGCCAAAGCCAGGTCTCGCGTTCTGTACATATCAGCGGCTATAGCTCCCCTTGGAATGTTGACGAGCCGGGCACATTCCGCTGCGACGGCAATTTTTCTCATTTCCATTATGGCTTTGGTGTCCTTTTCATGGTTTATCAATACGGCAGCGATCATACCGGATTTATTCTCTGAGAAGGTTGTGGGTTCCGTTCTGGGATTTATGGGCACAGCTGGGACCCTCGGAGGGGTACTATTTTCCACTCTGATCGGTTATCTCTTGACGAACCACTCATACACGCCTGTTTTCATACTCGCTGGTACGATGCACCTTGCCGCCTCTTTTATTCTGTGGGCTCTTTTGAAGCCGGAACGGGCACCCAGCAAAAGCAGCATCGTATTCGCCTCCTAGAATGACAAGCGGATGAAGCTTAGATATCAGATATCAATCGCGAGAGACAAATAGGTGGAATCCTTGAGGATGCGCGAGAGAGTTGCAATCGTAACAGGCGCCGGTGGAGGCATTGGACGGGCTATAGCCTTTGGCTACGGACGCGAGGGAGCAGCCGTGGTTGTTAACGATCGATCGTCGGATGCTGCTCAGGAGACCGTTGAGATTATTCGAAACGCAGGCGGAAGGGCGACCGCAGTTTGTGCAGATGTTTCCGATCTGTCCACCCACCAATTCCTAATTAAGACCGCTCTTGACGAATATGGATCTCTCAACACCCTTGTCAACAATGCAGGGGTGGAATTCCATAGCCCATTCCTAAAGTCGACTCCAGAAATCTGGGAGAAAACGATGGGGGTCAACCTTAAAGGAGCTTATTTCCTGAGCTGTAAGGTGGCACAAGTAATGATAGGATTCGGCGGCGGGAAGATCATCCATATTTCTAGTGTTCATGATACGGAGCCGCCGCCAGACCGGGCTATTTATTCAATTAGCAAAGGCGGGGTACTAATGCTGGTGAAGTCTCTCGCTCTAGAGCTTGCTGAACACAAAATCTATGTCAATGCGATTTCTCCGGGAGCCATTCTTACGAACATGAATCGAGTAGGACTTAGCGATCCTGGGGAATTCACTAAATTACTGGAGCATATTCCACTAAAACGAATAGGCCAGCCTGAAGACATCGTCGGGGCGGCAGTGTTCCTCGCTTGCTCCGAATCGGATTATGTGACGGGCACTACGATTTATGTCGACGGAGGATTTCTGCTAGTGTAGTGGTTTCTACCACCCGAGGTGTAATAAATGGATTCGCAAAATTCGGTAAAGGCTCCCGAACTGGGAGAGATTAGTGAACGCTATAAGCGTCTGTATGCGGGAGCCGTCTATGACGTCCTTGAGGGCATGGGTCATCCAAACCAGGCGTTGTCACACGAGCTTACAGCTTTGACATCTGGTATGAAGCTCGCCGGTCCCGCATTCACGGTTAAGGGAGCTGTTACCGCCGAGCGTTTAGACGAAGACCGCGAAACAGCTTTGCGGATGGTCTGCAGCATGACGCATCCCTGCATCGAAGTGCGGGACCGAGGTACATCATTCAATGTAGCAATCTATGGCGAACTTAGCGCGACAACAGCTAAGGCGCACGGAGCAGTAGGAGCACTTCTCGATGGCGGGACACGCGATTGCGGACACTTGATTAATATGGGCTTCCCGGTTTTCGCGCGATACCGATCTCCAGTCGAAGCATTCGGCCGGTACATGATTCACAAGTTCCAGGTTCCTATCTATGTATCGGGCGAGCTAACTAATACAGTCGAAATCAAACCGGGCGATTTTATATTCGGGGAAGAGGATGGAGTTTTGGTGATCCCCAAGGATCTGATTTTGCCGGTTCTGAATAAATGCGAGGAAATGAAGTCACTTGAGGACCAAGCACGCGAGGATTTCGGGAAAGGGGACCATCCGGTCGAAGTGTACAAACGTTATCAACGGTTTTGAATAAATCACGAAGCGGGCTAATGTGCAAAGACAAAGTTTGGGGTGCCGGCGCTGATTCTGGCATTTCCAAAGTGCAGCGCGATGTGGCCAGGGAACTGCGTATCGAGAGAAGAAATCAAGATTATCCGCACGCTGACGGGAAAAATTTGTCGCCGGTCAGAAGGAAGTCCACGGAGCGTCCCGAGAAAACAAAAACTAGGCCTGTTCAGGCCGTGTTGACATCCTGAAGCAGAGAATCGTATGACTCGATCGGCACCGGTGCAGTGGCAGAATCTCCGGCTCAGAATCGCGGGCGATGAATATATCCATGAGAGAGCCGCGTGAAACCTTCAGACCCTGACGCAGTCGTTCCGTCGATGAGCAATCCAAGTTCCCCGCTTGCCGACGCGCAGGATCTACAGCGTTTTGGATACGCCCAGCAATTTCTTCGAGGATTTGGTGGGTTTTCCAATTTCGCCGTCTCCTTCTCAATCATTTCGATACTGACCGGTGCGGTGACCCTTTTTGACTACGGCCTCAGCATGGGGGGGCCGCGGGAAATGCTGCTGGGGTGGCCACTGGTGACGTTTGGAACTCTGATGGTGACGCTCAGCATGGCCGAACTATGCTCAGCGTTTCCAACCTCAGGAGGGATGTATCACTGGTCGGCGGAGTTGGGCGGTCCGACTTGGGCTTGGTTCACAGCGTGGCTCAACATCGTAGGGCTGATTACCGCCATTGCCGCCATAGACTACGGCTGTGCCGAGTTTCTTGTGCCGATGTTAGGGTTCCAGTCTACCGCTCATTCCATACTCGTAGTCTATGCTCTGCTGTTACTCTCGCAGGCCGTCATCAATCACTACTCTACGGTCTTGATCGCGTGGTTAAGCGATGTGAGCGTGGTCGTACACATCGTTGGCGTGGTAGTGCTCATCGGGTCTCTTCTTATCTACGCGCCCCGCCAACACCTGGCTTTTCTTTGGAGCACCAGGAATTTCAGCCCGGTTCATGCTCCTTACGCTTGGCTGTTCATGCTCGGTTTGCTGCAAGCGCAGTGGACCTATACCGGATTTGATGCCTCTGCGCACATGGCGGAAGAAACGGTGGACCCACGGCGCCGCGCGCCTTGGGGAATGGTCATGTCGGTCGTCGTGTCGGGGATCTTCGGCTACCTCCTGATCCTTTCCCTGGTGCTGGCGATCCCGGATCTTGCGCAGGTGTTGCAGACTACCGATGCCAGCGGTAATCCGCTGCCGGCCGTACTGACGATAGTGCGGCTTACGTTGGGGGTTCGAGCCGCCACCGCCGTGCTTGCACTGACCGTCCTGGCCATGTGGTTTTGCGGATTGGCCGCAATCACTTCTGTCTCGCGCTCTTTCTTTGCTCTCGCTCGCGATAACGGCATGCCACTGGCATCCATCTGGAGTCGTGTAAACTCTAGGTTGAAGACCCCTGTAAACGCCATATGGCTATCGGCGGCTCTGGCATTCGCTGCCATGCTCTACAGCGGAGCGTATTCCGTTGTCACTTCCATCAGTGTTATCGGTTTTTATCTGGCGTACATCGCTCCGGTATATCTCGGCTGGCGCAGGAAGAACACTTGGATTGCAAAACGAGGCCCCTGGAATCTGGGCCGTGCCGGCACAACCGTTAACATCCTTGCGGTACTTTGGACGGTGTTTATTTGCACGATCATGGTCATGCCGCCGAATGCACGGGCCGGGTGGGGTATCGTGTCGATCCTGGCAGTGTTATTTCTGCTTCATGTGGCCAGTGGCAAGCACAGAATGTACAAGCCCAATCGTGCACAGCCCTGACAGGGTGCGGTAAAAGTAAACGTTGCACTTGATTTAGGTTGGCGCAAGCGGTTCACCGCTAAACTGCACCATTTTAAATAAGGGCTTTAGCTGCTGAGGACTGAATCGGTGCAGTGAGCGCATGTTGCGATTATGTCTGACGATCAGTCGAGCAAAACCAGAACCCGATTGCCAGGGATGCTGAGTGTCGAAGAGCTCAGAGACCTGGTTCAGCGTGATCAGGTCCGCACTGTGATCGTCGCTTTCACGGACCACTGCGGCCGGCTCGTCGGCAAGCGGTTCGAAGCAGAAGTATTTCTTGAAAGTGTGCATGAAGATGGAACTCATGCCTGTGATTACCTCCTGGCCAACGATATGGAGATGGTGCCGGTCAGCGGATATCGCTTTGCCAATTGGGAACGAGGCTATGGCGATTTCCACCTTGTGCCTGACGGGAGCACACTGCGTCTGGCGAGTTGGCTGGAGAAAACGGCGTTGGTCTTGTGTGATGTGAGGAGTGAAACGACAGGAGAGCTTCTTAACGTCGCACCTCGTTCTGTGTTACGGCGGCAGTTGGAACGGGCTGCCGAAATGTCGGTCACGAGCGTTGCCGCGACTGAACTGGAATACTACTTGTTTCGAAACAGCTATCGCGATGCCGCCGCGAAGGTCTATGCCGGGTTGGAAGAAGCAGGGTGGTATTCCGAGGATTACCACATCCTGCAGGGAACTCGGAATGAGAACTTTACCGCCGCCGTGCGCCAGCATCTCAAGCTCTCTGGAGTTCCGGTGGAAAGTTCCAAGGGTGAATGGGGTACTGGCCAGCACGAACTCAATGTTCGCCACGCCGGAGCATTGGAGATGGCGGACCGGCACGTTATCTACAAGCAATGCCTGAAAGAAGTGGCGGACCAGATGGGCATCAGCGTGACTTTCATGGCGAAGATTGCCACCAGTCAGGCTGGCTCGAGCTGCCATATTCATCTCAGCTTATGGCGCGATGGTGTCAACGCCTTTGCCGGGGATGAGCAGTTTGGCCCAGTCCAGTGTTCGAGCATGTTCCGTTGGTTCCTCGCAGGCTGGATCCGTCACGTACCAGAGGTCATGGTGTTCTATGCGCCGACCGTGAATTCTTACAAGCGCTACATCGAAGGCTCGTGGGCGCCAACCCGCATCGCGTGGAGCTACGACAATCGCACTGCGGGTTTCCGTGTGGTTGGAAAAGGGCAAAGCCTTCGCATCGAATGCCGCATTCCAGGAGCGGATTGCAATCCCTACCTTGCCTTGGCTGCTGTGCTCGCATCGGGATTGAGTGGAATTGCCGATAAGGCGGATCCGCCGCAATGCGTCTCGGGCGATATTTATGGATCGACCGAGGCTTCCCGCGTGCCCCAGACTTTGACGGAGGCTACGGAACTTTTCGCTAATAGTGACTTCGCCAAAAGCGCCTTCGGTGAAGAAGTCGTTCAACACTATGCGCATTTCTTCCGCACCGAGCAAAAAGCTTTTAGCCGCGCCGTGACCGACTGGGAGCGTAAGCGGTACTTCGAAAGGATCTGAGTGGCAGTAGTCATGAGACTCGAAAACAAGGTTGCTCTGATTACAGGCGCTTCCAGCGGTATCGGCCGCGAAACCGCGCTGTTATTCGCGCGCGAGGGGGCTCGTGTTGTCGTGGTGGATGTCGACGATAAAGGTGGCCAGGAAACTGTGGCGGAGATAGAGCGGCAGCAGAGAAAAGCACAGTACGTTCATGCGGATGTTTCCCAGGCGTCGGATTGCGAGCATATGGTCGCAGAGGCCGAACAGCGATTTGGCAAACTGAATGTCCTGTTTAACAACGCAGGCATCATGCATAGTAAGGACGATGATGCCGTGTCGACCGACGAGAAGATTTGGGACCTCACCATGAACATCAACGCAAAAGGTGTGTTCTTCGGCTGTAAGTACGGTATTCCCGCCCTGCGACGCGCCGGTGGCGGCTCCATCATCAACACCGCCTCGTTCGTAGCTCTGCTCGGAGCCGCAACTCCTCAGATCGCATACACGGCAAGTAAAGGAGCGGTGCTGGCGCTGACGCGGGAGCTCGCCGTGATCCACGCACGAGAGAATATCCGGGTAAATGCGCTGTGCCCAGGACCGCTGCGGACCGAGTTGCTCATGAAATTCCTCGATACAGAATCCAAGAGGCAAAGAAGGCTCGTCCATATTCCCATGGGCCGTTTTGGCGAAGCAAAAGAGATCGCTCAGGCCGCGCTGTTCCTGGCTTCAGATGAGTCTTCCTACGTGACCGGAACGGAATTCCTGGTTGACGGTGGTATCCACGCTGCCTACGTGACTCCCGAGTAACAACCCTTATGTCGCACAATCCTACGGCAGGCTCTCGAGTCCAGACCATCAGTCCTGTGGATGGGTCCGTCTACGTGGAACAACAGATAGCCTCCGGCACGGAAATCGAGACCAAGCTCGCGAAGGCGAAGAAGGCACAGAACGAATGGAAGCTGATACCCGTCAGCGAGCGTGCGGCCATCTGCAGACGCATGGTGTCATTCTTGGTGGAGCGGGCAGAGCAACTTGGAATCGAGCTCACCTGGCAGATGGGACGGCCGATTCGTTACAGCCCCATGGAGATTCGGCGTGGCTTCCAGGAGCGAGCCCTGCACATGATCGATATTGCTGAAGAAGAGCTGGCCGATATCGCTCTGCCACCAAAAGACAACTTCAGACGTTTCATCCGCCGTGACCCGCTGGGTTTGATTCTGGCCCTCATGCCCTGGAACTACCCTTACTTGTGTTCGGTCAATGTTGTCGTTCCGGCGATTATGGCGGGCAATAGCTTGATTCTCAAGCCTGCCGCGCAGACGCCACTGGTAGCTCAAAGATATGCCGAGGCCTTCCAGCATGCGGGACTGCCCGACGGTGTTTTTCAGACGCTGTGCGTAGGTCACGATGACGTGGATCGCATCATCCGGGATCCGCGCGTCGATTTTGTCGCATTTACCGGGTCGGTGGACGGTGGCCATGCGGTCCAGCGTGCGGCGGGAGAGCGTTTTATTGGCACCAGCCTGGAATTGGGCGGCAAGGATCCAGCCTACGTCTGCGCCGATGCTTTTCTTGAGCAAACCATCGAGAACCTGGTGGACGGCGTTTTCTTCAATAGTGGGCAGTCCTGCTGTGGGGTGGAAAGAATTTACGTTCATCAGGATCTGTGGAAGAAGTTCACGGATGGATTTGTGGATCTTACGAAGAAATATGTTCTCGACAATCCGTTGAACTCCGAGACCACTCTAGGCCCCATGGTTCACAAACGTGCCGCCGCCTCGGTCCGAGAGAAAGTAGCAGAAGCAATAAGCAAGGGAGCTAAACCCTTGATTGACGCTTCGGCATTCGCTAAGGACAGCGCCTCTACTCCTTATGTTGCGCCGCAAGTTCTTGTAGGCGTCGACCATGGAATGCGCGTCATGACCGAGGAAACCTTCGGCCCGGTGGCGCCGTTGATGCGCGTGAAAGATGATGCGGAAGCCACAACTCTGATGAATGACAGCCGCTACGGACTCACTGCCTCAATCTGGACGTCGGATATGGACGCTGCAGCCCGAATGGGAAGCTCCATAGAGACCGGCACATGGTTCATGAATCGCTGCGACTATCTTGATCCGGAACTCGCCTGGACCGGCGTTAAGGACTCTGGCCACGGTTGCAGTCTCTCACGGCTTGGCTATGGATCCCTCACACAGCCCAAGTCGTTCCATCTGCGACTTTCCCTGTGATAAGAGTTTGGGCTTTTTCGTCGGTGTCGCACTCTCGATGAAATTCCGGAATGGTTAATCGCACGATGGCGCGAAAACGGTGCCCCCAATAGGTGCGCTGCCATATGCAAGTGAACATTCTGATTGTATGCTCAGCGTTTGTCCGCGCATTGTCTAACACGCTTGGGCCATTGCGTGGACATTAGGTACCAGCAAGAGTGCTCAAGGGAGGCAAACAATGCTCGGAACGAAGAGTCTCATTTTGTTGACCATCGTGCTTTTAAGCGTAAGCGCAATTTCACAAACTTCCATTTCCGCTTGCGGAATGAAGTGTGGTCAGGAGCGGTGGGCGATCAAGACGCTCACTGACAGTGAAGCAGCAGCCGTGGGCAGTGCCGCACCCGAGAACACTACCGTGACTGATCTGCTCGGAAAAACCGCTCCGGCGAAGCTCACCAACACGCGGGCTCCATTAGAGAAGGAGCGATTTCATCTCACCGCTCTGATCATCGGCTGGAAAATCGAAGCGACAACGAGCGACGAAATCGTTGGCAAAACAACAGCCATGTCAACGTCCGTCCCGGATCACGACTTCCACATTGTCATCGCTGACCCGAATAATACTAAGAACCAGATGATTATGGAGGTGCCGGACCCAGACTGTCAGGCGGTATGCAGTTCAACGTTTTTGAAACAGATCAGCCAAGTGAGGAGCGAAGTGTCATCAAAATTGGGCACGCCGACTAGCTCAGTAGTTGCTTTGGCGAAACCGTGGCTAGTCGAGATCACCGGACCTGCGTTTTTCGATTTTGTCCATGGTCAAGTGGGGCTCGCGAGGAACTGCATTGAAATCCATCCTGTGATGGAAATCAAGTTTCTAAAACAGCAAGGTGACAAGGTGACGCCGCACAAGGCTACGGACTTGACACATGAATGTGGAAAAGAGTGAGCAGCGGCGAGCTTTGGAGAGCCACTCAAATCGCCCGCACACTTCGGGCCGAATCCTCCGGGACTGATCGTCGATCTAACTGCTCATCCAACTGTGGAGGATAGAACCCATGCCAAAGATGGTTCGTTTTCATGAGGTCGGCGGACCCGAGGTGTTGAGGATTGAAGAGGAGCCGTCAAGGCAACCCGCTAAGGGCGAGGTGCGGTTGAAAGTGCAGGCGGTAGGCTTGAACCGGGCGGAATCGATGTTCATCCGTGGCCAGTACCTCGAACCGCCGAAGCTGCCTGCTGGTGTTGGCTATGAGGCGGCGGGCGTGGTGGAAGCGGTTGGCCCAGATGTGGACAGGAGCTGGATAGGCAAACAGGTATCGACCATTCCAGCCTTCTCCATGAACGACTATGCCATGCTGGGCGAGGAGGTAATTGCTCCCGCTGCGGCTCTGGGTGAGTATCCTGCGAAACTATCCTCGGTGGAAGGCGCAGCGGTCTGGATGCAGTATTTGACGGCGTATGGGGCGTTGATTGCGGTTGCCCATCTGACAAAAGGCGATTTTGTCGTCATCCCGGCTGCGTCGAGCAGTGTAGGGATTGCTGCGACAGAGATTGCGAAGGCTGAGGGTGCTATTTCGATTGCGACGACGCGCAAGAGCAACAAGAAAGCTGAGTTGCTGTCTCTGGGTGCGGACCACGTCATCGCCACTGAGGAAGAAGACATCGTGCTGCGTGTAAAGGAGATCACTGGCGGCAAGGGGGCGCGTGTGATCTTCGATCCTGTTGCAGGGCCATTTCTGGAAAAGTTGGCCGAGGCGGCTGCGGTCGGCGGGATTGTCTTTGAGTATGGTGCGCTCTCGATGCAACCGACACCCTTCCCGCTGTTTACGGCGCTTACTAAGGGTCTCTGCATTCGCGGCTATACCTTGTTAGAGATCACGCGCAATCCGGGGAAGCTGCCAGCGGCGAAGAAGTATGTCTACGACCGATTGGCGGATGGACGGTTCCATCCAAAGGTCGCCAAGATATTTCCGTTTGCGCAGACCGTGGACGCCTACAAATATCTCGAATCGAATGCGCAGGTGGGGAAGGTTGTGATCAGTGTTCCTTAATTCACGCGGATACATGAACACCGCCTCCCGCATGCCGGGCATGCCACCAAACTGAGAATTGTTAGCGCAAACGCGATGTTCTCCCACAGTCGGAGCATACCCGTTGGGAGAGCGCTTCAATTCGATCCGTCGTCCGGTGCCATTGAGTCGCAATGCCCGGTCATCATGGTTCCGCCACATGCCCGCCAGACTGGTCACAAAGGCTGCCAACACCTCTGACACGCCCCAGCCAACCCGCACTCCGTCCCAGCAGGCAAATTCCAGCAGAAGGCGCTGTCCAATGGGTCCACGCACCCAGAGCCGTCCGTGGCGAATGAACTCTCACCAAAATCACGACTGCGCTCTATGGAACACGAAAAAGAACACCATCACGCTGAAGCAACCAAACGCATAGATGAATGACGAGAACAGTGAAACCGCAGGTACCAAGCCCCGCAGGAGATTGAAGGAAGTTGAAGAGGAACGTCCACACCAAAAAAGCCGTCATCAGAACCGTTCCGATCAGTGCCAGCAATGCCGCGTTTTTGAGGGTCATGGTCGCTCCTATGCAAGTGCCATCTCTTCGGTACGCTGCAATAATCCCACCAATTCTTCTAAACTCCAAAGGTGGTCCGAAATTCAAAACAGCCCACTACCGAAAAACGAGAAGTGACGCCAAAGGAGATTCACCTATGAAAGACAAACCTCTTGCGAACGTGCGCGTTGCCATCTTGGCGACAAACGATTTCGAGCAATCCGAAATGACCGAGCCACGTCAAGCACTGAAGGAGGCAGGTGCCCAAACGACTTTGATCGCTCCGAAATCAGGAAAACTTCAGGCGATGAAGCACGACATAAAAGCGGATTACTTCGACGTTGATCTAGTGTTGGAAAGAGCAAACCCTGCTGATTTTGACGCAGTGGTGCTTCCCGGTGGCGCATTGAATGCCGATGCTCTGCGGGTGGACAAAAAGGCACAAGAGTTCATTCGCCGAATCGATGAAGCAGGGAAACCCATCGCGGTCATCTGTCACGGGGCGTGGCTTCTGGTCTCGGCGGGACTGACGAAGGGGCGAACATTAACCAGC
>Ga0182024_10006971_pt1 | contig 24583 bp, 28 predicted proteins | sample P32metaG_FD_120480 | JGI IMG/M metagenome (GOLD analysis project Ga0182024, IMG submission 120480) | Permafrost microbial communities from Stordalen Mire, Sweden - P3-2 metaG (Illumina Assembly) | ecosystem: Environmental > Terrestrial > Soil > Wetlands > Permafrost | place: Sweden: Stordalen...
CCGCAAGGGCGGTCTTCCAGATCAGATTCTCTTCAGTAGCGGGAATCTGGTGAGCATCGCGCCCGGTCACGCGGATGGACAAGCGGTTGCTTGGCGAAAACCGGCATTCGAGGTAGACCTTGAGGGCGATCGCCAAGGCATCGAAGCCGGGCCCGAGGTTGGCGCTCGATCCGGGAATACGCAAAGTACTGACTGGGGTCAAACAGTCATTATGCCGTCACGGCCGACGATTTTTCAATGATCGGATTGGTTATATACCGTCGGTGGCTGAGAGGGGAAAGGTCCGGATCTCGCTGATTTTGTGAAAAATCCGTGTTGCCTCAGCGGATTTCCAGAATTTCTTTTTCTTTGGCTTTGGCCGCCTGATCGAGTTTCAGCATGTAACCGTCGGTGAGCTTCTGCATTTCGTCGTGCGCGCGGCGATCGTCGTCTTCGGTGATCTTTTTGTCCTTCGAAAGTTTCTTGACGTGATCGTTCGAATCGCGACGGACGTTGCGGACTGCCACGCGATGTTCTTCCGCCACCCCGTGAAGTTTCTTGACGAATTCCTTGCGGCGTTCTTCCGTCAGGGGCGGGATCGGAATGCGAATGATCTTTCCGTCGTTAGCAGGATTCACGCCGAGGTCGGCGGTACGGATCGCTTTCTCGATGGGCCCGATCTGAGACGCGTCCCATGGGGTGATGGTGATCAACCCCGGCTCCGGAACGTGCAGATTTGCCACCTGATTCACGGGCGTCGGGGTACCGTAATAATCAACCCGCACGTTGTCCAGTAAGTGAACGGAAGCGCGCCCGGTACGGATGGTGGCCATCGCGTGCTGCAAATCCTCCAGCACTTTATCCATGCGCTGCTTCGCGCTGGTTTCGATTTCTTTGACAGTGTTCATAGTTGTCAGCTGATCGTTGTTAACTGATAAGCGTGCCGACGGGTTCGCCGGACACCATTCGCATTATATTGCCGTGCGTATTGAGATTGAAAACCAGGATCGGCAAGCCGTTGTCGCGGCACATGGCGATCGAAGTCGAATCCATCACGCCGAGCGATTTCGTGAGCACTTCGGTGTAAGAGATCCGCTGGAACATGACGGCGTCCGCGTGCTTCATCGGATCTTTGTCGTAGACGCCATCCACCTTGGTGGCTTTCGCGATAACCTGCGCCTTGATCTCGAGCGCCCTCAGCGTGGCTGCGGTATCGGTCGAGAAGTAGGGGTTCGAAGTGCCGGCCGCAAAAATCACGATGCGGCCTTTTTCAAGATGCCGAATAGCCCGCCGGCGGATGTAGGGCTCGGCGACCTGATGCATCTGGATCGCGCTCATCACGCGCGTGTTCGCGCCGATCTCCTCCAGCGCGTCCTGCAAAGCGAGGGAGTTGATCACTGTGGCGAGCATGCCCATGTGGTCGCCGGTAACGCGATCCATGCTTTTCGCTGCCAGCGCTATCCCGCGGAAAATGTTCCCCCCGCCCACGACCACGCCCACCTCCACACCGTGCTGCGCAATAGCGGCGATCTCTTTCGCAAGTTCCCTGACGCGCTCCGGATCAATACCGAACGACGCCGGCCCGGCCATGGCCTCGCCGCTCAGCTTGAGGAGGATGCGACTGTATTTGGCCATCTCTTTCTACTTGCCCCGGCGCTGGGCTTAACTCGCCGTGTCAGGACCGAAGGCGTCACCGACTTTGAATCGCGCAAACCGCGACACCGTTATATTCTCGCCCAGTTTCGCGATTTTGGTCTTGATCAGCTGATCGATGCTGATCGTGTTTTCCTTGACGAACGGCTGCTCGTAGAGGCAGATTTCTTCGTAGAACTTCGCCATGCGGCCTTCGACGATTTTGTCGGCGACCTTCTCGGGCTTGCCCTCGTTAATGGCGCGGGCGCGCTGGATCTCTTTCTCTTTGTCGATGGCGGCCTGCGTGACGTCTTCCTTGCGGACGAACTGCGGATCGGCGGCGGCGATATGCATCGCCAGGTCGCGCACCAGTTCCTGAAAATCGTCCGTGCGAGCCACGAAGTCGGACTCGCAGTTCACTTCGACCAGCACGCCCAATTGCGCACCGGCGTGAATGTAGGAACCAACCACGCCCTGTTTGGTGGTGCGGGACGCTTTCTTGCCGGCCGACGCAATACCACGCTTGCGGAGAACGACTTCAGCCTCGGCAAGATCCCCTTTCGACTCGGTCAGAGCGCTCTTGCACTCCATCATCCCTGCTCCGGTACGCTCGCGGAGCTGCTTCACTAAACTTGCGGTAATTTCGGCCATGTTTTCGATTGGTGAAACTTCTAAGGTACAAACCACCGGCGACAAGATCGCCGGCGCCACGTTTTTGGATCGCCGGCGTTACACGTTCTGTGCTTCGGCGGCTTCGCCGTCGCTTGTTTCAGAGCTTGGGCCTTTGCGGCCGGCAGACGTATCCTCGACTCCGAGCATCAGGCTTTCCTGCATGATCTGCTCGGCGTACTTCGGATCCACATACTGCGAGTACTCTTCCGTGATTTCCTCGACCGGCGTCTCGTCATCCCTGACCTTATCGGCGGTGAAATCATGCTCGGTCGCGAGGGCACGGCCTTCAATGACGGAGTCCGCAATCTTGCTGGTGAACAGGCGAATGGCGCGCAAAGCGTCGTCGTTGCCGGGGATCACCCAATCGACTTCGTCCGGGTCGCAGTTCGTGTCGACGATCGCGACCACAGGGATACCGAGGCGACGCGCTTCCTTGACGGCGATCGCTTCCTTATTCGAATCGATTACGAAGATGACGTCCGGAAGGCCGGGCATGTCTTTGATACCGGCCAAATTCTGATCGAGATGCTTGCGGTCTCGTTCCAGGCGGACGATTTCTTTCTTGGGACGGCCGCCATAAGAACCTTCGGCGTTCATCTGCTCGAGTTCCTTGAGCCGCTTGATCGACTTCTGGACCGTGGCCATGTTGGTGAGTAGGCCACCCAGCCAGCGTTGGTTCACGTAGAACATCTGGCAGCGGTTGGCTTCTTCCGCGATGGCTTCCTGCGCCTGCCGCTTGGTGCCGACGAAGAGAACGGTCTTGCCCTGCGCGGCCATTTCGACTACATACCGGGCTGCATCCTTGAACAACTTCAGCGTTTTTTGCAGGTCGATGATGTAGATACCGTTACGTTCGCCAAAGATGTATTCCTTCATCTTTGGATTCCAGCGCTTGGTCTGGTGCCCGAAGTGAACGCCGGCTTCGAGCAGTTCTTTCATTGAGATAGCAGGCAAACTTGCTCCTTAAAATTTACGACCTGTTATCGGCTCGGCGCAATCCAAAGCGAGATTTACGCCGGGACTATAAAAGGCAAATTGACATAGAATCGGGGCGCAGAAAGAACCCGCGCCCCGGCCGCAGTAATATTACACCGCGCACAACGGACCCTTCGGCCTGTGCGCTCTCCTAAAATTACACCGCGCACAACGGACCCTTCGGCCTGTGCGCTCAATCCAAAAACCCTTACCGCTTGGAGAACTGGAACCGCTTGCGAGCGCCCTTTTGGCCATATTTCTTGCGCTCGTGTTCCCTGGGATCGCGCGTCAGAAGGCCGGCTTTCTTGAGCGGTCCCCGCAGTTCGGCATTGAACGAAACCAGAGCGCGAGCGATACCCAACTTAATCGCACCAGCCTGGCCGGCGATGCCGCCTCCGTTTGCGAGGATCAATACATCGAAACGATCCGTCATTTCGACCGTGAGAAGGGGCAGCTTTACAGGCACGCGTCCCGCTTCGGTCGGAAAGTAGTTTTCCAGTGCACGGCCATTAACCGTGATTTTGCCCGATCCGGGCCGAAGGAACACTCGGGCAATGCCGCGTTTACGGCGCCCGGTTCCCAGATATTGCTCTATTTTTCGTAACGCCAAATCAAGATACCTTTCTTACTTGTCAACCGTGGTCTTACTTGCCAACCGTAGTCGGCGGGGCAGCCGGGGACCGTTTAATCGTGAGCTCCGCAGGTTTCTGCGCGACGTGCGGATGTTTATCACCTGCGTAAACCTTCAACTTCCGGTACATCTGCTTGCCGAGTTTGGTCTTCGGCAGCATGCCCGAAATCGCTTCCTCGATCATCCGGGTGGGGCGGGTAGCGCGCACCTTCGCCGCGCCTGTTTCGACCAGACCTCCCGGGTAACCCGTGAAATGCCGGTAAAGCTTCTGTGAGTCTTTTCGACCCGTCAGCTTCACCTTCGCGGCATTGATGACGATCACGTGATCGCCAGTATCGAGGAAGGGCGTATAAATCGTCTTATGTTTGCCCATCAGGATGCGCGCAGCATGGCTGGCGAGCTTCCCGAGGACAACGTCATTGGCATCGATAACGTGCCAGTTTCTTTCAATTCCCGGCTTGGACGGGAACACCGTACTCATGAACACACGACTCCGTCTATCTGTAACGACTCTAATTATACAGGCTAGCGAACGTGGGGGATCAATGTCAAACCGATGAAACATATATGGTGTATCCAGACGCAGGTCGGCTGCACTGTGACGCTGGCGGTCCTTGCCGCCGGCGTGGGCTTTCGTCTGTCCCGAACACGCCGGCGGCAAGGACCGCCAGCGCCACATCAACATATCAACTGCTTCGGTAAATGTTCGATTATGGAGCGCTCCACTGCCTGATGTCGCTCAGGCAAGCGCCTGTTGGTCTCGCGGACGGGACCGCGGCCGCATTCTCGGGAAGCGCCTGCCCGCCCATTATTTCCACATTCGCACGCAATAGAGCCTCGAGGACTACGCAGCTTAGTGACCCGATGCGCCATGGGTGCGATCAGGTTCTTACGATTGGAAAGTAGCACGCGATGCGCGAAAAACGGGTTGCGTGGAAAGATCCCATGGCCTGCAAATTATGGCAGATAGGTCAGTTCAGATTATTTTCAATCCCGGTGAATGGTCTAGGGCCGTCTTGAGTTCATGGTCGACGGATACCAGTTAATCTGATTGTCAAGCTGTCGAAATTGGAAAGGCTTAGGGGGCCTGATTTGTGAACAATCTGCCAGAACACGACATAGCCCCGAACGGTGGTATATGCATATCGTTCACCCGGACCCAATTCGCAAGCTCGCTGCAGGTCCGGATCGTAGGGGTTTTGTTGGAGCCGTTCCAGCAATTGATGAATAGACTTTTTCACCGGTGGGTCCAGGGAATTCCAGTCATCAGGGAAATCCTTGTACGCGACTATATCGACCTGTTCCGGCACTTTGGCGGCTATGATAGCCGATTCACCGGCTTCTGGCGACCACGGGACTGCGCCCCTGGTTCCTCTCGACGGTCTTGGCGAGCTGCTCGGGATCCACGGGTGTGCCACCATGCTCCTCGATCTGAGCTTCTCTGGCTGCCAGCTGTTCGAGAACGTCGGACGTAAATAAGCTCGTCGGCACCACTTTACAGGGTTCCACTTTGTCGATCCGGCCATCTTCGGTTTCAATATGAATTTCATCGCCTTCAACTAAATGCAGTAAATTCAATAGTCTCTGGGGAACGGTGACCTGCCGTTTGGAGGCGATCTTCAATCGGAATAGCTCTTTCATGAGTTTTGCCTCCTCTATTATCGCACAGATGCCGAATTTCCGACAATCCGACTATCGGATGAAACCCGACCCGGTAGTATGGGCACTTCGTCAACTTCCAGATAGCGGGAAACAAACAAGCAAAGGAAGCCGATCGCGAGTATTCCCGCGCCGATGAACGCGAGTCTTTTCGATCTGCGGACAAATGACAATTCGACATCGCGGCCCGTATGGAGTTTGACACCGTCCAGAGTCAGGACAATTCCTTTGAGCTCAGGGTCATTTATTGTCTGTAGCCACGCACGGTGTTTCTTGAGCGTTTGCTCCTGACGCAGAGCGTCGATCGCCAACGTGATCCCGCCTGCAAAGGTAAGGGCGTCTCCGGCAAAACCAAACCACATCGCCGGTAACATGAAGCATAGTATACAGATTCCGACAATTCGAATCCTCGACCAGGATCGGCAGAACCGCGTAACTTGGGCAGCGCTGAAGGCTGAACTTGAACAGCATTGCGCATGGGTGTGGACAGTAAATGTCTGATCGCTGCACAAGGACTTGTTTCTATACTTTCATTATTATAGAATTACAGAACTGATGGCCACGAAACCGACCGATGAAGAAATCACCAGATTTGCCGACATGTTCTCCGCAATGGGAACCGGCCCGCGCTTGCGGATTATGCGGGCGCTGCTTTCGGCTTACCCTGACGGCCTGGTGGTAGGGGATATCGGGACCGATCTGGGTATCGCGGCATCCACGCTCTCACACCATCTGGAAAAACTGAAGTATGAGGGCCTTGTCAAAGTCAGGCGCGACGGAACGTATCTATGGTATTCGGCCAACGCGGAAGCCCTGCAGGAGTTGTTGGGCTTCCTGTACGCCGAGTGCTGCACCCGCAACAAAGCTGTAGAACCGCAGGCGATTGCACGCCTGTGCCGCTGAGGCATTTCAAATGATCAAACCGAAAGTATTGTTCCTGTGTTCGGAGAACAGCTGCCGTACCCAAATGGCGGAAGCGTTTCTGCGTGACATGGCCGGGGAGCGCTTCACGGTCATCAGCGCGGGAGCGACAGCAACCACACTGGACCCTGAGGCGGTGACCGCAATGCATGAAGTAGGGCTGGATATCTCAGGTCAAACGCCGAAGACAGTCGACCCGTTCCTGCGTGAGCGGGTTACCTTCCTCATCACACTTTGCGATCGCGAAGTGGAAAAAAGTTGTCCCATTTTCCCCGGCGCGATCTGGCGGCTGAAATGGCCGATTAAAAGCCCCGCAGCAGCGCGGAATAAGGAAGAACGCCGCGCCCTGACTCGCAGGGTGTGGGATGAAATCCGGGAGCACGTCGCGCAGTTCGTTCAGAAACACGCATAACGGAAGGTAATCATGGAAATCAAAGAAGTAGTGAGAGAGAAATACGGACAAGCGGCGCTTCGTGTCCATAGCGGCGGAAGTTCCTGCTGCGGGGCCGCGGCCGCGCCGCTCGATGGAAGCTGCGACCCGATCACGTCGCAGCTTTACGACGCCTCGCAAACCGGCGTTCTGCCGGAAGAAGCGGTGCTGGCCTCGCTCGGCTGCGGGAATCCCACAGCACTGATCAAGCTCAACGCCGGTGAAACTGTGCTCGATCTCGGCTCGGGGGGCGGCATCGACGTGCTCCTTTCCGCGCGCCGGGTCGGCCCAACCGGCAAAGCCTGGGGCCTTGATATGACCGATGAAATGCTGGCGCTCGCGCGGGAGAACCAACGCAAAGCGGGAGTTGAGAATGTGGAATTCCTCAAAGGGGAAATCGAAAATATTCCGCTGCCCGACAGCTCGGTCGATGTCGTCATAAGCAACTGCGTGATTAATTTGTCCGCGGACAAAGACCGCGTGTTGCGGGAAGCGTTCCGTGTCCTGAAGCCGGGCGGCCGTTTCGCCGTCTCCGACGTGGTCACACGCGGAGAAGTGCCCGCCAGGGTTCGCGAAAACATGCTGCTCTGGGTCGGCTGCATCGCGGGGGCGCTTCAGGATTATCAGTACGTCGCCAAACTGGCAAAGGCCGGATTTGACGACATCGACATCGAGCCGACGCGCGTATACGACATCGAGGATGCGCGAACTTTCCTTAGTGGGCAGGGCATCGATGTGGACGCGATTGCGCCACAAGTGGAAGGGAAGTTCATGAGCGCGTTTATTCGCGCCACGAAGCCCGCGGCTTGCTGCCCTCCCGGCTGCTGCGAGTGACTTAATGACTCGTATTGGAATCAACGGATTTGGCCGGATTGGGCGTCTCGCTTTCCGCGCCGCATGGGACAACCCCGATCTGTCCATCGTGCACGTGAACGAGATCAAGGGAGGTTCGGCAACCGCGGCCCACCTTCTTGAATTTGACAGTGTTCACGGGCGCTGGACGAGACCAATGTCCGCCGGACCGGACTATCTTACGGTGGATGGCCGCAGCGTGGTATTCACCGAGGGATCCCAACCGAATGCGGCGCCGTGGGACTTGACCGGCGTCGACATCGTTCTCGAATGCAGCGGCAAGCTGGTCACGACGGACTCAATCAAGCCGTACTTCGAGCGAGGCGTCCGCAAGGCGGTCGTGGCCGCTCCCGTCAAAACCGCGGGCGCACTGAACCTCGTGATGGGCGTAAACGACTATCTCTATTCGCCCGCCGAGCACCACATCGTCACAGCCGCTTCCTGTACCACGAACTGTCTCGCTCCCGTGGTCAAGGTCATACATGAAGGAATCGGGATTCGTCACGGCGTAATCACCACGATTCATGACGTCACCAACACTCAGACCATCGTGGATCTTCCTCATAAGGATCTTCGGCGCGCGCGCTCCGCGTTGATGTCGCTGATTCCGACCACTACGGGGTCGGCAACCGCAATCGGGCTCATCTACCCGCAACTGCTTGGCAAGCTCGACGGGGTTGCCATCCGTGTCCCTCTGCTGAACGCTTCTCTTACGGATTGCGTCTTCGAAGTTGGCAGGGCCACCGATATCGCGGAAGTAAACAAGCTTCTGAAGACGGCGGCGGAGAGCACGCTGACCGGAATACTCGGCTATGAGGAGCGACCGCTGGTATCGGTCGACTTCGTCAACGATCCGCGCTCTGCGATCGTGGATGCATTGTCGACGATGGTAATCGACCGCACGCAGGTCAAGATCCTCGCCTGGTACGACAACGAATGGGGCTACGCTAACCGGCTCGTAGATCTTGCGCGCAAGGTTGCCACCTCCCTGCCGCCCCGCTCCTGAGGTCCGCGTGTCATGACCAGCATTCGAAGTTACGCCCTTGTGACTGGAGCGTACTGGGGGTTCACGATCACGGACGGAGCCTTGCGAATGATCGTGGTTCTCCACTTTTACAGGCTCGGCTATGACGCCGTATCGATCGCTTTCCTGTTTCTCTTTTACGAATTCTTTGGCATCGTCACGAACCTTTTCGGCGGATGGATCGCGTCTCGTTCCGGGGTGAAGGTCACGCTGTTCGGCGGGCTGGTGCTGCAAATCTTTTCCCTGCTCATGCTGGCGACGTTCAATGAGCATTGGGCGGCTCTGGTTTCCGTGGTGTTCGTGATGACCGCACAGGCGCTGTCGGGTGTCGCCAAGGATCTGACCAAAATGAGTTCGAAGAGCGCGATCAAGGTCGTCGTGCCGGAAGGCAAGGAGGGCACGCTATTCAAGTGGGTCGCCCGGCTCACAGGTTCCAAGAACGCCCTGAAAGGCCTGGGCTTCTTCGTGGGTGGCGCGCTGCTGACCGCGTTTGGATTCGTGGGCGCACTCACAGGGATGGCTGCGGCGCTGTTGGTGGTTCTGCTCGCGACGGCCGCGTCCTTGTCAGGCGATCTTGGGCGCTCAAAGAAGAAGGTCAAATTCACGTCGTTACTGTCCAAGAGCTCTGAAATTAACTGGCTTTCCGCGGCGCGCCTGTTCCTGTTCGCGTCGCGGGATGTCTGGTTTGTCGTCGGCCTGCCTGTATTTCTCAGCCAACTCGGATGGTCGTCGTATTCGGTCGGAGCATTTCTCGCCTTATGGGTGATCTGCTACGGCATCGTTCAGGCAGCGGTCCCGGAAATTCTGCGCATTTTTGGAAACCGCGCAGTGGACGGATCAGCGGCCAGCGCATGGGCGTTTGTGCTGGTGCTCGCGCCCGCGAGTCTGGCGTTGGCTTTGCGATCCGGGATGGATCGAAGTCTGGCTCTGATGCTGGGGCTTGCCGTCTTCGCTCTCGTTTTCGCCATCAACTCAGCGGTCCATTCGTATCTTGTACTCTCGTACACCGACGAAGACAGTGTTGCTCTCAACGTGGGCTTTTACTATATGGCCAACGCCGGTGGACGGCTGCTGGGAACTCTGGCTTCCGGCATCATATTCCAGCTTGCCGGCTTCGCGGGTTGTCTCTGGGGCTCAGCCACCTTAGTCGTGATAGCAGCCGTTTTATCTTTGCGCCTGCCGAAGGGGCGCGCCGTATCATTGGCGCCGGTCAATGCAGGCGAAGGGGCGTCGGTCCATGCAGGCGAAGGCGAATGAATCCGCGACTTGGTTCGGAACCCGCCGCGTCGGTCACCTGCTGCGCTGGTCCTTCCCGTTTCCTGTTGATTACCGTTTGAAGAACAGTTTCCAGCCGAGAAATGCGGCGGTCAGCAGACCGAGGATCGCCCACGTCACGTCGCCGAGAATGGCGCCAATTTCCTGCACGCGGTCGCTGAAAATCAGGCCCAGCCCGATGAAGAGGCCGGCTCCAAACGACTCGCCCAGAAAATCCCACAGGGTGAATCGAAGCCAGGAGTAATCCGCGGCGCCGCTGGCGAGGTTGATCCACGGTCCCAGGGGCGCGACGAGCCAACGGCTGAAGAAGACGCCGGCGTCACCCCAACTCTTCGCCTTCGCGTCCAGCTCCCGGATGCGTTCGGCGCTGCCGATCATCCGGCTGAGCCCTGCGACCAGCCTGCTGCCGCCCCAGCGGCCAACCGCATAACCAATTTGATCGCCCGCAACGGAACCCACGGCGGCTATGGCGATGGCCGACCAGACGTTCATCAGCCCTTGTGCGGCCAGCGAACCGGTGACGATCAGAAGCAGCGTCACTGGCAAGGGAACGCCAACGGCCGCGATGGCGACGATCGCGAACAGAGCGGGCGAGCCATAGCGCGCCAGGGCAGCGAGGACTTGTTCGCTCATCAGGGGGCCTTGGACGCATTTGCCCGCTCGCTCTCCGCAATGGCCTTCCGCAAATCGCGAATCAGTTCGGCGGCTGGCCTTTTCTCGGCGCGGGCGATATCGCGGATGGGCCGGTGGTCGTGCGGGTTCGGAGGAACGCGAATGGCCTCGAACAGGAGTTCCTCGCGCGTGTGATGGGTGTGGGCGACGAAGGGCACGCTCATCCACGATTGGATGGGCTCATTCTGAAAGCGGACATGACGCGCGGTTCTGCCCGCCCGGTAGCCGAAGAAAGAAGCGGCGGCGATGGCCAGACAGAAGCCAAGAAACAACAGCAGCGTCAGGCGGCGGGGCTGTGCCACGAACTAACTATAGAACGCGGGCGTGAAAAAGTCCTGTTGCCTGGTCGCTGGATCTTGGTAGTGGCTTTTATACTTGACCGTATATGTATTAAATATATTATTTGTATTGTATGTTCTTTTTCGCTCAAGTATAATTAATACATGACTGAAACCCAAGACGCAGCCCGAACGCTGGGGCGTCTCGGTGGATTGAAGGGCGGCAAAGCCAGAGCTGCGAAACTGACGCCTGAGCGGCGGCGAGAAATAGCGCAAAAGGCGGTGGCCGCGCGATGGGCCAAATCCGCTCAAGTCCCTCGCGCTGTCGACACCCAAACCGACAACAGACCGATCTGGCCGGGGAACAGCTTCTTCTCGGCAAAAACAATCGACCAACTCATCGCCGAACAGGGAACTGTCCCCGTTACCGACCTGTCCATTCTTGCGGGGGCGATTCCAGATGAGGATCTGGATGAGTTCGTGACTGACATCTATCGCAGCCGCAAAGCCTGACAAGCTTTATGGCTGCCATCATGGTTGATACGGATGTGTACTCATACATAACCGGCAGCAATCCAGGAAGAGCAATCCCGTATAAACCGCATTTGGAGGGGCATACAATCACTCTGTCGTTTATCACCGTCGGAGAGCAATATGCCGGCTTCACCAAACAGATTTCACTGGGAAGGTGGCCGGCAAACCGGCTGGACAGGCTTGAGTCGGATCTTCGGCTCGTGACGATTGTTCCCTACGACATCGAGGTGTGTAAGACGTTTGGCGAGATCAAGGCAGGGTTGGCGAGAACCGGCCAGACCCTCGACGCCAACGATTTGTGGATCGCCGCGTGCGCGAAACGCCACTCTCTGAAACTGGTCACCAACAACCGCAAACACTTCGAGGCTATTCCGGGGCTGGAAATAGTCTCCGAAGCCCCTGGCAGAACGCGCTGAATTTCATAAGCCACTATCCACCGATTCACTCGGTAACCTCCCGGTAGTAACATAGATACGTAGAATTCCGTCACCTCTCTGAGGAGGGATCAGAAGCATGTTCATCACGAAGAAGCACCTGCCGCGCCGAACGTTCCTGCGCGGGGTCGGCGTGACGCTGGCGTTGCCGCTGCTGGATTCCATGCTGCCGGCGCAGACCGCGTTGAGCAAGACGGCGGCGAATCCGTCGCCCCGGCTGGGCTTCGTCTACGTCCCCCATGGCGCCGTGATGGACAAGTGGACGCCCGCCACCGAGGGGACCGGTTTTGAATTTTCTCCCATCCTTAAGCCGCTGGAGCCGTTCCGCGACCAGTTGAACATCGTCAGCGGATTTGGGCACAAGGCCGCCGATACGACGGCTGTCCATTCGCTGAGTCCGACGACTTGGCTGAGCGGCGTCCGTCCCAAACCGACGCAGGGTGTCGACGCCTATGCCGGCGTAACCGCGGACCAGATCGCGGCGCAGCACCTCGGCCAGGATACGATGATGCCCTCGATCGAGCTGGCGACCGAAGATCACTCCGGTCTGCTCGGCGCCTGCGACCGCGACTACGGCTGCATCTATATGAACACGCTGTCGTGGAGAACACACACAACGCCGCTGCCGATGGAGATCAATCCGCGCAAAGTGTTCGAGCGCTTGTTCGGCACCGGAAGCACTCCGGCAGAACGGATGGCCCGGACGGCGGAAGACCGCAGCATTCTCGACGCGATTCTGCAAGAGACGAATGCTCTGCAGCGGACCATGGGCAAGCGCGATCAGGCGACGGTCAGCGATTACCTCGAGAGCGTGCGCGAGATCGAGCGGAGAATTCAAAATGCGTCGGTGCAGGTGAGCTCCGATATCGCGCTGCCTGAGGAGCCGGTTGGTATTCCTTATTCCTACGAACAGCATCTGGACTTGATGTACGACATGATTGCGTTGGCGTATCAGGCCAACATTACGCGGGTGTTCACTTTCATGGTGGCGCGTGAAGAGAGCAATCGGACTTATCCGCAGGTCGGCGTACCGGACGGGCATCATGCCACTTCGCACCATCAGAATCGGCCGGAGAAGCTGGAGAAGCTGGTCAAGATTCAGAACTATCACGTGCAGCAGCTGGCGCGTTTTCTGGACAGGCTGAAGAAGACGCCCGACGGCGATGGCTCGCTGCTGGATCATTCGATGATTCTCTACGGCAGCAACATGAGCAACAGCAATGTGCATAACCATTTCCCGCTGCCTACGCTGGTTGCGGGCGGTGGCGCGGGGCAACTTAAGGGCGGCCGGCACTTGAAGTATCCGGATCACACGCCAATGGCTAATTTGCTGTTGACGATGTTGTGCAAGTCGGGGATTCCGATGGACAGCCTCGGAGACAGCACGGGGATACTGGAGAATTTGTAAGGTGCGGGTTTTTCAAGTACGAACGCCGGCGGCAAAGACCGCCAGCGGTACATTGACCCTGTTCGTCGTGCTTGCCGTCAATGCGTTCGGCGGCAAGATTGTCGACGCTGTCAAGAACGGCGACAAGGCTACCGCTCTAACGCTGCTGCAACAACGGGCCGACGTGAATGCGCCGGAACCTGATGGCACAACGGCAATCGCCTGGGCCGTCCGGCAGGACGATCTCGCAATGGCGGATCGCCTGATTCGCGCGGGTGCGGATGTCAAGGCCGCCAATCGGTACGGCGTCACTCCTCTCTCGCTGGCCAGCATCAACGGAAACGCGGCTATGATCGAGAAGCTTCTCAAAGCCGGCGCGGACGCCAACGCAGCGGGCACGGAAGATGAAACGCCCCTGATGACGGTCGCGCGGACCGGCAGCGTGGAAGCCGCGAAGGTTCTGCTCGCCCACGGCGCAAAAGTGGACGCGCGCGAAAGCTGGCACGGCGAAACTGCTCTGATGTGGGCTGCCGCTCAGAGGCATCCCGCGATGGTGAGTGCGTTGCTCGCAGCCGGCGCGGAGGTGAACGCCATCTCCACGGTTGTGACATGGGATAGGCAGACCACGGCCGAGCCGCGCGAGAAATGGCTGCCGCTGGGCGGATTCTCAGCGCTTATGTTCGCCGCACGGGAAGGCTGCGTGGAATGCGAGAAGATCCTCGCGAATTCGGGAGCGAATCTGAACCTGGCCGATCCGGATGGAATCACTCCGATGGTGAATGCCATCATCAACGGGCATTACGATGCTGCGGAATTTCTTCTCGACAAAGGCGCGGATCCGAATCTGGCCGACAAGAGCGGGCGCGCCGCGCTCTATGCCGCCGTCGACATGCACACTATGCCTGCGTCGAACCGGCCCTCTCCGGATGAGTCCGGCAACGACATGAGCAGTCTCGATCTGATCAAGTCTCTTCTTGCTCGTGGCGCTTCCGTCAATACGCAACTGAAGACGCAGCAGCCGTACCGGACGAAGGTCGACCGCGGCAATGACACGATGCTGACCACTGGCACCACGCCGATCCTGCGTGCAGCTAAGGCAGGCGATGTGGTCGTGGTCTCGATGCTTCTCGAAAAGGGCGCGAACCCGAACATCGCCACGCGAAACGGTGTCAACCCCGTAATGGCCGCGGCGGGCCTCGGCACAAACGAATCGGATGCGGTCGGCCGCAAGAAGACTGAAAAGGAAGCGATCGACTCCATCGAGCTTTGCCTGAAAGCGGGAGTCGACGTGAACGCGGCCGACAGCAGGGGCCAGACGGCTCTGCATGGCGCCGCGCAGAAGGGCTGGAATCAGGTGGTGCAGTATCTTGCCGATCATGGCGCCAAGTTGGATATCAAGGACAAGAAGGGCCTGACGCCGATCGATGCGGCCATGGGACTCGCCGGCGGCCTCGGCTTCGACAACACGACGGGCGACGTGCATGAAACGACGGCTGCCCTGCTTCGCCAGTTGATTTCCGCAAGACCGCGGTAGAAACCGCTCCCTTTGGTCACGGCTCTGAAGGGGATTCCGAAACGAAGCAGAAACACATGCGAAAAGGAAAACTGGGACACACCGGCGCGGAAGTCCCGGTCATCATGCTGGGCGGGAACGTATTTGGCTGGACTGTTGACGAGGCCGCTTCCTTCCGTTTACTCGATGCGGCCTTCGACAACGGGCTGACATTCATCGATACCGCGGATGTGTATTCGAAGTGGCTTCCCGGCCATGCGGGAGGAGAATCGGAAACGATCCTCGGCAAATGGTTCGCGCGAAGCGGCAAACGCGACCAGGTCTTCATCGCCACCAAAGTCGGCATGGACATGGGCGAAGGCAAACAGGGGCTCGCGCCGAAATACATCGCCGAAGCGGTGGAGGCTTCGTTGCGTAGGCTGCAGACCGACCGGATCGATCTTTATCAATCGCATAAGGACGACGAGAAAACGCCGCTGGAGGAGAGCCTTGCGGCCTTCGATCGGCTGATCAAGCAAGGCAAAGTCCGGTTGATCGGAGCGTCCAATTACACGGGAGCGCGGCTGCGCGAAGCGATGGAGACGAGCAAGCGGAATAACATCGCCGGATACGCCACGCTGCAACCGCACTACAATCTTGTGGAGCGCGAGAGCTATGAAACGGATCTGGCTCCGGTAGCCGCGGAATATGGCTTGGGCGTGATTCCGTATTTTGCGCTGGCTGGAGGATTTCTCACCGGCAAGTATCGCAGCGAAGCCGATCTGCAGGGGAAAGCCCGCGCGGGAATCGTTGGGAAATACTTGAATGCGCGCGGACTGGGAGTGTTGAGCGCGCTTGATGCGGTGGCCGGGGAATACGGGGCGACCCCCACGAGCGTGGCGCTGGCCTGGCTGGCTGCGCAGCCGGGGATTGCCGCGCCGATCGCGAGCGCTACGAGTGAAGAGCAGCTTGGGGATTTGGTGGCGGCTGCGGGACTTAAGCTCGATCGGGCGGCGATTGAGAAATTGTCGGCTGCGAGTTCTTAAGTAAAACCACCGGGGACAAGATCGCCAGTGCCACAAGAAGAAGATTTACAGCTTGGTGAGGGGAGTTCGGGGGCGAGGCGTTTTGTCGTCTTCTTTAATGATGCGCGGACGGAACCCAGAATCGGAAGGCAGGTCGAACGGCGACGGTTCGGGTCGGTTGAAAAGTTTCTCCACCGCCGAGATCAGCCGCTGGAGGTTTATTTCCGAATCGACAGCGCGTTGGCTCAGAGTCGTGATGAGGACCGATTGTTCGATCAGGGCCGTTTCGACCTTGGCGACACGGAGCGAAACCTTGTTGTCGATCGCCCCCTCGAATTTGGTCAGAGACTCCTGTATTTCCGCGTTTAAACGGGCGTGCAGATCTTCGACGCAGCGTGTCAGCGCCGTTTCCACTACGACCTCGAGACTCGGGCGCCTTTCTACTGCGCTCAGGCGGGCTTCGATGCGGTCCAGACGATCCAACAACGGCTCAAGTTTGAGGATGTCGTCGGAATAGGTACTCACTAGTGTTTGAGTATACGGCCCATTTTTCGGGGTCGCAACGGGTTGCGGTTGGCACGGTACCAATCATCTGCCCGATGATCTGAAGCGTTTCCACAATGCGCGGACCGGGCCGGTTGAAGAACTGATTGCCGTCGGCGAGGAACAAGCGTTCTGTCCGCACTGCTTTCAGACAGGCGAAGTCCGGACGCTCGGTGAGCCAGTGCATTTCACCGCGGGTGCGGGCGAGATCGAAACCGCAGGGGGCCACGATGATGACGTCGGGGTCGCGCGCGCGGAGTTCTTCCCATGTGATCCAGGGGGAGTGGATGCCGGGTTTGCCGAAGACGTCGATGCCACCGGCGAGATCGATGAGCTCCGGAGTCCAGTTTCCGGCTGCCATGAGGGGTTCGATCCACTCGATGCAGGCGACGGTTGGGGGATCGGGGGCTCGGACAGGCGTCATGCGACTTTGCAGTTCACGAATGACTGGCTCGGCATCGACGCCAACCGCTTCTCCGACGTGGCGGAAATCGTCCCAGATATCGGCGAGCGAGACGGGGTTCAACGCTACAAGTTGTGGAGCGCTTGCAAGCCGGAGGGCGATAGATCGTTCCACGTCCCGCAGACTCACGGCGCAGACGTCGCACTGCACCTGGGTGAGGATGTGGGTCGGCTGGAGGCGCTCGAGCACGTCGTCGAATACTTCGTAGATCGAAAGGGCGCTGCGGGCCGAGCTCTTGACCTGTTGGTCGATCGTGCGGCTGTCGGCGTCGACGTCAATCAGTGGTTTTGTACAGCTGGGAAGCGCGCGGACGGACGGCGGATAGTCGCACTCGTGGGAGCGGCCGACGAGGATGTCGATCGCGCCCAGAGCGTCGACCATTTCGGTTGCACTCGAGATGAGAGATACGATTGCGCGGCGTTTTCCGGTTAGCTTCAAGCGGTAGCGGGTTGATTCGCCGACGCGCGGCGGCTCAGGAGCTCGTACAGGCCGAACAGAGCGCCGGAATAGAGGAGATCACCGGCGAGCGTGCGTCCCCAAAACGGCAGGGCGAGCGTGTAGCATGCAAGAAGCCCGCTGAGGTCGGCCGAGTAAATCGGGTCGTGGCGTACTGCGGCGGTGACCCACAAGGCAAAGTTCGTGAGCACGAAAAACTGGGCACTACAGATAAAGGCGGCTGCGCCCACGCGGACCGGGGTCACGTTCCTGAGCATGCGGCGACCGATCCACACGTTGATCATGAAGCAGGCATAGATCGCCGGCGACCCCCATGTGTAGCCACCAGAGGCGCCGCCCGCATGTCCCACGATGGGGTCGGTCGCAATCATCACGGCGAGTGGTAAGAGATAAGCCCAAATGCCGGAAATTCGCGATCCCGCGAAAAGGCAGGAACCGCCGAGCGGCGTCACGTTGGGTGCGTGAGGGATCAGACGCCCGAGAGCGCTGAGAAGCGTAAGTCCAAAAGTGATCCGCTTCGAATTTGTCGGGTTATGCATAAGATCAGTGTCTTCTATGGTAACGCTTGTGATGCCGCCTGGTTGGGTTCCCAGAGCGTTTCGGCCACGCCGAGCTGGTGGCTGGCCCAACGGCTCCAGACGAACAACGCATCGCTGAGCCGGTTCAGGTATTTGAGAATTGCCTCGTCCACTTCTGTAACGGCCGCCAGAGCCACGCAGACGCGTTCGGCTCTTCGGCAGACCGTCCGGCAGACGTGAAGTTCGGCGTTGAGCCGGGAGCCACCGGGCAGAACGAACGACCGCAGCGGTGAAAGCCCTTCGTTCATGCGATCGATTTCGCGCTCCAGTTGCTCGCTCTCGGCGGCCGTGACGCGCGCCTGTTTCGGATGAACATCCTCCGGCAGGGTCGCGAGGATCGAGCCGAGGTTGAACAGTTCGTGCTGTACGCGGCGCAGGATGCGGTCGAGTTCGGGAAGCTCGCGGGCCGATTCGCGCGCAAGGCCGATGAAACTGTTCAATTCGTCGACGGTGCCGTAGGCCTCGATGCGGAGGTCGTTTTTCGGGAGGCGCTGGCCGCCGGCAAGGCTGGTCTGGCCAGTGTCGCCACGGCGCGTGTAGACGCGATTGATGGCGAGACGGGGTTCGTCGAAGGCAGGCACACTCATATTATCCCGTTTTGTGGCGCTGGCGGTCTTTGCCGCCGGCGTTTTCGGGCACGGATACTGACCCCTCGCCGGCGGCAAAGACCGCCAGCGCCACAATAATCACCAATCATCGGGCTCGCGCCAGACTCCATTTCACTCCGGCCACGACGTTCAGAAACGGCGCGCGAAAACCGTAGATCTCTTCGTAATGCCGGTCGAGCGCGTTGCGGAGGTTTGCGTAGACTGTCAGATTGCTGCGCAGCCTGTAGTTCACGTTGATGCCGGTGTTCACATATCCGCCACTCCAGAACAGCCCTTCCGATGCGCCGAAGTTCGGCTCCACGTCAAGATCGCGCCCGCGGAAGTAACCCGTGAGGTTCGCATCCACTTTCTTGTAGTGGAAGTTCACCAGGGCGGAGCCGGATTGTTTTGGCTCTCGCAACAGCGGTTGGCCGAGATAAAGGTATTGCTGAACCAGCCCGATGCCGCCGTTCAGCGAGAGTACCTCCGTCTCCAGCCACATGTAGCTGGCGGCGACCGAAATCCAAGTGGCCGGACGATACTTCGCGCTGACCTCCACGCCTTTCGCGTTGGCTTTCGCAAGGTTATCGGTGTAGAACTGCGACAGCGTCGAAAGCGAGCCGCCGAGAGAGACGATCAGATCGCGATAATTGTTGTGGAAATAAGTGGCGTCGAGCGATAGCTGATCCTTCAGAAACCTCTGCTCGATACCGATGTCGTAGCTCTCGGTTCGCTCCGGCTTGAGCGCGGGGTTGTTGGTGAAGGCCAGATCCGAGCCGCCCGGAGGACGGATGCCGGTCCCGTAAGAAGCGTGGAGGCGTTCGTTCTTCTGCAGCATATAGACGCCGGAGACTTTCGGACTCAGCCGGGAATCGGTGCGCGCGGGAAAATCGGGTCGTGGCAACGGGAAATTATTGGCATCACCGGGGATGAATCCCGTCTGATAAATCTCTTCGCGCAGGCCGGCATTGAGGAAAAGCTTGTTCTTGAGCAGCGTGAAATGGTTATCGAGATAGATACCCTCGTTGTCGCGGCGCAGAGGAAACTCGTTGAAATTGCTGTCGGTGACAAACGTGTTCTTCATCTCCTCACGGGCGAATGCGAAGCCGGCCGCAAGAGTCCAGAACGGAAACACACGCCACGTGCCGCGCGCGTCGCCATACGGGCGGATGTCCTTGTTTAAACTGTCGCCGTAAGGACTGATGTAGAAGCTGTTGTTCAGTGAGAAGCCGGCAGTAATGTCGAGGCGCACGTTGCCGGTGAAGTCGTCCTGGTAGTGGAGGCCGCCGGTGGGAGTGTTGTTCTTGCTGCGGCTGATCAGGTCAAGCCCGGGAAACAGAGCGACGGGATTCGAGCCGTACGGCCCCGGCTCTCCAACATTATTCGAGTTGAAATTGCCGAAGACGAAGAGGCTCTGCGTATACCAGCGGTGCTCTCCGGACAGAAATATATTGTCATTGCGATAGTCGGAATTCTGCACGGGGCCGTTTGTGAGAAGACTGGAGAGCGAGCCGGCGAATCCCCATCCATGCGTCAGGAACGAGCCACTGACCGCGAACCGGTTTTCATCGTGCGTTCCGCCTTCGGCGACGATGTCGAGCGCCGGTCCATTCTCGGGCGAACGGGTGACGAAGTTGACGACACTGCCGATGGCATACGAACCATAGACGGCCGACTGCGGCCCGCGGGCTACGTCAATCTCGGAAACGAAGTCGGAAGGAATCTGGGAGAAGTCGAACAGGCCGCCGTAGTAGAAGCTGTTGATCGGAATGCCGTTGAGTTCGACCAGATTGTAGTTCGACGAGCCGCCACGCACGAAGAGATCGGCGACGGAGCCGCGCGCGCCGTCCTGCGCGAACACCATGCCGGGGAGCTCGCGCATCAGGTCGACAGTCTGGGCCTCATTGCGGTCGCGGATTTCGGCGCTGGTGATGACGCTGACGCTGGCGCCCTGCTGGCTGGCGGGAACGTCAATCGCCGATCCTTCGACACGGATGGAATCGGACTGCGGCGCGAGCGCCAGCTGGATATTCGATACGCCGGCGGCCACGGTGACCATCTGAAATCCAGGTGCGGTGACGCGCAGCCGATAGTTCTCGAACAACGGCGAAACGTTGAAATCGAAATGGCCGTGGTCGTCCGTGATTTGCGCGACAATCACCCCGACATCGTTGATCGCCGCGACCTGCGCTCCGGCGATCGGGCTGTTTGAGGGATCAAGAACGGTTCCCTGTATTTCCGCGGACCAAAGGGGTGACGACGCAATCACAGTCGCCACCATTAGCGTTAATGGCGTTTGAAGTTTCATATCAGGCAGCCCTGGCTGCCGACCTTTCCGCTTCGGCATTGGTTACGGAAGAGCGTTCTCTCCGCAATCACGCGGGCCGGTCTCCTGACTTGCGCGTCATCGGAAGCCGCCCGCCTTCCCATCCCGTGGGGGACAGTGGCATGTGAGCGGTTCCTCGGCGCTTACAGTGGCGGGGCCGTGCTGGATTTTCACCAGCTTCCCAATACTTCGCCTGCGTGCAACTGAAGCTTTTCCAGCTTAACAGAACGCGGCGCACGCGGGAAACCGCTCTTCGGTAATTAATCGCACCTGCCGGCGGCCATATTCACGATTTCCATGCCCGATCTCCAGTAGAATCGCATCAAGCCCGAGCTGGCGCAGATGTCGGAAACGAAGATGAAAACCATTTTGGTGGTGGACGACGAACCCGAGATCCGGAAGCTGGTGGCAGCCATGCTGACTCGAAACGGCTATCGTGTCCTTGTCGCGGACACCGGCGAGAACGCGATCCAACTCTTCCGGAACAATCCTGATACCGATCTCCTGCTGACCGATGTCGTCGCGCCCGGTATGAGCGGCCCGATGATCGCGGATCAGATCGCGGCGCTGAAACCGGGCATCAGGGTTTTGTTCATGTCCGGTTACGACGGCACGCAAGTCGTGCAGCGCTACGTCGTGGAAAAAGGATATTCGCTGCTGATCAAGCCGTTCACCATGGAGCAGCTGGGGAGTAAAGTCCAGGCCGTGCTGGCAACGCCGGCGAACGATGGAGTTGCGGGAGCGGGTTCTTAAACGAGCCACGATGCCAAATCGCGGTCCACGAGAGACGCCAGCCGCAGTACGTCCTCCTTATAGTATTCGCAGAGAAATCGCCGGTCCTCCGGATTCATGAACTGAACGGCTCGTTTCCTGAAGGCCAGTTTGCGAAACAACGGGCGCACCGGGGCTGGCGCCAGCCTCCTGCACAACTGCCAAAGGTTGTACTGTCTGAGCACGCGGAGCAGTGCCGTCCCGGTCTCGAAGGTGGCCGCGTCCAGATGCCTGCGCGAAAGATCCGCCTTAAATGCGGGATCGACGTTCAAAAAACGGAAGATATCGGAAACGACGGGAGCCAGACCATCCTGGTAGAAATAGACTCGTACGTTCTCGCGCGGAAATAAATCGAGGTAAGTCTCGATCTGCCGGGAGTACATTCCGAACTCCAGAAACGGATGGGTCGGGCTGAATTGTGCCTCGCGGGATTTGATGCATGCGTGTATCTGCTCGCGGAAGGTCCGGCGAACATAACCATTGGCTACGCAATGCTGATACTGAGACCAGGCGCGGTCGGCGGGGTGCCTCAACACGGCGATGATCCTGGCGCCGGGAATCCGGGCGAAGATATTTCGTGCGGCCGTTGGCGACCACAGGTAGCATACGCTGGCTTCGCCAATCGCGATTTCGTCCGTTACGGCGTCAAACAACCCGAGGTAGTCCTGCCACGAGGCCGCGAGACCGCTGAAGCGCTTTTCGGATTGCGGATCGCCGCGGCGCATGCCCGGACCGGCTGCCGAGACAACGATCTTCCGGTATTCGCGGGAGAAGTTTTCCGGCCTGAACTCCGAAGCGAAATGGCAAGGCTCCTTGACCGCCGACATGAAGACCTGGGGATGCTGATCCAGGTAATGATAAAGCGATGTAGTACCCGATTTTGGAGCCCCGACGATGAAGAAATTTGGTTGCATCGTCTTCTGCCAAAGTGTATCTCCTCCGAAGGCCGCCACTGAGCTAAGCTGGCATCAGGACAGCGTCATCGCGCTTTTCCCGTCATGCTCTCCCGATCGCTCCGGATGATGGCCGCCGCAGGCATTGTTTGCGCTCTTTCCGGATGCAGTTCCAAGCCGGCACGGACGCCGGTGATCGGTCACGCCTGGGCGGGCCCGGTCACACTCAACCTGCACACGGAAATCGATTCGAAATCGCCAACCGTGATCGCCGTCCACCACGGTGACAAGCTGGAGATCGTCGCGCAACGGCGGCGCTGGTACAAAGTGCGGACGGAGAACGGCATCGAGGGCTGGACCAGCGACCGGGAGCTTTTGGATGCGGCTCAGATGAAACGCCTTAAGGGGCTGGCCGCGGAAACCAGAGGGCTGCCTTCCCAGGGTGTGGCGACGACGTTCAGCAACCTGAATGTGCATACCGAACCGTCGCGCCAGTCTCCCAGCTTCGTGCAGGTAAAGGAAAAGGAGAAGGTGGATATCATTGCGCACAGGGTTTCGGAGCGCGGGGCGCCGGCGGAGAGGCGCGAGTTGATTCCGCCGAGGCCGGCGCCGGAGAAGACCAAAGGAAAAAAGGAGAAGGCATCGAAGATTCCCGAGCCTCCGGTTCCGCCCGCGCCGGAACCGCCCCCGGGCTGGCTCGAATTATCCAGGCAGCTTGATCCGAAGCCGGATGCCAGCGAGGTTCCGCATGGTCCCCTCGACGACTGGACGCTTGTCCGAACCGCAAACGGAGAGAGCGGATGGGTGTTGACCGGCGGGCTTTATCTGACGGTTCCGGATGAAGTGGCGCAGTACGCGGAAGGCCACCGCATCACGTCATATTTCTCTATCGGCAAGACTCAGGATGGATCCCTTCAAAAGGATATTTGGCTTTGGACGACATCGGACGAGCTTGGCGAAGATCACGATTTCGACGGGTATAGGGTGTTTACCTGGAGCCTGCGGCATCACCGCTACGAGACTGCGTACATTCAGCGGCGCGAGCGCGGCTTCTTCCCAGTGCTGGCGAAGGCGGGCGAATTCACGGTCTGCCTTCAGAAAGATGACGGCTCGCGAATCGCGAAGCACTACGTGATGATGGGGAACTCGGTTCGTCCGGCTGGAGTGACTCCCTGCGCCAAGGCACTTGGCCCGGAAGCCGCGCCGCAGGAGTTGGTGACAGCGCAGGGGCCGCCTCCCAAAAAAAGCTTTGCCGATCGGATCAAAACCAGGGCGAAGGGACTATTCGGAAAATAGCCGCGCGGCGGATTGGTAATCCGCCGCAGGATGACATCCTGCCCCACGTGATGCCTCTGTTACCATCAGAGACATAATTTCGGATGTGTCTCCATGCCTCAAACCATTTCGGAGTTGCCCCGCACCCTGGGAAAACTGCGCACTAGCGCCTTTCCCGAAGACCGTCTTGCTCATCGCACGGTAAAAGATGAGCTGCGCGCGAATCTGATCTGCAAACTGCAACGCCGGGAGGAGCTCTTTCCCGGCATCGTGGGTTACGAGGACAGCGTTGTGCCGCAGGTGGTCAACGCGATTCTGTCCCGTCACAACTTCATCCTGCTGGGCTTGCGCGGACAGGCGAAAACGCGGTTGATCCGCATGCTGACCACGCTGTTCGATCCGTGGCTGCCGTACCTCGCCGGATGCGAGATTCACGATAATCCGTATGCTCCGATCTGCCGCCGCTGCAAGCTGCTGATCGAAGAAAAAGGCGATGCCGCGCCGATCGCATGGCTGAGCGCGGAAGAGCGGTACGTCGAGAAACTGGCGACTCCCGACGTGACCATCGCGGACATGATCGGCGATATCGATCCCATCAAAGCGGCGCGTCGCGGGCAGGATATTTCGGACGAATTGACGGTGCACTACGGCCTGGTGCCGCGGGCAAATCGCGGCATCTTCGCGATTAACGAGCTGCCGGATCTGGCGGGAAAGATTCAGGTCGGATTATTCAACATCATGCAGGAAGGCCACGTGCAGATTAAAGGCTATCCGGTGCGCCTTCCGCTCGATCTGCTGCTGGTGTTCACGGCGAACCCC
>Ga0182024_10006972_pt1 | contig 24581 bp, 28 predicted proteins | sample P32metaG_FD_120480 | JGI IMG/M metagenome (GOLD analysis project Ga0182024, IMG submission 120480) | Permafrost microbial communities from Stordalen Mire, Sweden - P3-2 metaG (Illumina Assembly) | ecosystem: Environmental > Terrestrial > Soil > Wetlands > Permafrost | place: Sweden: Stordalen...
ATCCCGGCCCGGGGACGGCGCGTCGGCCGTCATGCGGGAGCAAATCTCCGACGCAATCGTGGTACCGCCAAGCGAAGGAAGACGAAGCGCGGCGGGAGGAATGGCCGGAAGTCTTAGCGTCTGACGGCTTCCGGCCCGGTCGCGGCGCGCATCAGGCGTTGGAGAGACTGTGGAAGGAAACGATGAACATCGATGGCGGGTGGGTGCTGGAAGTGGACATCAGCAAGTTCTTCGACACGCTGGATCATGGACATCTGCGGCAGTTCGTCCAGCATCGAGTGCGTGACGGAGTCCTGCTTCGTCTGATCGGCAAGTGGCTGAACGCGGGTGTGATGGAGTCCGGGCAGATCAGTTACCCGGACGCCGGCAGCCCGCAGGGTGGGGTGATCTCACCCCTGCTGGCCAATGTGTACCTGCACTACGTGCTGGATACATGGTTCGAGCAGGAAGTTCAACCGCGATTGGCCGGTCGGGCATATCTGATTCGCTACGCGGACGACTTTGTCATCGGCTTTACGAATCAGAACGATGCGCATCGCGTGAGGGACGTACTACCAAAGCGATTTGGAAAGTACGGCCTGGAAATCCACCCGGAGAAAACCCGACTGGTGCGGTTCAACAAACCCGACGACAGGAACAACTCCAACGGCACGCCGGAACGATCCGGCATGCCCGAGAGCTTCGACCTGCTGGGGTTTACCCACTACTGGGCCCGCTCCCGCAAGGGATCTGGGTGGTGAAGCGCAAGACTTCGAGCAAGCGGCTGAGCCGGGGGCTGCGCGCCATCAACGAATGGTGCCGCAGCAACCTGCATCAACCGCTGATCGAACAACAGCAGGCACTGAGTCGAAAGCTGCGCGGACACTGCGCCAACTACGGGATCACCGGCAACAGCCAATGTCTGTCGGCGTACCGCCTGTGGATGGTGCGGACTTGGCGTCGCTGGCTGTCCCGCCGCAACCGCGAGCGCGGGATGACCTGGGATCGCTTCAATCGTCTGCTGGACAAGTACCCCTTGCCGGCGGCGCTGGCGATCCATTCGGCTTGCCGCCCGACAGCGAATCCATGAGATGAGGAACCGTATGCGCTAATGCGCGCACGTACGGGACTGCGGGAGCCGCGGGCGGGCAACCGCCCGCGGCCACCCAGACAGGTGCGGTTTCATAGTCCCGTCGACCGTCGACGAAAACCGCACCTGTCCCGTTTCGTCCCGTCTTTCTCGGCCGCGCCGGCCTAATTTACCGCCATGCCTCGTCAAGCTCGATCCGCTCCCGGCGTCGTCGTTTATCATGTACTCAATCGCGGCGATGGCCGCGCGCGGTCGGGAAATGGCCGGTTTGTTAATATGGGTAATTCGCAATAATGCAATATTGGAGTGATCAAACCCCACTGGCGAGTTGAAAACCAGCTTTATCAATATTTTGTCGAGATTTTTGGCGAAAAGTGGCGCTTTTATAATTTATTGGTTTCGCAGAACTTATCAAAAAAAGCGCAAAATCGTCTCTATATAATGGGAGGGTGTATTTTCCCATGCTCCGCGGTAGCCGCATATGCGGACATTCGGGGCCTTTGCAGCATCCTCGCGATATCCAATTATCGCGGACAGAAATTTTCGGCGCTAAATGATTTCTTTTGATAGACTTACGCCAAATGCACCCAATCAGCTAAAAATGCGGGGATGTTGCATCTGTAAGACGCAGAAAAACTACTGGCTATAGTAGCAGAGTACGCAAAAAACACAACAGGCATGGATGAGCCCGTGTACCCAAATGCAACCTGTTTCGGATTTTTCAGCCGCGAGGCTCGGATCCGCTCTTAAAGCCTTCGTGGAGCATTCTTCTCCATCAGCGATCAACGGCGCTTGAAGAAGAACAACTCCGCCTGATGGCGCGGCTGACGCTCGTCGCCGGCCGCCGCAAGTTAAGTGGTTCAAATATCCGATCTTAGCTCGGATAAGGTCCATCATCGTGTAGGGAAATCCTTGATATCCTCACGGCACGCCTCTATAGTGGCGATGCGTAGTTGAGATTGGGGCGCAACAGGCGTCCGATCGGTATTTGGAGAAACTCATGGCTATCTTGTTGACCGAATTGGCTGCCAAGCAGGTAAAGACCATCATCGAGGAGAACAAGCTTCCGGCAGAAACCAAGCTGCGCATTGGTGTGCGCGGCGGCGGTTGCTCGGGCATGAACTATTCGCTCGATCTCACCGAAGATCCGGCCGGTGAAGCCGATGAGACCATCGAATCGCATGGCGTGCAGATCGTCATCGACTCCAAGAGCCTGATCTATCTCGACGGCACTGAAATCGATTTCAAGTCGGACATGGTGCAGAGCGGTTTCACCTTCCGAAACCCCAACGCCACCAGCACCTGCGGCTGCGGCAGCAGCTTCTCGGCCTAGGCCGATCGAGGCCCGCAATCGCGACGTCGTTCTTGCCGCCGGTGCGGCGTCACCGTCGCGCGGGTGTGTTATTTCCTATCGTGCCGTAGCTTCAGAAGACCTCTGCAATGCCCACTGAAACGCGAGAGATCGAGACGATCGCCAACCGCGAATATCAGTGGGGCTTCATCACCGACATCGAAGCCGATGCGGCTCCCATGGGATTGAACGAAGAGATTGTTCGGTTCATCTCTCACAAAAAAGGTGAGCCGGATTGGATGCTCGCGTTGCGGCTGAAGGCCTACCGCCATTGGCTAACCCTGGAAGAACCCCATTGGGCCAAGCTGCACCATCCGCCGATCGATTATCAGAAAACGATCTACTACTCCGCTCCCAAGGTTCCGAAAAAAAGCATGGATGAAGTCGATCCGGAGCTGCTGGCGACTTACGAAAAACTCGGCATTCCGCTGCAGGAGCGCGCGATCCTCGCGGGCGTCGCGGTTGATGCCGTGTTCGACAGTGTTTCGGTGACCACCACCTTCAAAGCCAAGCTGGCCGAGGTCGGAATTATCTTCTGCTCATTCGGCGAAGCCGTTCGCGAACACCCCGATCTCGTCCAGAAGTATTTCTGTTCGGTCGTTCCCTATTCGGACAACTACTTCGCGACGCTCAATTCCGCGGTCTTCACCGACGGCTCATTCGTCTACATCCCCAAGGGCGTCAAATGCCCAATGGAACTGAGCACGTATTTCCGCATCAACGCCAAAGGCACCGGACAGTTCGAGCGAACGCTCATCATCGCCGATGAAGGCGCTTCGGTGAGCTACCTCGAAGGGTGCACCGCGCCGATGCGGGATGAGAATCAGCTTCACGCCGCGGTCGTGGAACTCGTCGCGCTGGATAACGCGAAGATCAAATACTCGACGGTTCAGAACTGGTATCCCGGCGATAAAGAAGGCAAAGGCGGCATCTATAACTTCGTCACCAAGCGTGGCGCTTGCCGCGGCGTGAACTCAAAAATCTCTTGGACGCAAGTTGAGACCGGCTCAGCGATCACGTGGAAGTATCCAAGCTGCATCCTGCAGGGCGATAACTCCGTCGGCGAGTTTTACTCGGTCGCGCTGACTAACAACTTCCAGCAGGCCGACACCGGCACGAAGATGATCCACATCGGCCGGAACACCAAGAGCACGATCGTCTCCAAGGGAATCAGTGCCGGTCGCGGCGAGAACACCTATCGTGGCCTGGTGAAGATTCTGAAGGGCGCCGCCAACTCGCGAAACTACACGCAATGCGATTCGCTGCTGCTCGGCGATCGCTGCGGGGCGCATACGTCGCCGTACATTGATGTCCGCAACACGACGAGCCGGGTTGAGCACGAAGCCTCGACGAGCAAGATTGGCGAAGATCAGCTCTTCTACTGCAAGAGCCGGGGTATCGCACTCGAAGACGCCGTCAGCATGATCGTCAACGGTTTCTGCAAGGAAGTGTTCAAGGAACTTCCGATGGAATTTGCCATCGAGGCGCAAAAGCTGCTCGGGGTGAGTTTGGAAGGATCGGTCGGCTAATTGGTTCGGAGTAGTTGTTTGGAAGTTCCAGCGCTATTCGAGGATCGATGGGCTTCAAATTTGAATATGCGAGGACGTCGCAAACGGAACTTGAAAGTTTAAAGGTTTTCAAACGGAGAAAGGTATACGACGCTATCCACGCTCAATTGGGAAATGATCCCGACAGTGCTTCGAGAAATCGCAAGTGTCTTGGAGACAAAGTCACGGCGAACTTTGAGTATCTGCCACCGCTATGGGAATTGCGGGTCGATGACGTGCGAGTGTTCTATGAGGTTGATCGCAAGACGCTCATTATAGTAATCCATGCCGTGCGGCTTAAACCCCCGGCCAAGACGACCTCGCAGGTGCTAATTGAAGCGGATGACGATTGAACAGCTTGCGGAGCACGTGGATGACATCGTAGCCACTGCGCCTAACGAGAAGATCCTTCTGACGAAGGCAGGCAAACCCTTCGCCATGATTTCGGACGCGTCCGCGTATGACGAAGAAGATCTGGCATATATAAACGATCCGAAGTTCTGGGAAATGATCGCCAAGCGACGGAAGGAGCCCACGGTATCCGACGAAACGATTCGTCGACGACTCGAAGCTGCCGAGGCCCGTCAGGCTTCGCGACTTAAGAAGAAACGTGCTGGGAAGTGAAATGGCTTTGACACAGCTTCCGCGATACACGGTCATCATTCAATGGTCCGAGGAGGATCACGCGTACGTCGTGTCGCTTCCAGAGTGGGGTACGGGCGCTAAAACGCACGGCGTGACATACGAAGAAGCGGCGCGCAACGATCAAGAGGCATTGGAACTGTTGATGCGGGATTCCGAACCGCCCCAGCCGCACCTATTTCACTATCCCGGTGCGAAAGCTGTTGATCTTGAAGACGATTCTGAGTCGGACTTGCCGCAGCCGACGGGCCAGAAAGAGTCTCGACAATCGGCCTAATGGCGTTAAACGTAAGATAGGATCCAAGGATTCGAAATGCCCAGTTTGCTCGAGATCAACAATCTTCATGCCCGCGTGGCCGCCCCGGGCGGTCGTGACATCCTTAAGGGCGTCAACCTCACCCTCAAAGCTGGCGAAGTTCATGCCATCATGGGCAAGAACGGCTCCGGCAAAAGCACGCTCGCGCAGGTGCTGGCCGGTCGTGAAGCGTACGAGGTGACTCAAGGCAGCGTCCGGTTCGATGGCAAGGATCTTCTCGAACTCTCTGCCGAAGAGCGTGCCCGCGAAGGCATGTTCCTGGCGTTCCAATATCCAGTCGAGATCCCCGGCGTCAGCACAAGTTACTTCCTCAGAGCAGCCGTCAACGCGGCGCGAAAGCACCGCAAAGAGCCCGAAATGGACGCGCCGCAGTTTTTGCAACTTGTGCGCGACAAAATGAAGCTGCTGCAGATGGACGCCAGCTTCATGAACCGGGCGGTCAACGAGGGTTTCTCGGGCGGCGAGAAGAAGCGCAACGAAATCTTCCAGATGGCGGTCATGAATCCGCGCCTCGCGATCATGGACGAGACCGATTCGGGCCTCGACATCGACGCGCTGAGAATCGTTGCCAGTGGCGCCAATTCCCTTCGGGGCGGCGATCGCGGGATTCTTCTGGTCACGCACTACCAACGGCTGCTCAATTACATCGAGCCGGACTATGTGCACGTGATGCTTGAGGGCCGGATCGTTAAGTCCGGCGACAAGAGTCTGGCACTGAAGCTGGAAGATAAGGGTTACGATTGGGTCGAGAAAGAAGTACAACAACTGGCCTGATCGGATGGCACGTGGATCCGCAGAACGTGTTAAACGGGCAGACGATGGCGAATCGCAGATGACGCAAGTTGCAGATAAACACATGGCCGCATCCACTTGGTTCGGCGCACTGCCCGAGGGCGACGATTCGTGGCTCGACGATCTCCGCCGAACCGGCGCGGAGCGCTTCGCGTCCGTCGGTTTCCCGAGCACCAAGTCCGAGGAATGGCGGTTTACGCAACTCGCGCCAATCACCCGCACGCAGTTCCGGCCGGCTAAGCGCGAGTCGGCCTCCCGGGCGCTTTCGACCGCATTCGATCATGTCTCGCTTGGCGCTGAAGCCGGTGCCGAGATCGTTTTCGTCAACGGCTTCTACGATCCGCAACTTTCGCGGCCCGGCGAGCTCGCCGGGGTGCGTGTTTGCTCACTCGGCGAAGCGCTGAAGACCGATCCGCAGCTGGTTCGCCCGCATCTGGCGAAATTCGCGACCGTTAACTCCAATCCGTTCGTCGCGCTGAATACTGGCGCACTCCGCGATGGCGCATTGATTCACGTCGCTCGCGGGACATTGGTCGAGCAGCCGATTCACGTGTTCTTTCTTTCGACGCCGGCCCAGGACGCCGCAGCCGCTCATCCGCGCGTGCTGGTGGTTCTGGAAGCGGGCGCGAGCGCGACGCTGGTAGAGAGTTTCAGCGGCGTTTCCGACGGCGTCTATTTCAACAACGCGGTCACGGAAGTTTTCGCCGGCCCCGATGCCCGCCTCGATCACTACAAGCTCCAGCAGGAAAGTAAGCAGGCATATCATGTCGCAACGATGCAGGTGCAGCTTGCCCGCGGCGCGGATTTCGTCACGCACTCGGCGTCGATTGGCAGCAGGATCACCCGAAACGATTTGAATGTCACGCTGGCCGGTGAACATGCTCAGGCAACGCTGAACGGTTTGGTTCTCATCGGCGGTGAGCAGCACGTGGACAACCACACCATGCTCGATCACGCCGTGCCGAACTGTCCGAGTCATGAGCTTTACAAACATGTGCTCGACGGCAAAGCGACCGGGGTTTTCAAGGGAAAAATCCTGGTTCGTCGCGATGCCCAAAAGACCGATGCCAAGCAGACCAGCAAGACGCTGCTGCTGAGCGATGATGCGGTGATGAATTCGCAGCCGGCTCTTGAGATCTACGCCGACGATGTCAAATGTACGCACGGCTCGACGATCGGCCCCGTCGATGAAGAGCAGGTCTTCTATCTTCGCTCGCGCGGCGTAGGCCACGATGCCGCTCGCCATCTGATGACCTATGCATTTGCCGCCGATGTCACCCGCAGGATCAAGGTTGAACCCGTCCGCCGCAGGCTGGAGAATTTGATGGCCGCCCAGCACGGCCTGCCCCAGGATCTCCGCATCACCGACCTTGGCGCCCACGACGAAGCCGCCCGCAACTTATAGTCGGCCTACAATCTGAGATTTGATATCTGAAATTCACCATGTTCGACGTTCGCACGATTCGCGACGACTTCCCCATCCTGCACGAAATCGTGCACGGCAAGCCACTGGTCTACCTCGATAACGGCGCGACGACGCAGAAGCCCAGAGCCGTCATCGATCGACTGACGCGCTTCTACGAACACGAGAACGCCAACATCCATCGCGGCGTCTACGAGCTGAGCCAGCGAGCAACAACCGCATACGAAGAATCTCGCAAGACGATCGCGAAGTTCATCAACGCCCCCGACGTGGCGGAGCTGATTTTCACCCGCGGCGTTACCGAGGGAATCAACCTCGTCGCGTCCAGCTTCACCCAGGCGTTCATCAAGCCCGGCGACGAGATCATCGTCTCGGCGATGGAGCACCATTCGAACATTGTCCCCTGGCAGCTCGCCGCCGAGCGCAGCGGCGCCAAGCTCCGCGTCATCCCCATGAATGATGCCGGCGAGTTGCAGCTCGACGAATTCGAATCGATGCTCAGTGCCAAGACGAAGATCGTCTCCGTCGTGCACATTTCAAACTCACTTGGCACGATCAACGACGTCGCCCGAATCGTGAAGTCGGCTCATCGTGTTGGCGCGAAAGTGCTCGTCGATGGCGCACAATGGGTTGCTCATCATCCGACCGATGTTCAGCAACTCGACTGCGATTTCTACGCCTTCTCCGGGCACAAGCTATTCGGCCCGACCGGCATCGGCGCGCTCTGGGGCCGGCGCGAACTGCTCGAAACGATGCCCCCCTATCACGGCGGCGGCGACATGATCGAGTCGGTCACTTTCGAGAAGACGATTTACGCCGAGCTTCCGAATAAATTCGAAGCCGGTACCCCCGACATCGCCGGAGTTGTCGGTCTAGCGGCGGCTATTGAGTACGTGAATAGCGTCGGCTTCCAGAACTTCGAGCCGCATGAAGCGAAGCTCATCGATCACGCGGCAAGATCGCTCGCCGCGATTCCCGGCATCCGCCTGATCGGCACCGCCTCGCGCCGGGGCGGCGTGGTCTCATTCGTCGTGGAAGATCCGCCCATCGCATCACTCGATATCGGCACGCAGCTCGATCACCTGGGCATCGCCGTGCGCACAGGGCATCACTGCTGCCAGCCGGTGATGGCTCGCATGGGCGTGCCGGCGACGATTCGCGCATCGTTCGCGTTCTACAACACAATCGAAGAAGTGGACGCGCTCGTCAGCGGCTTACGAACGATCATCGATCGCGAACGCGCCAAGCAGAAGAAAGCCGCTCCAGCCCCCGCGCGCGGCTCGGCGCTCGCGTTTCCCGAACCGGCTGGCGATTCACCGGACGCGGTCGCGAACGCGATTGCCGACGATTTCGAAATGCTCGGCGAGTGGGACGAGCGATATCAATATCTCATCAGCCTCGGCGACAAGCTTCCGGTGATGCCGGTGGAACTGAAGATCGAAGCCAACCGGGTGTATGGGTGCCAAAGTATTGTTCATCTATTCCCTCGGGTTCACCCAGGTTCTACTGATCAGCTAGATTTTTTGGCATATAGCGATGCCGGTTTAGTTCGTGGATTAATCGCAATATTGCAGCGAATCTTTTCTGGACAACGTGCCAACGAAATTCTGAGTTTCGACATTGAATCATTCTTCAAGCGATTAGGCCTCGATCAGAATTTGTCCATGCCCCGTCGTAATGGGCTGGCGAGTATGATTCAGAAGATCCGCGCGTATGCGACGAATCTGGCCGCCGAACAGCAGATTGGAGTTCTGTAACGTGAGCTTCCACATCCCGCTTAGCCGCGACGCGCATAGCGGAGCGCTTTGGACACCACCGCGCGCAGCTCATTGTTGCTGTTCATCCAATAAGGCGCTTCGCACAATAGTGTGCAAAGCGCTCCGCTACGCGTACGCGCGTCGCGGCTAAGCGGGCGCTGAGACGTATGGCGCGGATAATTTGTTGCGCGCTTTATTCATAGCGCGCTTAGCAGGAGTAGCGTGAGCGAGGACTTCAAATACCCCGCGTCGGTCATGAGCCTGCCGGTCTTGCAGCCCGAGCGCGTGCCGCCCGCTCCGCAGGGGGCCGTGGTCGCACCGTCACCCGCCAACGATCCGACTCGTTTCGTGCATCAGAAGCTGATTGAGGGCAAAGTGATCGAGGCCCTCCGGCAGGTTTACGACCCTGAGATTCCGGTCAACATTTACGAGTTGGGCCTGATCTACAAGATCGACGTGAAGCCGGACGACACCGTCGAGATCAAGATGACCCTGACGGCCCCCGCCTGCCCCGTCGCCGGCACGTTGCCCGGGGAAGTCGAGAAGCAGGTGCAGTCGATCCCCGAAGTGAAATCCGCAACCGTTGAGTTGGTATGGGAGCCGCCTTGGTCGCGCGATTTAATGTCTGAGGCGGCACTCCTGCAGCTTGGAATGCTTTAGCCGGAGGCCGTCATGTCCTCGGATTCGACCGATCCATCACCCCAACGTGGCCGCATCATTGGCATAGGCGGCGTGTTCTTCAAATCGGACAACCCCACCGCGCTCACCGATTGGTATTGCAGGCATCTGGGCTTCTGCAACGATCCAGCAACCGGTGTGAATTTCTCATGGCGCAGCGAAGACGGCAGTGCTGCACACCGCACTGTCTGGGCAGTCTTCCCAAGCGATACCAAATACTTCGAGCCGAGCGAATCGCAGCACTTGATCAACTACATCGTTGATGACATGGATGCGCTGCTCGAACGGCTTCGCGCAGAGGGCGTGCAGATTCACCCGCAGCAGCAGTCCGACCCTGTCGGCCGATTCGCGTGGATCTTCGACGCCGACGGCAACAAGGTTGAACTGTGGGAACCCGCTAAACTTCAGCCGTGAAGAAAAAGCATCGCAAACGAAACCGCCGAAGCGCCGATGAGGCGTCCTACACCTGCCCCATCTGCGGCGAGTCGATCGTCGTCCCAATCGACCGCGCGGAAGGCAAAGACCAGCAATACACCGAAGATTGCCCGGTATGCTGCAATCCGAACGTGCTTCACGTCGAGTTTTTTGAGCCCGATGAACCGCCGAGAATCTGGGCCGAGGCCGAGTGAATCCGCCGCCCCGGCCCTCACTCCGACGCCTACGACTTCTGCTTGATCACACCAATCGTCAGCAACAGGTTCGCGTAAATCTTCTGCTCCCCGGTAGCGATCGTCAGGCACACGTCGGGGGTGCCGGCGGCGTCATAGAACTTCTCGCGCTCGATGTGATCCAGATCCGTATCCGTGCCGGCGGCGTGCAGAATCTCACGGAACTCGTTCCAGATAGGCGGATCAGCGGACAGGGCGTTAGGGCCGGTCCGGGCGTATTCCATTACCGCCGCCGATTCGAAAGGAACCTGCGTCACCAGAACCTTCAGAACTTCCGCCGCCCCCAGGATGCCGGGCGAAAGATTCAGAAACACCACCTCGGCATTCGGACCGCGCTTGGTCCAGTGGGGATAATTTCCGTCCGAAATGAGCACTTTTGCCCCGTGGCCGGCCCGCGCGAGCGCCGACATGATCTGTGGGTGAATCAGTTGACCGCGAATCATGGTTCCTCCGATGAATGTGCCTGAACGAGAAAGATTTTCTGAAATGATGCGGAAGGATCACTTGGATGCAAGTGCACTATCCCATAAAGGTGTATCCCGCCTGATGTATGGTGCGCGATGTTTTCCGCAACGCATTCCTGCGGGCGCAATTTCTGCCGACCCCTGCGCCGTCTGGCACAAATTCTGCGAACTACTTTCAACGCTGTGAAGGTCGCTGAGCCGATAGCTATAGCTAAGTGATCCCGCAGCGCGTTTGTTGGTGGAGAGATCGTCCATGAGCGCGAACCTTCCGCTTTTTGCTTCCCCGTCCAGCTATGACTTGCTGGCAGCCCAGCTTGACACGCTGGATGCGCCCGACGCCTTACTAAACGGGGCAATCGCTATTGCGAGCCATCGTTCGGACATGGCTGACGTTATCGGCGTCGATACGACGCTGCAGCGATATGCCGACGCCGTCCGTTCGCGCGTTCGCGGCTCTCAGCCGCAGGCTCTGCTTGCGCATCTTCACCAGTTTCTTTTTGAAGAACAGGGCTTTCACGGCGAGCTCGAAGACTACGACAATCCGCTGAATAGCTTCCTGCCTTACGTTATTGACACCCATCGCGGTCTGCCCATCACGCTGAGCCTTGTTTACAAAACTGTCGCGGAACGCGTCGGATTGCCGGTGTGGGGCGTCGGATTGCCGGGGCACTTCCTGTGCGGCGTGCGAATCAACGGTTCGGACACATTGGTCGACCCGTTCGACGGCGGTCGCGAGCTTTCGATCGACGAAGCCAAGTCAAAGGTCGGCGAGCTGTTTGGCGCTCAAATCGAATGGAGCGACGAGCTGCTCCGCCCCGCGTCCAACCGCCATTGGCTGACTCGCATTTTGCAGAATCTTTTGAAGTCGTACGGCAATCGCAACCAGAACGCCGACGTCGCGGCCGTGCTCGAACTCGAAATGCTTCTCTGGCCCGACCAAAGCCATCTGCAACGCGATCTCGGCATCGCCCTGGCCAACTGCGGCCTGGCCCGCCCGGCCTCCATCTGGCTTGATCGCTATCTCAAAGCCAACCCGGATGATCCCGAGCGCTCGCAGCTTCAGGAGATCATCAGTGCGCTGAATCACTGAGCCGTCGGCCACGCGTACCAGCACTTCCCGAATTCGACTGCTTTTGCGGCCAATGGCGCCCGCTTATACGGATTCCATTTAATTTCCGCGCTCTTCGCGGAAACGCGCGTCGCAAGCGACCCGGCTAACTAAACAGCAGAAGTTTCGCGCGGCTTTTAAGTAGAAACCGTATTATTTGCATCTTCCGTCACTCCAGCTAACCTGCGCCGACGCATGAAAGTTCTCGTAATCGGCAACGGCGCTCGCGAACACGCATTGGCTTGGAAGCTGGCGGATTCTCCGCATGTGACGGCTCTTTACGCGATGCCCGGCAACCCGGGCACCGAGCAGGTGGCCGACAACGTCGCGATTGATCCCATGAACTTTCCGGCCGTCGAATGGTTCGTCACCGAAAACAAAATCGAGCTGGTCGTCATCGGCCCGGAAGACCCGCTGGCGGCGGGACTGGCCGATCGGTTGCTCAAGGCGAAAGTCAAAGTGTTCGGCCCAACCGCCGAGGGCGCTCGGCTGGAATCTGACAAGTGGTTCGCCAAGGAGATGATGCGCCACCAGGCGATTCCCACCGCCGACGCGCGCTCGTTCACCGACTCGGATGCGGCGACGGAATATGTGACCGTGCGCGACCAGCCGTTCGTGGTGAAAGCCGCCGGCCTGGCCAAAGGAAAGGGCGTCACCATCTGCTATCGCGCCAGTGACGCGGTGGAGACCATCGACCGCGTGATGCGCAAGAAAGAGTTCGGCGCGGCGGGCGCGCGCGTGGTCATCGAAGAACTGCTCACCGGCCCGGAATGCTCGATCCTCGCATTCGTCGATCGCAAGAGCATTTACATCATGGAGACGAGCCAGGATCACAAGGCCGTCGATGACGGGGACACGGGTCCGATGACCGGCGGCATGGGCGCGTATTCGCCGGCGCCAGTGGTCACTGAAGAAATCCTGCAGCAGATTCAGCGCGATATTCTCGTGCCGGCGGTCGACGGATTGAACCGCGAAGGAATCGACTATCGCGGCGTTTTGTACGCCGGCCTGATGCTTACCGAGCATGGGCCGAAGGTGCTGGAATTCAATTGCCGGTTCGGCGATCCGGAAACCCAGCCGCTGTTGATGCGATTGCAGAGTGATTTGCTTGAAGTGCTGCTGGCGGTTGCGGAAGGGAAGCTCGATCAAGTCGAGCTTCGCTGGGATCCGCGGCCGGCGTTGTGCGTGGTCGCGGCGAGTGGTGGATATCCGGGAAAGTATCGCACCGGCGTGCCCATCACCGGCATCAACGACGCCGATGCGATACGCGATGTGAAAGTCTTCCAGGGCGGCACGAAACGCCAGGGCAAAACCATCCTCACCGACGGCGGTCGCGTGCTCGGCGTGACGGCGCTGGGCAACACCATCGCCGAAGCCCAGACTCGCGCATACGAAGCAATGAAGAAGATTCACTTCGAAGGCATGCACTACCGCAAAGATATTGGCCACCGCGCGATCAAGGGGCACTGATGTCGACTGATGCACAGCGATGGAAACCAGCCGGCTGATTTCGATCACCTCGCCAGATGATCCGCGCCTCGCGCCGTATCAAAACCTGAAGGAGCGCGAGCTGGCGCGCGAAGGCAACCGTTTCATCGCCGAGAGCGAACTGGTGGTGCGACGGCTTTTGGCCAGCGATTACCCGGTGGAATCCGTCGTCGCCGGGGAAACCCGCGCGATCGAGCTGGCGCGGATCGCGCGACCTGACGTGCCGATCTACGTCGCGAGCCGGGATTTGCTGCAAACGGTGGCCGGCTTCAAATTCCACACCGGCGTGATCGCCTGCGCCCGGCGAAAGCAGATGCCGTCGGTTGGGGAGTTCGCTAGATCGCTCGGCCCGCGCGCGACGCTCGCCGTCTGCCCCGACCTGATCAGTGCCCCCAACATCGGCTCGCTCGTCCGCATCTGCGCCGCGCTGGGAGTCGACGCCATGCTGCTCGGCGAGCGCTGCTGCGACCCGTTCTGGCGGCAATCCATCCGTATCTCCGTCGGCACGATCTTCAGCCTGCCGATCCTGAGGAGCGAGAACCTGCTGAATGACATGGCGCTGCTGAGACAACAGCACGGGTTTGAAATGATCGCGACGGTAGCCGATGCGAATGCGGCGCCGCTCGAGCAGATGAAGCGCGGCAGCCGAATTGGCATCGTCTTCGGCAACGAGTGGTCCGGGTTGAAGGAGAAGGTGGTTGCCGCATGCGATCACAAGGTGACGATTCCCATGCGAACGGGGATTGATTCGTTGAATGTATCAATCGCCGCGGGTATTTTTTTGTATCAGTTCACGCGGTGAGCGCACTTAGAGCGGTTTGCAGATTTTGCAGGGGTATCGCATCGATGCGCCGGCGAATCTCCGCGCCGGCCATCATTGGCGCATACTTCCGTTCGTGATCGAGCAGCCATTGTTTGTGTGGAAGACCGCTCGCGTATCCCGTGAGCGTGCCATTGGCGCCGATGACGCGATGGCACGGCACCACGATCGCGATCGGATTCGCGCCGTTGGCGGCGCCCACGGCTCGGCTTGAGCCGGCGCGGCCCAGATTCGCGGCGAGTTGCCCATAGCTGAGGGTGGTTCCAGCCGGGATGGCGCGCAATCCTTTCCAGACTTCGCGCTGGAACGACGTGCCACCGGTTGCGGTTGGCAGCGTGTCAAGCTCGTCGATGCTGCCGCTGAAGTAGGCGTCGAGTGCATGTGTGATCGAACGCGGCCCAGTGCCTTCGTTGAGCTTGTAGTCGCCGTAGTGCAGCCGCAGGAGCCGGCGCATGCGTGACTCATGGTCGGCAAATTCCAGTGCACGAAGCACGCCGGCGTCGTCCGTGACAACGAGCAACTCAGATACTGGCCAAGCAAATCGTTCAAGCTGTAAGCGCATGATAAGTTTCCTTTGATGATGAGGTTTGCGGGATCTGGTTTTCAGCCATCCACAGGTGTAGCACGGCGTACGCGCGCCACGGCCGCCAGCGCTCGGCGCGAGCGAGCAGTTCTGCCGTCGTCGGGCGTTTTCCATTCACGGCCAGCGCCCGCTGAACGCCGATATCCCCGGCCAGAAACGCATCGGTCTCGCCGAGTGCGCGCATGGCGATGTATTGCGCCGTCCACTCGCCGACGCCGGGAAGTTCACGCAAGTGCGTGACGGCTTCACTCAGATCGCGGCGCGGATCGAACAGCCGCGGGTCGGCACGTAATGCCGCTGCGATCCCCGCGAGTGCGGACGCTCGGGCTTGGGTCAGCCCAAGCCCGGACAATGCATCGGCCTTGAACCGCTCGGGCTTTGGAAACGCATGCGTCAGTCCAGGGATGTTGACGCTGTCGGTGATTGGCGTGCCGATTGCGGAGACGATCCGCCCGGCAATTTGCGTGGCGCCTTTCAGCGTAATTTGCTGGCCAAGCACGGCACGCACCGCGATCTCAAACCCATCCCACGCGCCCGGCACGCGCAAGCCCGGCCGGGCTGCAACCCGCGGCGCCAATACCGGGTCGATCGACAGCGCCGCCGCGATGGCCCCAGGCTCGGCGCTGAGATCAAACATGCGCCGCACGCGCGTGATGATGGTCGAAAGCTCATTGAGTTTCGGAAATCGCACCACAACGTTCAGCGCCGAATGATCCGGCGCGTGGGTCACCGTGAAAGAACCCGTCGCATCGCCAAGCTCAATCACCCGGCTATAGCTGTCGCTGGTGACAATCTCCAGGCCGGTGATCTGGCGCGCTCGCAGGAAGCCGATCATCGCGTCCCAGTCATACGGCGGCCGATAGGGGAGCAAGAGCGAGATGTCGGGCGCGAGCGACGTTGTCGCGGCCGCGCGTCGTCGAAGTTCGCTCGGCGGGCGATGGTAGAGCTGCTGAAACGTCTCGTTAAACCGCCGCACGCTCCCGAAGCCGCTGGCGAGCGCGACTTGAATCATCGAAAGATCAGTCTGATGAATCAGCTGCTTGGCCAGCAGCACGCGCCGCGTCTGCGCGACCGTCACCGGAGCGGCTCCCACGTGCTGGCTGAAGAGCCGGCGCAGTTGCCGTTCGCCGATGCCAAGTCGATCGGCCAATGACGCCACGTCACCGCCGTCGAGCGCGCCGCCCTCAATCAACTTCAGCGCCCGCGACACGGTTGCCGATGTCCCGCGCCATGCATCCAGATCCGGAGAGCTTTCCGGCCGGCATCGCAGGCATGGCCGGAAACCCGCCTCCTGTGCCGCCGCCGCGGTCGGCACAAACGTGCAATTCTCCAGCTTCGGCGGACGAGCCGGGCAGATCGGCCGGCAGTAGATTCCGGTCGTCTTCACGCACGTGAAAAACCGCCCGTCATACCGCGCATCGCGAGCCAAAACCGCTCGATAACAAACCGCTGGATCAAGCTTCATATCCGGAACGATACGCGCTGCGTAAGTCGATGTCTGGCGGTTTTCGGACGTGGATGAAACATTCGACGCTGGCGGGCGAGAGAGATGCCGTCTCGTACCCTCCACTGAATGGAATCTGCTATAATTTGCAAATGAAAGTTCGCGAGGTGATCCGCCTCATCGAGGCTGATGGCTGGCGGCATGTTCGCACTCGCGGGAGTCATCGACAGTTCGACCATGCTGTGAAGCGCGGTGTCGTGACTATCCCTGGTAAGCCGAATGACGAGTTAGCGCCAGGCACTCTCAACAGCATCTTGAAACAGGCGGGCCTCAAGTGAAATACCTGGTTATCATCGAGCCGACGGACACCGGATTTTCTTCGTATTCACCCGATCTTCCCGGCTGTGTTTCAACAGGCGCGACGCGGGCCGAGTGCGAGGCGAACATGCGAGAAGCCATCGAGTTTCATCTCGATGGGCTCCGCGAAGAGGGCGAAAGCATCCCCGCCCCTACAACCACAGCGGCGTTCGTCGAGGCCGGATGAGAGAGTCAGGGCTTTCGATGTCATTCACCATCGCGTTGCCTTGGCCTGCCCATCGCTATGCGTCTCAGATCTTTCCAAGAGCCAGCCCGACTTCGACTGTGAATTCCAAACCAAGTCCTGATCTTTGCGTGTCGTAATAATCTGCCGCTGCTGCAAGATCAGTTCTCGCCCGGAGCGAAAAGCGATAGGTCATCTATCACCTTTCGAAACGCTTCCGCATTTCTTCCATCACCTGTTCCCCTGGTAGGGTAGGTTCGCCGTTATCAATCGCAGCGATCCGGCGACGAACTTCTGCGAGCTGTTCGGGGCTCAGTTCTGTTGAGACCACCGACTGCCAAAGTGCTTCGGCGACTTCATCGCGTTCGTGAGGCTCAAGTGCCATCGCCTCGCTCAGGATCTGGTCTTTTGTCATTTGCAACGACTCCAGAATGGCTTGTCATCATACCATCAATGCGCAAAAGCGGCGCTCATTTTCGAATCAGCTTCGCAATGAGCGCCGCTCGTTTTTTCCGAAATGGAATGGACTGGTTACTTCACCTCATCAAACGTCCCCACTACCGGCAGCTTGCCGACCAATGGCTTTACGTAATCGATAAACGCCTTGGTGACGTTGTTGCCGTCGGCCAGGTACGACGGGTCCATGTGTTTGGTTTCTCGGGCCACGGTGCTTAGCGGCGTCAAATGCGTTTCGATTTTGTATTCGCCGCCGGCGACGCGGCGCATCGCGACCGAGCCGCCGGGTTCGCCCTTCGCGGCGTACTTCACGGCCATCTGGCCGACGAGTCGCGCTTCCTTGGCGTCGGATTCGCTGACGAATCCGGGGAATGAGCGCTGCAGGTATCCGAAGGTGTCGGCTCGCACGCGGAGCTTTTTGCCGCCGGGGGCTTGCAGCTTCTTCGTGATCAGACCGGCCAGGAAATCGCCGAGCGCGCCGGTGCCGGAGAGCTGCACGTTGCCGTGCGAATCACGCTCGAGGTTGGACGACATCGCCTCGGCCCAGGTTTTCCCGCCGGGCTGGCTGACTCCTTCGCTGACCGCGATCAGGCAGCGGCCTTTCTTGCTATAGACGCGATCGACATCGGTCAGGAATTTCTCTTCCGTCAGCGGAGCTTCCGGAACATAGATCAGGTGCGGCCCGTCTTCGTCGTTCTGGCGCGCGAGCACCGAAGCCGCTGTCAGGAATCCCGCGTGCCGGCCCATGATCACATCGACCTTGATGCCCGGCAGCGAGCGGTTGTCGTAGTTGTCTCCCATGATCGCGGCTGCCACGAACTTCGCCGCCGATCCGTAGCCCGGCGTGTGGTCGTGCACGCGAAGGTCGTTGTCGATCGTCTTGGGAATGTGGAAGACCTTCAGGGCATGGCCTTCCTTTGCCGCCAGTTCACCGACGATGCGCGCGGTGTCGGCAGAGTCATTGCCGCCGATGTAGAAGAAGTAGCGAACATCGTGCTTCGCGAACGACTTGAAGATCTTCTCGCAATACATCTGGTCCGGCTTGTCGCGCGTCGAGCCCAGTGCCGCCGCCGGCGTCTGCGCGATGCGCTCCAGCAGTTCGTCGGGAGCTTTGTCGAGCGGAACGAACTTCTCGCTGACGATCCCGCTCACGCCGTGCTTGGCGCCGAGAAGCTGATCGACAAGCCCGGCTTTGCGCATCTCCTGCACGACGCCGACGAGCGATTGATTGATGACGGAAGTAGGACCGCCGGATTGGCCAATGACCGCATTGCCTTTGCTGGACATATCGAATTCCTCGGAAAATTAATCAAAGCTGGCGATGATAATGGAAGGGCGGGCGCGATCAAGCTTGCTCGCGGCTCACCGCGCAATAACTGCATCAAGATGACGACGGCATGAGCCGCCGCGTGATTTGCCGCCCGCCTGCCGCAGCGTGATCCGCCGGCTTATCGCCCGCGTGACTGTCGAAGACCGCCTTGAAGCGGTCAGCGCGCGATTGGAAGCTTGCGAAGATCTTTATGAAGGGGCCGTCGACCGGATCGTCGAGCAAAAGGCCGGCGCCTGGGAATCGCGATCGTGGTCATTTTGACCGAGCTTGGCGTTTCGCTGCTTCGCGGGCGCTTTTCATAGACAAATGGTCAAGCCGAACTCGGATGTCCCCTATCGAACGGATTGCGATACAATAGCTGATGAGGTGATCGCACATGCCGAGCACAAAAGTGATTAAAGGTCGTTTGATCGATCCCAACACGGTAGCTTTGGACGAGCCGGTTCGCGGTGTCGCGACGGAAGTGCAGGTTGTGGTGCGATCAGAGCCTGATCCGTCCAATATGCAGTACGACAACATTGATGACTTTTTGAAGAGCATTCCCGAAGGCACGCGCACGCGCGAAGATATTGATCGGCAGATCGCCGATGAACGAGCGTCCTGGGGTGACGATCAGTGAAGCTCTATCTTGATGCCAACGCGATTATTTATCTGATCGAAGGAACGCCGCAGTTCAAGCAGGCAGTTAGGAACCGAATTGCGGCGCTTGATCTCAAACACGGCGATCTGTTGCTCACTTCTCGATTGTCAGTGCTGGAATGCCGAGTCAAGCCGTTGCGAGATGGTCGAAACGATTTGCTGTCGGCATACGATGCGTTCTTAAGTCAGAATTTCGTTCGCATTGTCGACGTGTCGGCTGCGGTAATTGACCAGGCGACGTCGTTGCGGGCGCGTTATCGATTCAAGACACCTGACTCAATCCATCTGGCAAGCGGTATCGAGGAGCATGTCGATCAGTTCCTCACCGCCGATCAGGCTCTCAGCCGGTGTACCGAGATCGCGGTTGTACTGGTGTAAGAGTCCCCTAGTCTTTTGCGAGTTTCTTATCGCTGCCGCAGCTCGATCACTCGAATCGGCTTCACCCGCGTACTCACCGGCTCTTCCTTCAACTCATGCTTCCACGGCGCGCTCCAAAGATTCTCGATGAACAGATCACCCGTTTGACGGCCCGGCTCGCCGAGGAGGATTGATCCGCCGTCGGCTAGATGATGCTCCCAGAACGCTTCGAGGAATGGCCACTGCGGCTTCTCATACAAAATGTCGGCGCCGATGATCAGGTCGAATCGCTCATTTAGTTTGTCGGCTTGCCAGTTGAGTTGGCGCGTACGGATTCGATTAATCCACGGCAGGCTGTTGAGCTTCGCGAACATCAGGGCGGGCGGTTCAAGATCGGCAAAGAGCACGCTCGCGCCGCAAGCCGCCGCGACGGTTCCCGTCAGCCCTTGGCCGCATCCTAAATCGAGGACGCGCTGACCTCCCAGGCGATCTCGTCGGCGTTCCAACACCTGAGCCACGCCCAGCGCGCTATCCCAGAGCGAAGCCCAGTACGGCAAATGTAATGACTCATCGGGCAATCGCTTGCCCGTCAACTTTTCCAATTGATCCGCCTCGGCGGCAAAGAGGTTCAGCACGGTGTCGGGGTTTTCGATGCGGGTGAAGTCGAAATTCAGCGATCCGATCTGAACCCGCGCCGTTTGCGTGGCGTACCTTCGGTGAATTCGCCATAAGAGCTTCTGGCGAAGGCGGGAAACATTGCAGGCCTTGGTCATTGCCCACACGATAGGGCCGGCGGTATTCTCTGCCACCCATGAAGGTCGGCTGGTTTCAGTTCAATCTCCGCTTCGCGCTCGCTGGCAGCATTGCGTTTGCCGTGGTGGGGACGCTCGTCATAACGACCGGCTGCGGGATGGATCTGGAAACCGGCTATAAATATCGTCCCCTGGGCGCCAGCGCGGTCGAGCGGCGGGCTTATTACGCCAGCCCGTATAGCCCCGAGAAGAACGCCGCCGAGCAGGAGCATAAATCGAGCACGCCGTCGTTGGGCGGCGCAGCCGGGAATTAGCCGGCATCATTTTTTTATCGGGCAGCCTGAATATGTTGCCCAAATCATCGATCTTCAGTCGATCCGGCACCGGAGCCGCCGCGAATTGCGGCATCGGATGAATCCCTATTCGGGGAAACAGGGCTTTTTCTAGCCTAAAGTGTTGGTGTGTCAGGTATCCTCGGGTTTAGTCTCAACAATTGACTGACGAATGCAGTTGGAATCGATCGATCCAGGCGACTTTGTGGCAACGGTTCATCCCGTGCTTGAATCGCGCGACTCCACGGCTCTGCTGCACCTGCTCAAATCCCGCTGGTCATGCTCGCAAATTGCCGAATTACTGACCAATTCCAGTTGTGATGTCCGAAAGATCGCCGCCTTGTCGTTGGCCTTGGTTGGCGATCGCTGTGTGATCCCATTGCTGGAGACCCAGCTCAAGCACCCTGACCCGATGGTCAATCAGATGTGCGAGCATGCCCTTTGGTCGATCTGGTTCCGAAGTGGAACGCCGGAAGCGAATCACGAGCTCTGCTGCGGCACCCGCGCACTGAATCGTAAGAATCACGATCATGCAATATGTCATTTCAGCCGGGCGATCGAGCTCGATCCGACGTTTGCCGAAGCGTACAACCAACGGGCGATCGTCAAATACCTCCAAGAGCGATATGAGGAAAGCCGCGAGGACTGCATGCGAACGGTCGAGCGCATGCCGTGCCATTTCGGGGCTTGGTCGGGGATGGGCCATTGCCACGCCCAGCAAGGCCGGTTTTCCGATGCACTTCTCTGCTACACCAAGGCCATCGACATCAACCCCCACTTCGGCGGAATCAAGCAGGCGATAACCGAGCTGAAGAATCGGCTCGGATGAGTCTGCCACGAAAAAGCGGTATGCTCCGGACTTTGAGCCACGAGAGGCCTGCCAATGAGCGACTCAACTGCCGCTGCAAATGACGTATTGTCGCGCATCGACCCGACGTTCAATCGGCTGAAAGATTGCCGCCACGGTCGACTGCTGTACAACCACCACGATATCTTCGTTGGCCGCTCGCTCGATCTCTACGGCGAATACAGCGAAGCCGAATTCCACCTCTTCGATGAGTTGCTTAATGCCGGTGATGGCGTCGTGGAGGTTGGCGCAAACATCGGGTCACTTACAGTTCCCCTGGCGCGGAAGGTGGGAAACACCGGCGGGGTTTTCGCGTTCGAGCCGCAACGGCTCTGCTTCCAGACGCTCTGTGCGAATGTCGCGCTCAACAGCCTGATTAACGTATGGGCCTATAACGTCGCGTGCGGGCAGACGACCGGATCAGTACGGGTGCCCCTGCTGAATCCATCGATCGATCACAACTTCGGCCAGCTTGCGGTTGCCGGTCAGCAGCAGGGCGACTTCATCGCGTGCATCCCATTGGATTCATTTGGCATTCCCAAGTGCCGTCTGCTTAAGGTGGACGTGGAGGGAATGGAGCTTGATGTCCTGCGCGGAGCAACGCAGCTCATCAGTCGGTTCCAGCCGGCGATCTACGTGGAGAACGATCGGCCGGAGAAGTCCGACGAACTGATCCAGCACATCCAATCGCTGAATTACGAGCTCTACTGGCATCGCCCCGCGCTGTTCAACCCGAATAACTTTCTGAACAATCCGGACAACATCTTCGGCACCATCGTTTCCCTGAACATGCTCTGCGTGCCCAGGTCGGCCAATCCACATATCGAAGGTCTGGAGCCGGTACAGCGTGTCGGGTGAGGCATCAAACCCAATCGAGGCGTCGCTGCGGCAGGCGCTTGCCGCCAATCCCGCCGATTCCGGCGTGATGCAGCGGCTGGCGATCGTGCTGTTCCAAAGCGGGCGTCCCGACGAAGCGATCCTGCTATTTCGTCAAGCCGCCGATGTGCGACCGGGTAGCGCCGAGGCGCATGCGAACCTTGGCGCCGCGCTGGCGTCGTCAAAGATGCTCGAGCCAGCCGCGGATGCACTGAATCGAGCGGCCGCGATTCAGCCGGATTTGCCAAGATTGCAATTCAACCTGGGCAATACGCTGTTGCAGCTGGGTCGATATGCACAAGCCGCCGATGCGCTTGGCAAGGCAGTTCAGGAGCAGCCCGATGACATTGCGGCTGTGCATAATTGCGGAACAGCCCTTCGCGGCGCGGGTCGGATCGTCGAAGCCGCCCAGGCGTATCGCCGGGCGGCGCAGCTTGCGCCAGATCTGGCGGCGGCGTTTGGAAATCTCTGCATCACGCTGCAGGAACTCGGGCAATATGAGGAAGCAATCGCCGCCGGCGGCCGTGCGGTGGCGCTGGAGCCGGGCAATGCCGAGCTTCATGCGGCGCTCGGTCACGCGTTTCGTGGAATTCCCGACAATCAGCGAGCGGCAGCCTGTTATAAGCAGGTCATCCTTCTTCGTCCGCTTTACGCGCCCGGCTACTTCTATCTCGGCAACGTCCATCGCGATCTCTACGGATTGGACGCCGGCGTCGACCTGTTCCGCCGGGCGATTGAATTGGACCCCAATTATGCCGATGCCTATCGCAATCTCGGCTCAACGCTGCGCGATCAGGGCAAGCTCGACGAAGCGATCGAAACGTTTCGCAGAGGCGGCCAAGTCGGCAATTCCGCATCCATCGCCGGCAATCTGCTCTATACGCTGCACTTTCACCCGAAATACGACGCTCGAATGATCCACGACGAAGCGGTGAAGTGGAACGAGCAATACGTTGCCGAGATTGAGAACGCCAGTATGGGACCCATCGTTGATCCAGCGCCCGACCGTCGGCTTCGCATCGGCTACGTCTCACCCGATTTTCGCGATCATCCAATCGGCCGGTTCATGCTCCCGCTGCTGTCGAATCACGATCGAAATGAGTTCGAAATCTACTGCTACTCTGACACGCAGCGCGAGGATGCGATGACTCAAACGCTTCGCTCGCACACGACCGCCTGGCGACACACCGTCGGAATGAATGATGAACAGCTGGCGAATCAGATTCGTGCCGATCACATCGACATCCTGATCGACCTGTCGCTCCATGCGCGAACCGGCCGATTGCTAGCGTTCGCGCGTCGCCCCGCGCCGGTGCAGGCGACTTATCTCGCGTATGCCGGCACGAGCGGCTTGCGTTCGATGGATTTCCGAATCTCCGATCCCTATCTCGATCCGCCAGGCACGGATTTGAGCGTCTACTTTGAGAAGACGATCCGACTGCCGAAAACGTATTGGTGCTACCCCGGATCGGATATCGCGCCGCCGGTGGTGCCGACGCCGGCGCTAATGAACGGCTATGTGACGTTCGGCTGTTTGAATCTGTTTGCCAAGAACAACGCTTTATTGCTCATCCATTGGGCGCGCAGCCTCCCGCAGAACTGCCGGCTGATCCTTCACGCTCATGAAGGGTCGCATCGGGATGAGGTCCGCAAAATATTCGGATCGTTCGGTCGGGCTGACAGCGTGAGCTTCGTGAGCGTCCAGCCGATGGCTCAATATTTTGCCGAGTACAACAACATTGATATCGCTCTCGATCCATGGCCCTACGCCGGCGGAACGACGACGTGCGACGCTCTTTGGATGGGTGTTCCGGTTGTCAGCGCCACGGGTGATCTGGCGGTTTCCCGCGGCGGTGTCAGCATTCTCTCAAATCTCGGACTTCCGGAACTTGCAGCCGAATCGGTTGGGATTTCAACCGTCGTGGCAAGCAAATTGGCCGACGACATCCCGAAGCTGAATGCGCTTCGACTGTCGATGCGGGACCGCATGAAAGCCTCCCCAATCATGGATGCCCCCGGCTTCACTCGCGATTTTGAAGCGGCTCTTCGCACCATGTGGCAAACGAAAATGTCGCATAGTAAGTAATCATGAATTGGCGCTCCGTATCCGTTCGATGTTAGTTAGCCGTGACGCGCAGCGGAGCGTGGGCGAGCCGAAGCACGCTCCGCTGCGCGTCACGGCTAAACACAATACCGTTCAACGAGCGTTACTAAAAATCGCGCCTCCTGCCATGATGGTTTTGTCCTAAATCACCAGTGGCAAGGAGGCTGCGATGTTTCCAGTTGGCGTTGAAGCCGACG
>Ga0182024_10006973_pt1 | contig 24580 bp, 22 predicted proteins | sample P32metaG_FD_120480 | JGI IMG/M metagenome (GOLD analysis project Ga0182024, IMG submission 120480) | Permafrost microbial communities from Stordalen Mire, Sweden - P3-2 metaG (Illumina Assembly) | ecosystem: Environmental > Terrestrial > Soil > Wetlands > Permafrost | place: Sweden: Stordalen...
GCGCTCATCAGAGAATTAGAAGCTCTGGTGCCGCCCAAATCGGAGCTTGTCAAACGGAGAAAGGCATCGTAGAGTGGGTTGCACGGGAGCCGCTAGTTTCAACGGAGATCCGGGCATTCCCGTCGGCGATGCAGCTGTTTGTCCAACTGCGACTATTGTTTCTACTCGGCAAACAAGGGCGTTCCGGATAGGTCAGTGAACTTTGGTCGCCACGTCAACAGAACTCTTCGTGGCCCACGATGTGGCAGCATCGACACCGCTGTCAGGTTGTCTCAAACTTCCCCAGTAGTTTCTCCAGGCCTAACCGGGTGCCCTAGCACGAGATCGACCTAACGATTTTCAGTTCATCGGGTCGCAAGCTGACACCAGGCGTCAGCAAGAACACGCGAGCCGTTCCAAAACGTGACGCGTGTCGAATGGCCAGTACGGCCGATGCAGAGCTAACAACCCGTGGCTTAGATCCCTCGAGCAATTTGAGGCTTTTTGGAAGGCTCCCAACCCTCGTCACAGGTGTACTACAATCTCGGGAAATGCGTGCACTCGTCATTAAGTCCGAACCGATGAAGCTTATTCTTGATGGCCCAAAATCGTGGGAGATTCGGCGCGGCCGTTGCCTGATCAAAGAATTGATCGGTTTGATTGAGAGCGGCTCAGGCACGGTCGTTGGTGTGGCCGAACTGACAGGTTGTATAGGCCCGCTGACACGCGACATGCGGATCAGAAATGCACGCAAGATGGGCGTGTCACTGGAAGAGGCGGGGCAACGTTGGCCAAAGGATTTCTATGCTTGGGTACTCCAAAACCGGCTGCGGTTGAAGAAGCCGGTCCCCTATAAGCACTCTAACGGTATAGTTCGTTGGGTCCCGCTCTCGCCGGCGACCGAAGCCGCCGTAAGAAAGCAACTTAAGTTCGGTGGATGAGCTGACACAAGGAACTCGCGAGCGGGACAATTTCGCGGTCTGTTCCCGACTGGGATTCCAGGGGAAGATTCCGGGATGAAGGTGAACACCGATTCCCCGATCAGGTCAACTTCGCCTTAGCAGGGTCCGACTCGGCCTCATGGCTCCGGGTTTGTCAGTTATCCACCGGAAACGGTTTTCAACCAATCGGCGTCTACCAGCATTGCTCATGTTCCGATCTGGAATTTGGCCCCACAGATGTAGCTTATTGTAGCTTATGCGTCCGTTTCTCTCCGTATCTGTCGGGGAGCCGCTCTCTGAATTTTGAACGGGTAAGGGTCTTTCGGTACCCTTCGGTGGACCCGTGCTCCGATTGTGGTTCTGGATGTCGTGGGTTCAAATCCCACCAGCCGCCCCAATTTCGTTTCTTGCATTTAGCGCGTAGCAGGCAGTATTCAGGGCAATCGAGGGCAATGCGTGATAGAATCACTTCGTTATGGCCCTCAACCTTTACAGGCGGCATCGCCCCAATTGTGAAGGCGGTCGTCCCTACGACTCGCGCTCGGGAGAATTTGACGAACGAAAGAAGACTTGGCGTAAATGCGCCTGTCCAATTTTTGCGTCAGGGTCGCTGGCGCGCCGGTTCCGCAGGCAGACTACCGGCAAATCGGAATGGGACGCCGCTAGGGCCATCGCTGCTGCATGGGAGCAGGTCGGAAACTGGAACAGTGCCGTTTCAACCACGCCCGAGCCAAGTCTTGCCACCGTGGCCCACGACGGACGCATGGCAATCCTCGACGCCACGGAGGCGTTTTTATCCAAATGCAAGAATCGCGGCATCCAGCCTGCGACGTTCGCAAAATATCAGACCTTCACCAAGCAGCTAAAGGCCTACGCGGAACATCGTGGGTATGTCTTCCTTGACCAGCTCACGGTGGGCGATATGGATCGCTTTTATTCCTCATGGAAAGACGGCATCAGAGCTAAGGCAAAAAAACTTGACAGGTTGAAAAGCTTTATCAGCTTCTGCCTCAAACGAGAATGGCTTGCGAAAGACATCACTGGCGATCTCCAAGCGCCTGCAGGCTCGTCCGTCACCTTGCCCAAGGCTCCCTTCACTGATGAAGAGTTGAATCGCATCTTCGCTGCCTGCGATGCCATTGGCCAACCCGTTCCCCAAGGCCCGGGTTACCGCACATGGACAGGCGAGGACGCCAAGGACTTTATCTTCCTCTCCATCTACACGGGTCTTCGCATATCCGACGTTGCTACTTTCGACCTCACCAAGCGGCTGCACGGAAATGATGTGTTTCTTCGGATGCACAAAACAAGGCAACCCCTGACGACTTGGATTCCAGACTGGCTTGTTCACCGGCTAATGGCACGCCAAGAGAAGCACGGCGCGCTAATCTTCCGTTGTGGGGTCAGTTTCACCATGAAACAACTGACAGACATTTGGCGCAACACAAGGCTTACAAAGGTTTTCGAACTTGCCGGTCCGTTTGAAGAGAAGCCGACACCCCATCGCTTCCGCCATACGTTCGTGCGCATCTTGCTTGAGAAGGGAGTCCCCGTCGCTGATGTCGCTGAGTTGATCGGCGATACCGAGGACGTGTTACGTCGCCACTATTCGCGATGGATAAAAACGCGTCAGGACAGGCTCACAAAGATTCTGCAGGATGCGTTCGAGGACAAGCCAAAACCGAAGCTCGTGGCAATGCCCGGCGGCCGCGGTTAGGCGACGTTCAGCAGGCGGGTGTGTATCCGGCGCGCCGCGGATTCGGGAATGCTGTAGACAGTGTGCGCTTTCTTCCTTCCCATTCTGATTTTGACAACGCCTGGATCGTCCTTGACGAGTTTGCGCACGGTCTCCCTGCCCAGACCCCACATTCGCGCCAAATCGCCAATTCGGTAATGCTTTTCAAAGGTGTCGTCCATCAACACGGCGAATAGCCTCTAAATATAAAGAGGCGCGGCGACCTCGAAACCTCACCCAAACAATAGTACTAAAAAAGCGGGTGAGGTTTGCGCTTCTCAAAGCCTCTTTAATAGTAGAGGGCCAAAAATGGACGGCAAGCAAAGTATTTCGGATTCACCGGCGGAGCGAGCTCCTGTCGCGCGAAAGAGGGTGATTCTTTCGATGGGTGGCAAGGGCGGCGTCGGAAAGACTAGTGTGATGAGCGGCTTGGCGGAGTGGTTCCAGGAGAATTCGATTCCGGTCAAGCTGCTGGATCTGGACACCGAAAACAAGGCACGCGGGTCGTTGACCCATTTCTTCGGCGGTCAGGTGCCTAAGGTGAATATTCACACGCCAGCCGGCCTCGATGCCTTTGTGGATGAGTTGAGCGATGGTCCGCCCGTGATTTTGGCGGATATGGGCGCGGGCGCCGGGCAGGTGACTTACGAATGGTTCGACAAGATGTATTCGAACGTCGCAGAGGCCGGCATCGCCTTCACTTCGGTAGGCGTGATCACGTCCGACCCTGCCAGCGTGGAGAGCGTTCTTGCCTGGGCATCTCGGTTGGGCGATAGAACCGCATACCTGATCGTCGAAAACTCGATCGGGGAGCACACCGACTTTAGGTATTGGCGGGAAAGTGAGCAGGCGCTATGGTTTCAGCAGCACTACTCGCAATCGGTGATCCGAATGGACTACCGCCTTCCGGTCCTCGAAAACGCCACGAGGAATCACGGCGTCACTCTGGGTGCAGTCGCTGCCAGACGAACGGCTGCCGCGGAGTTGCAGAAGTCCTCGCTGGTGATGCGCGCACAGAGCTATCGCAGACGGATGTTTGAAGAATTCGACAAGGTGCAGGAGCTGCTTTTGCCATGAGCGACCAGGATGAACTGTTTGACGACGATCTGATCGATCGCATCGCGAACTTCGTCCCGGCCGAGGTGCGCGCCGCGTTTTATCGAGAGCTCCGCCATTGCCGTTCGCTGCCCCAAAACGATGAAATGTTACGAATCATACGGGCGATGCAGTTCTTGGTCCTAATCATGGTGAAACTGCCAGAGCAAATGGCCATGGAACGGGAACGTTTGGAGCAGATCGTATCCAGGTCCGAAAGACTCTTAAACGATGTCCACGAGTTCGTAGACCAAGCGACCAGGCAGATCGATCAGCGCCTTGCGCAAATATCGGCAGACATCGCCAAGGCGTTAAACCCCCAGGCGGTAGCTGCTCAGATCAACGAGAATCTCAGACAGCAATTCATCAAGACCACGATCCCTGAAACCGCCGACGCGCTGGCGGTGAACGCCGCGCAGATAAAGAAGGCGACGAGCGAGTTCGTTTCCACTGCCCACACCCTGGGCGGCGCCTATGACGGTGCGGTAGTCGAAGCTCGTCGAGCGATTGAGGATCTCGAATCCACCTCGTCCCAAGCCATCACCGGCAACAAGCGCCAGGCGGAAGAACTCATGGCCGTGGTTCGTCAGGATTATCGATGGTTGTTGTTTGCACTCCCGGTCCTCTGCATGCTCATTGGCATCGGGCTAAGTGTCTGGTACGAGCGCTGGATCGGAGCGGTGGCGCGATAGGCATTCATGCTGACGATCCGCGCCATGTCGGATGGCAAGGGATACTCGTCCCGGCACCTGGAGCACAGCGACTATTATGCCGAGGGCCAGCGAGTCACTGGTATGTGGCAGGGTCGAGGCGCGGAACTGCTAGGACTAAGCGGGCCCGTGAAGACCGAAGAGTTCGAAGCACTGCGCCAAGGCCTAGATCCGGGAACGCATGAATTTTTGAGAATTCGCCGCAGCGCAGACCGCACGGCAGCAGATGGTACGACGCTGGCACAAGGCCGAAGCCTCTACGACTTCACGATTTCGGCTCCGAAGTCGGTTTCGATTCTGGCGATCATTGGAGGCGACGACCGGTTGATCGAGGCGCATCGGGTAGCAGTCAGCGAGACACTCCAGGAAGCCGAGACGTATGCAGCCAGCCGCGTACGGCAAGCGGGTGCCAACGAGGATCGGCCGACTGGCAACCTCGCGCTGGCCGTTTATCACCACGACACAAGCCGAGAGCTCGATCCGCAGTTGCACACCCACGCGGTCGCGGCCAACCTAACGTACGACGGAACGGAAGGCCGCTGGAAGGCGCTCCAAGCGTCGGAGATTTATGAACGCCGTACCTATCTTTCAGAGGTCTATCGCAACGCGCTTGCTCGCGAAGTCCGGGCGCTGGGGTACGAGATCGAAAGCCAGCGCGACGCCAAGGGGCGTGATACTGGCTTCGAGATCCGTAGCGTTCCCAAGGAGCTACGCGCGAAGTTCAGCCAGCGCAGCATTCAGCGGAATCAGGCAATCGAGGACTTCGTGGCGAAACACGGCAGGAGTCCTACTGACAACGAGGTCGCGGTGCTGGTTCGGGAATCGCGGGCGGACAAACTCATAGAGATCTCGACACGTGAACTGCGGACGAAACAACTGGCGAGACTTGGTCCTGGCAATGAGGAGGTCCTAACGCAGATTCGGGCCGAACGGCACGCGCTTGCTCCGTCCATGGATTCGAGTGCCCTGTCTCTGGAGCACGCCAAGGATCACATCTTCGAGCGTGTCTCCGTTGCGTTAGACCATACGCTACTCACCGAAGCCCTGCGGCATGGTCGTGGGCGAATTCGGCTGAGCCACCTGAAGGGTGAACTTGGTGTCCAGGAATCCGCTGGCAGAATACTGCGGTCAGGCCGCGAGGTGGCGACGGAAACCAGCCTGGAGCGAGAGCGCAGCATGATCGCCGCCATCAACCGCGGCGTCGGAGAGTTCGACCCGCTTGGTCGTGGACGTTTCTTGATTGCCTTGGACAATTTGCGCCCGGAGCAAAAGAACGCGGTGGAGTTTGTGCTGCGATCGCGCGACCGGGCGGTGAGCATCACCGGCGCGGCGGGAACGGGCAAGACCGCAACACTACGGGAACTATTGCGCGGGCTGAAGGAAGCCGGCCGTAGTGTACTCGCCGTCGCTCCCACAATGAGCGCCGTGGAGGAGCTGCAGAAAGTTGACTTCGCCGACGCCATCACGATAGAGCGTCTCTTGCAGGACAAGCGCATTGGCGAGGACATCCGAGGCAAGGTGGTCATTGTAGATGAAGCTGGCATGGTTTCAGCGCGGCAGATGGCAGAGCTGCTCAAGATGGCAGAGGATCGGTCCCTAAGAATCGTATTCAGCGGCGATACCAAACAGATCCAAAGCGTGGAAGCAGGCGACGCCCTGCGAATCCTGGAGAAGGAATCGCGGCTCAAGACCGTGGCTCTGACCCAGGTGCAGCGGCAGACCCGCAAGGAGTACCGCGGCGCGATGGAGGAGCTTCGCCGGAATCCCGAACGAGGATTCGCCAAGTTGGATGCGATGGGCGCGGTTCGGGAGGTTGGTTTTTCTGATCGCGCTGGTGCGATCGCGGACGCTTTTGCAGATTCGAAAGGGCAAACGCTTGTCGTCTGTGCAACTCACGACGAGATCGATCGCGTGACGGAAGCTATCCGTGATCGTAAGAGGGCGAGTGGACAACTTGGCGAAGGCGTAGCGCTCACCCGCCACGTTTCGCTCAACTGGACAAAGGCGCAGAAGGCGGACTTGCAGAACTACCGGCCAGGGCAAGTGCTGGGGTTTCACAGGCCCATCAGAGGCATTTCGAAGAACGAGGCCGTGGAGGTTGTGGAGGTAGCGGAGAGTGGCATCGCGATTCGCTCAGCAAATGGAAAGCAAACCACAATCTCTAAGAGACACGCCGGAAGCTTCGATGTATTAGAGACGAAACCGATTGAAGTCTCGGGCGGTGATCGGCTACTGCTCACTGCCAATCGTCGAGACGCTGGGCTCTGGGTCACAAACGGCGAATTGGTGACTGTTTCCGGCATCGACGCCCTTGGCCGCATTCAACTGGAAGATGGCCGCCAATTGCCCGCCGATTACCGGAGCTTCACCCACGGCTACGCCGTTACAGCGCATCGCAGCCAGGGCAAAACCGTGGACTCAGTCATACTCTCCGGCGACGGCATGCAAAAGGAGCTGTTCTACGTTGCAGCGTCCCGTGGCCGGCATAGCGTAACAGTGATCACGAGCGACAAGGAACGCCTGCAGGAGACGGTCGGCCGGTCCATGGCACGGACTTCAGCCACAGAGTTTCTGCGCGACAGAAGTAAGTGCATTCGCCGCGGCGCTCCGCGAGGCATCGAAATGGCGCGCGAAATGGTTCGGAGAGCAGCAGCATTGCTCACCGCAGCGTCCAAGCAGGTTGTTCAGCAAGAGGTCTCACGGCTCCCCGAGAGAAAGGAGCGCCGACGTGAACGTGGCCTCGGCCGGTAACGCCCCGTGGGTCATCAGCGCCGGCGATCCCGTCGCAACGCTGGAGATAGTGCTTCAGAAGCAGACTGTGGTGCTGTCCTGGCAGCAATTTGTTTACGCGGAGGGTGATAGCGAGCAAGTGCGGATGGCCTTCGCCAGCCACGACGTCGTCATTGATGGCGCCGCGCTAGATCCGCTACTGTCCGCAATCGCCGCCCATCGGGTCGTTTCGCTGCGCGCGAGCGTTCGTTCCGAGCGTTTCTCCGCCCAAGCGGCGCGGTTCATCCGTGAAATCGTCGTTCGAAGGGTCGAGGGTGAGTTATGAAGCTAATGTGCGCGATGTGGGCTTTTGAGTGGCGTTTTGAGCTGGCGAGTGTTTTCGCTCTCTTTCGAGAGCGTAGTTTTCAGAAAGACACCATCCCTAAGCCTGGCGGCTTAGGTTCGTGCTGCCCGCGTTGCGGGCTTTCTGTCCGGCCGTTGTCCGGCTTTTGTCCGGAACTCGTCCGGCCTCTGTCCGGTGCATGTTGACGCAGCTCTGGAGGTATGTGGAAGACAAGTTTCAGGACATTCTGAGCAACGTGACCAAAAAATCGAGCCGCTCCCGTTTAGAACCGTACGGCGAGTTGATAGACGAGCTGCGCGACCGCGGGCTGACTTATCGGGATCTCTCGAAAATCCTCACAGCCGAATTGCAGTTTCACGTGCCGAAAAGCACAGTCAGCGATTTCCTGCGCGAGCGAGCCCGAAGGCGGAGGAATGCCACCCGCCAAAGTTCGCGCCGCGTAGCGATACCGACGCCCATTGTTCCCAAAGCTGCGACCTTGCATGCCGAGCACGGCCCGAGCGACGATGAAGTTCGGCAGAGAATTGCAGCACTGAAGGCTCGTAAGCCAGCCACAACGCCATCGGACAATGGCTTCTTCTTCGACCCGACCGAACCCCTACGGCTCATCGATCCGGGAAAACAGAAACCAGAAGAGTAGATCATCATGGCAAAGCTGCCATCTGCTCCCGGACCGCTTCAGAGGAGGCGCTGGGCTTAGCCGCTTCGGATGCACTCCCGAATCAGGCTGGCGAACAGGGACGATTCACCGCTCAGGTGGCTCAACCGCGAAGCCTCGATCATTTTTTCGACGGTTGTCGATCTCCAGTCTATGTAGTGGCCGGCCTTCAGCCCGAGCTCGCGAACAAACTCTCGTTGCGTTCTGCCATTGCCTTCACGAAACGGATGGGCGGCATTCAACTCGCCGATGAAGTAGGCCGCGCGGTCGACAAAATTCCCGGCGTCAAGTCCAACAAGATGCTTCTCGGTCGCAAGCTTTGCCATAATCTGCTGCAACGCGGGTTCGAGGAAAGTAGCCAACCCAAAGAGATGGACTCCCTTCGAAATGTTCACGGTCCGAAACTCCCCCGCCCATTCGTACACGTCTTGGAAAATGTGCCGATGGATCGCCTTTAGGTGCGCGACGTCGAATCGGCCTGCAACAGGCGTGTCGATCAGCTCTGCAATTCGTCGATGGGTTTGGCGTGCTTCGAAGCGGGCGAGTAGTTCCGGGTCAGTGAGACCGCGCAGGTTCTTGAGGACGCTTGTGCCGGGATAGAGATACGGGTCCGAATTCTCGGTCGTTGAGCCCATCGATCACGCTCCCCACTTCAGCTAGCGTCATCTGTCCATGGATGTATCGCTGGTACAAAGCTTTCACTTGCGCGTCGGGCTCAAAACCTTCCAGGCGCACGGAGGCCAGCGCCTCTTCATAGACGCGTACGCGCCGAGCGCTCTCTGCGGCCGTAATTGGGTGTGTGGCAACCGCCATTGATTCTATTTTACTTCGGAACGCCTCCCGCTGGCACGGCGGTCCGCTAATTTGCGATTCGGTCAGAACATGTTGAGCCAATGATTTACGGAGCTTCTTCGCCCGGGCTTGCTCTTAGAGACGATGCGGCCAATCGCACGATCGGCTCCTAATGTGCGCCCATGTGCGCCCATACCTCGGCGAATCAATGACCGAAGGTATTCGCTGCTCCCCACGGGTGTATACTTTTGTTTCTCAGCTGAAACAAGATGGCAATCCCAAGCGTATTCGAAAACGCTAAGCAAAAGGCGCACTGAGTATAATCATGAAAACTCTGACTTTCGATCTACTTAAGAAGGCAGTTAGCGGCGATTATGCCGCAATTCGGCGGATCACTCGTCTGGAGCCGGAAGGCGACAAGATATTTCCCCCTACTTATGAAGGAGGCGAGTACGCGGATGAGGCTCGGGTGGTCAGAGACGATGGTGATAAGGTGCAAATCGTCGAAACCGTTTTGTTGGACTCCGTGCAGTCCGAGGCCAACCGCATGGAATCCGCACTTCTCCGGGCCTATGACAATAAACGCATCAAGATGCCGCTGTTACAGGTAGACTTTGCCGCCGGTACTGACGACCCGGTTCTCAAGGAGGTAGGACGGATCACCGCGCTCGATGCCCCGCATCGCATGTGCGATGCTATTTTCCGCGATTCGTTGAACCAAGGCCAACCGTTCCGCGAGGCTGGCATCGGAGCGAAAATAACCGCAGCCAGAGGAGCTAACGCGACCAGCGTATTTGAGCTGTGTCCTACAGCGCTGCTTTTTGGATTTTGGGATTCTACTGGGCCGCGTGGCGGCCTCGGCGCCAAGGTACAGCGCGCACTGGTCTCTGAAATCGTTGGCTATCAGAAGGTAAATGGAAAGCGCACATCGAGCCGTATCGATCCCCTCCAAATTGAGAACAACGTGGAAATTTTCGCGAAGGAAGGAGGCGGGTGGACATTTGACCAAGCCAAAGCTCTCCAGAAGAACGGAGAGCCTGTCAAGCGGAAGCCTTCAGAAATCAATCACGGAAATATCGTTCCATCCTTCAGGCATGAAGACAAGAACACTCGCAAGCCAGTGCTCAATCATGGTGGCGTGACTCTTGCGTACGCCATCCAGCACACTGTTCTTTCGCTGGCTGCGCTACGGCGCCTGAGATTTCCGATCTCGGCGATTCCCGATGCAGTGGAGCAGAAGGACATCGATTTGTCGGCGCGCACCGTCTTGGCAGCGCTAGGCCTCGCAGCGATTTGTTTCCTTGATGAAGACGGCTACGATCTGCGTTCCAGGTGCTTGCTGGACGGCAAACCCGGCACGTTCCAGTTTGTGGGGAAAGGCGAGACGAGCGACTTTAGCCTTGACGCCAACACAGCGGCCGAGATCCTGGCGCATGCCGTTAAAGAGGCCACGGACATCGGTTTGCCGTGGCCAGAACAGCCGGTAACACTACAACCCTCGCCAGACCTAAGCCGCCTGGTAGTTGACAGCCGCCGGCGATCAATGAGCGAAAACGTCGGGGACTGATCATGTTCGCCATCCGGGTTACATACTTGATGGGGCGCGTCTACTCTGCAGAATTCGATGATGGCGATGCAAAGGTCGAGCCTGAATGGCCACCGCATCCTTCACGGCTGTTTTCCGCATTAGTTTCGGCGTGGGGTGATGGCGGTGGAGAGGAAGAACTGAAGGTCGCTCTCGAATGGATTGAGAGCCAGGAAGCGCCTACGATCCATGCCGGCGATTGCACTCTTCGCAAGTTGGTGCATGCGTTTGTGCCCGTTAACGACCCGCTTCGCGAACAATATCATCGCAGTGATCGGAAGATCTCTCTGCCGGAAGACCGAGCGCGTAAACCGCGGACATTTCCGTCGGCTACCCTTGCTCAGCCTGATGTGTATTTCGTGTGGAAGGACTCACCGCCTGCAAAGACTGCTTCCGCACTAAGAACCATACTCAGCCGCACCAGCTCACTCGGCCACTCGGCCAGCCTGGTTGCCGCCGAGGTCACCGAGTATATTCCTGAAGCCGCAGGCAGCGTGTGGCAGCCTGACGCAAGCGGCGAAATAAGGATGCGAATTGCTTCTCCCGGACGCTTGAAAGAACTGACGGCGCGTTATGAACGCTTTCAGCGGTATCCGAGCAAGATTCATCGGCCCTCCGCCGGTGACACCATTTTGTATGGAAGACCGCCGGAAGCGCAATCTGCATCGATTCAAGGCGCGTTCGATCGTATGATCGTCCTCAAACGTGACTCAGGCCCGCGCGCATCTTTGCGATCCGCACTATCGATTACAGCCGCACTTCGTGGCGCTATCATGGCTAACGCGCCCCAGCCCATACCCGAGTACGTTAGCGGGCACGCGCCCGAGAGCACTCAAGATCTTCCCGTTCGCAGCGAACGACCTCACATGGCGTTGGTACCGCTGCCCTTTGTCGCCGCCGAACATGCGACCGGCGAATTGATGGGGGTGGCAGCGGTTCTGCCAAAGACGCTGACTCGTGAGGAGCAGGAAATTTGCTGGCGTATTCTTGCAGCAATCAATGAGCTGAAAATGCCGTGGGGCAAGTGGGGAGTTTCGGTCACCGACGCCGAGGAGCACCGGCGTACCCTACGTCCGGAAACATGGACTCGGCCATATGCGGTCTGGTCAACGGTCACACCTTTTGTATTTGACCGCTACCCCAAAGATCCTTTTGGATCGGAGGCGGAGCAGGTTGTTCGCCAGGCCTTCGTTCGCTCCGGATTTCCAGAACCGGTTGAGATCGACCTCCACTACAACCCTTGGCACTCTGGTGTTCCGAAGGCTTCCGTATTTCCCCCCGTGCCCGCTCGCCCGGGAAAGCCGCTACGCTATCACTGTCACGTGCGGGCGCGATTCGACCGAGTCATTAAGGGCCCGGTGGTCGCGGGCGCCGGCCGATATTACGGTTACGGATTGTTTCGGGCACTTCCTGAACGAACGGAGGCCCGGTGAGTTTTGCAAAGTTTTTCAGAGACGCTTGGGACCGCGATCCTTTTCCGTGGCAGAATCGCTTGGCGGAGCTTGCGCTCGCGGGGCAGTGGCCGTCGTCGATCGGCTTGCCGACCGCCGCCGGTAAAACCGCTCTCATCGATATCGCCGTCTATGCTTTGGCGATGGGATCGCCGAATGCGGCACGGCGTATTTTTTTCGTTGTGGACAGACGAATCATCGTAGACGAGGCGGCCGAACGTGCCTTGAGGTTAGCAAACAAGCTGCGCGAGGCGAATCCCGATTCGGAGGTGGGTAAGGTTGCAGCCGCGCTGCGAAGAATCGGAGACGGCGGCGATTCCGCGCCGCTTGGGACAGCGGTTCTGCGGGGAGGCATCGCACGCGACAACTCATGGACATCGTCGCCACGACAGCCGCTGGTGATCTGTTCCACCGTAGACCAGGTAGGGTCAAGTCTTCTTTTCCGAGCATACGGAACCAGCGGGTACACCTGGCCAATTCGTGCGGGCCTTGCGTCATATGACTCTCTCATCATCGTCGATGAAGCGCACACAAGCCAGCCATTCGTTGAGACGTTGGGATGGATTCGAAAATATCGGGGTTGGGCGAAGCAGTCGATAGACGGTCCGTTTACGGTAGTAGAAATGTCCGCAACGCCGCGCGACACGGAGGTGTTCCGCGAAGTAGAGGAAGACCTCGAGAATGAACTTCTGAAAAGTCGCTGGGAAGCGTCAAAACGCGCACGGTTAGTGCTTGAGGATCTCAAGACCGAAGCAGACCCGGCCGGAGAACATTTCACCGCGCTCGTCGGGGGACTTGCGCGGGAGGCTCGCATGATGCGTGACGGGCGAGGCGCCAAGGTCATAGGCGTGATCGCCAACCGTGTCAGAACAGCCCGGATGGTGTTTGAAGATCTGAGCAGGGATCAGCCGGAACGCACAGTTCTACTTACAGGCCGCGCGCGCGCCTATGACCGGGATGAAATCTGGTCGCAGTGGAGCCCGTTGATCGGGTTGAATCGCGAAGAAGAACCTGAGGAACCCATTTTCGTCGTCGCCACGCAGTGTATAGAAGTGGGAGCTAACATCGACTTCGATGCGCTCGTGACTGAGATCGCGAGTATGGATGCTTTGGAGCAACGTTTTGGCAGGCTGAATCGCAAAGGTCGGCCAGGCATTTCTCACGCAGCAATTGTCGCCCAAAAGGACCAAATCGGTGCGAAGTACGATGACCGCGTGTATGGGAAGGCCCTCACGGCATCATGGGCCTGGCTTCGGAATCGCTTGAGACGGGATGAGCACACGATTACCCTGCCATCGGAGAGCAAGAAGAAGCTGAAGACCAAGAAGATAAAAGACGAGTTCGTCGAAATGGGTGTCCTGGCTTTTCGTCGGGCACTGATGCAGACTTCGGATCGCAGTACACTGGCGGGGCCTCGAAGGAGTGCTCCTGTGCTAATGCCGGCGCACGTGGATCTTCTGTGCCAGACTTCTCCAGAACCGTCGCTGTGTCCCGATCCAGCGATCTTTCTGCACGGGCCTCAAACAGAACCAGCCGACGTCGAGGTAATTTGGCGCCAGGATCTCAATCCGGATGAGATCGGGCAATGGCTGAACGCCGTGGCGATCTGCCCACCCAGTGCCGCAGAAAGCATTTCGTTGCCCATCTGGGTGGTCCGCCAGTGGCTGTGCAAGCAGGATACGGCCGATCTTGCCGATTGTGAAGGTCTACCGGCCGAGGAGATTCGGGGACGCGGAGAGAACAGACCCGTGCTTTGTTGGCTTGGGGCTGAGGAAAGCGAGATTCTGGAACGGGCCGAAGATGTCAAGCCAGGCATGACGGTCGTGGTGCCTGCGAAATATGGCGGGTGCGATAACTGGGGATGGAATCCAGGGTCGGCAGAAGAAGTTAAGGACGTGGGTGACGCGGTGAAGCTGAAGATGGGCAAGCCGATGCTGCGGTTCGATGAAAGGCTTGCCCGGTCCTGGAGTTACTCGGATCTTGCTTCTCAGTTGAGGGCGGTCGAATCCCAGCGAGAGGCGAAGAGGATTCTCTCAGAATATGACGGGGATAGCAGCCCATGGGTAAAGAAAACCGTAGAAGTTCTCGCCGGAAGCCGACAGCTTAGACTGATTGACGATCCTGATCCCACCCTGGAGGACTGGGTAGCGGTCTCAGGCCGTGGATTCGCCGAGCAAGAGAGCGTTTGGTCCTTCGATCCGGCTGAGCCCCGTCTGGACGATCATTTAAGCGGGTGCGAACGATGGGCCAGCGCTTTTGCTGGTCAGCTTCCGGAGCGATTGAGGGCTACCGTCATCAAGGCTGCCGCGCTTCATGATATCGGTAAGGCCGACCCGCGATTTCAGGCGTGGCTTCGGGGCGGAAATCCGATAAAGCCGGACGAACTAATCGCCAAATCAAGAAAATCCGGCCAGAACATGGCAGCGATTGAGCGGGCGCGCCGTTTGGCTGGTTATCCCCAAGGAGGCCGCCACGAGTTGGCGTCGGTGGCGCTTTTGAGCCAGGGTATCGACGGCATTGACGACGTGGATAACGATCTCCTGCTGCATCTTATCGGGAGCCACCACGGGCGGTGCCGGCCGTTCGCTCCGGTGATCGAGGATGCCGATCCGATCGCCATGACGTACTTGGGCTGGAGCGCGAGCAGCGATCACAAATTGGAGAACGTCGGCTCGGGTGTGAGTGATCGCTTTTGGCGGCTGACTCGCCGGTATGGCCTCGCGTACCTGGAGACATTGGTCCGGCTGGCGGATCATCGTCAGAGCGCTGTCGAAGAGAAATACTCCGGCGACACCGCAGGAGGCGCGAATGCATGAGCTGGAATTGCGAGGCCTCGATGGAAGCAATCTACTGGGCTTTCTAGCTTCACTCGGTGTCTTGCGCGTTCTAACGATCGCAAGTGCGGATGCCGATGTTTGGATGAAATGGGTAAGAAGTGGCGGATGGGTCCCGGTAGTCCTTCATTCGCGCATCGGTGAGCGCGAGGAGTTGATTGAAGTGCTGGCGCAGCGTGTTTGCGGAGAACGCTCCATTAACGCAGCCTGGGAGATCGGGGACGATTTGACGCTAGACTCACGGGAGTTCGCTGCGCTGCTTAGCCATCATGCGATGGAAGCGCACCCGGATCGTCGCGAAACGGCGGATTACCTGGCGGCCTTTGGTTCGGAGGCAATTGGTTCGGGGCCCAAGAAAGAGAAGATGAGTGACACCGAGTTCCGCGCCATTGGCGGAGGACAGCAGCACTTTCTGGGGTTCATGAGGGAACTGGCTGTCGGCACGGAACCGGAACACCTGCGGCGAGCGCTTTTTGAAACTTGGGACTACGCGGACCCAAGGCCCTCCCTCAGGTGGGATCCCGCCGATTACCGCCCCCATGCTCTACGCGCGGAGGACCCCTCTGGCGATCCAATCAAAACGATGCGTGGCGCTAACCGCCTCGCCATCGAGGCGCTGCCGTTATTCCCGACAGTGCCCATTGGAAGGCGACTTAGAACCGTTGCGTTTCAAGATCGGAACGGCGAAACGGAGGTCACTTGGCCAATTTGGAGTGAACCGCTTCGCGTGGAAACTGTCGCATCGCTACTCGCTTTTGAGGAGATTCAGTCAGGAGAGATTCAAAGGGGTGCGAGATCGAGTCTGGCTCGGCGTAACATTGCCCAAGTTTTTCGCGCCAAGAGGTTCACGGATGGTAAGTATCGAAATTTCAGTCCCCCGCGCAGTCTGATGTGACCACTATGCGACAGTCCTATCTGGTTTGTTACGACGTCTGCGATGACAAGCGGCTGCGCAAAGTCTTCAAGGCCATGCGCGGGTACGGCGATCATTTGCAGTACTCCATATTCGAATGCCAGTTCACCGCGCGCGACCTGGTTCGGTGCCGCACCGAACTTGCCCGCATCATCAACCACGACGAAGATCAGGTTCTGTTCGTCCATCTCGGGCCCGCCGAAGGGCGCGGTGATCGAGTCATAACGGCGCTCGGTCTGCCGTATACAAACGTCGACGCGCCGTGTTTTATTGTTTAAGGCACACTTCGTATGAGCGCGTTGCCATTTCCGAACTCCGAACTGAATCGAACCCGAATTGCGCAGCGGGCACCTTCGCCAGATTACCTGCCGGCGCGGATGGTCAACGAATTCGTGTATTGCCCTCGCCTCTTCTTTTACGAGTGGGTCGAAAGCGCCTTTAGGGAGAGCGCCGACACGCTCGAAGGATCGGCGCAGCACAAACGCGTCGACGCGCGGCCCTCCGAGTTACCGGAGGCGGGCGCGAGCGACGAGAAGATCCACGCACGCTCCGTCACACTTTCTAGCGAACGGTTGAAAGTGATCGCCAAGCTCGATCTGGTGGAGGCGGAAGGGACTGCCGCAACTCCTGTCGACTACAAACATGGCGCCCCGCGCGAGGGAAAAGACGGCATCGAGATGTGGCCGGCCGACCGCGTCCAGATCGCGCTTCAGGCCATCGTGCTTCGCGAAAACGGGTACGAATGCGCGGAGGCGGTCGTCTTCTACCAGAAAACCCGACAGCGGGTGCGAGTACCAGTAGACGCCGCTTTGATCGCCGAAGCTGAGGAAGCCGTTGCCCGTGCCTGGGGCCTTGCCACGTACGGTGATATTCCGCCACCGCTGGTCGATTCGCCCAAGTGCCCCGGTTGCTCTCTGAACACGATCTGTCTACCCGATGAGACGAATCGGCTAATCCGAATTGATCTGGGTGGCGCCGTTCAGTTGGGATTATTCGATGACTCCTTGGACGCACCGCGCCGGAAACCGCCTGCCAGCGAGGGCATTCAGACTCAGATCCGGCAGCTCATGACCCCGCGCGACGATCTGAAACCTCTGTACGTGAACACGCAAGGATTCAGAGTGGGCAAGTCGGGCGAAGTATTGCAAGTGAAAGACAAGGACAAGACCGTCCAGGAAGTGCGGCTCGGCGAGGTCTGCCAGGTGAATTTGCTCGGCAATATTCAGATTTCCACGCAAGCGGTGCAGTCGCTGTGCGAAGCGGGCGTGCCCGTCACCTATTTCTCGATGGGTGGGTACTTTTATGGAATCACTACTGGTCTGAACACGAAGAATGTCGCACTTCGGAGATCGCAGTTCCGCCTTGCAGATTCGGAGTGGTTTCCACTCTCGCTCGCGCGGGCGCTGGTGGCCGGCAAGATCCGCAATCAGCGCACGATGCTGCAACGGAACCACGTCGAGCCGAAGAAACCGTCCCTGATCGGGATGAAAGCGCTAGCGGAGCGTGCCGAGCAGGCGGAGAATCTGGAGTCGTTACTGGGCATCGAAGGCTCGGCCGCACGGCTCTATTTCGAGGAATTTGCTGGGATGATCAAACCCGGCGATGAGCCCGAAGCGTCGACAAAAGGATTCTCGTTCGATTTCGAGGGTCGCAACCGGCGTCCGCCGCGAGATCCCGTGAATGCGTTACTATCGCTCGCCTACAGCATGCTGGCCAAGGACTTGACGATTGCCTGTTATGCCGTGGGATTCGACCCGTATATGGGGTTCTATCATCAGTTGCGGCATGGGCGTCCGGCGCTGGCGCTGGATCTGATGGAGCCGTTTAGGCCCTTGATTGCAGATTCGGCGGTGCTGAGCGCGGTAAACACAAAGATGGTCACGGAGCGGGATTTCGTCCGTGTAGGCGCGTCGGTCGCACTGACGCCCCCGGGAAGGAAAGGGTTCTTTCGCGCCTATGAGCTGAGGATGGATTCGCTGGTGACTCATCCGCTGTTTGAGTACCGGGTCAGTTACCGGCGGCTGCTGGAGATTCAGGTCCGATTGTTGGCGCGGGTGCTCGAAGGTGAGATTTCGGCATATCCTGTTTTTGTGACGCGATAGACGTCGCGAGCGGCGAGGCGGCGTGAAAAAGTCGGTGACCGCTCGCGTGACGTAAGTTATTGGATAATTGGAAGGTTGAAGTTTGAATAAGTTGATTGATGATCGATTTAGCACCGTGGCGCAAGGTCACTCGCTATTCGGTGCACAGATCATTGAAAACAGAATAGATTACGCGGTAAGCTAGTTCCGCGACTGATCAGTCGCGGCCCCATTGAAGCTTCGGTCTTGGCCCGAATCTGCGCGTTGAAACCATCGCAGTTCCGCGACTGATCAGTCGCGGCCCCATTGAAGCGCGAGTAGCGGAGTCGCGACGAAGTCCAGCAGGACGAGTTCCGCGACTGATCAGTCGCGGCCCCATTGAAGCGGGAGATCTGAAAATTGCGGCAGATGCGCAAACAGGTAGTTCCGCGACTGATCAGTCGCGGCCCCATTGAAGCGCGACTGCGTCAATGGATGTCGAGATATCGGAGAGTAGTTCCGCGACTGATCAGTCGCGGCCCCATTGAAGCTGCGCATGGATTGGCGCTCCCCTCAACGGTTCTCGAGTTCCGCGACTGATCAGTCGCGGCCCCATTGAAGCCATCCAGAGCATTCCCTTCCTACAGATCCTTCACTGAGTTCCGCGACTGATCAGTCGCGGCCCCATTGAAGCCAGGCCGACGGCGTGCGCGCGCTGGGGGATGGGAGAGTTCCGCGACTGATCAGTCGCGGCCCCATTGAAGCGCTGCTATTGCCTCCCAATCAGTTCGCGCTACTCAAGTTCCGCGACTGATCAGTCGCGGCCCCATTGAAGCACCTATGCGTCCGATTCCTCGATCTACATGCAGGGAGAGTTCCGCGACTGATCAGTCGCGGCCCCATTGAAGCGAGGGCAACGCCCTCCTGATAACCGCCGCACCCGAAGTTCCGCGACTGATCAGTCGCGGCCCCATTGAAGCGGGTAGCCGATGATGCGCAGCGCGCGAACGCCCTCAGTTCCGCGACTGATCAGTCGCGGCCCCATTGAAGCGCGTGATGCGGTTGGGGAGAGGACCGCGCTGGCTGCAGTTCCGCGACTGATCAGTCGCGGCCCCATTGAAGCTCATCTCCGATTACGCGGTGGAAGCCCCCGACCCGTAGTTCCGCGACTGATCAGTCGCGGCCCCATTGAAGCGGCATGGTCGAACGCGGCGGCGGGACTGGACCGGTAAGTTCCGCGACTGATCAGTCGCGGCCCCATTGAAGCTTATGGTGCTTATGAGTCCACCGTATGGCGCCGCAAGTTCCGCGACTGATCAGTCGCGGCCCCATTGAAGCCGCCTTGGCGGGCGGTTTGTATGCAAGCACTACGTCAGTTCCGCGACTGATCAGTCGCGGCCCCATTGAAGCCGCTCTGAATATGGATCTTCGGCCTGCGTTGCGGCGAGTTCCGCGACTGATCAGTCGCGGCCCCATTGAAGCTTGATAAATTTCAACAGATCAATCGAAAATCCCCCTAGTTCCGCGACTGATCAGTCGCGGCCCCATTGAAGCGCAAACATCGTGAACACCTAAAGCCATGCCCATCGAAGTTCCGCGACTGATCAGTCGCGGCCCCATTGAAGCGTCGAAGAAGTTGCCGCTCGCCATTACGCCGAGCTAGTTCCGCGACTGATCAGTCGCGGCCCCATTGAAGCGACCGTCCCGGCATCGGCATTGAAAGCTGTCACGATAGTTCCGCGACTGATCAGTCGCGGCCCCATTGAAGCCTGCTGCCGGGCGTGCAGCCTAAGTGATTGACTGCAGTTCCGCGACTGATCAGTCGCGGCCCCATTGAAGCCGATGGGATCGCGCGAAGCTTGCGGTGCCGCTTGTTAGTTCCGCGACTGATCAGTCGCGGCCCCATTGAAGCCTTTCTCCTTGTTGGTGATTTGCCTGAGCTCAGGCTTAGTTCCGCGACTGATCAGTCGCGGCCCCATTGAAGCGAACCATCGCGCGATCTAAAGCTCGATCCGCAAGGGGAGTTCCGCGACTGATCAGTCGCGGCCCCATTGAAGCTTGTCAAAGCCGGGGGCGCTCCGCTCGCTCTCGGAGAGTTCCGCGACTGATCAGTCGCGGCCCCATTGAAGCGGCGATGAACTGCTCCTGTGTGATCACGCCGCGCTAGTTCCGCGACTGATCAGTCGCGGCCCCATTGAAGCGCCGTGGTCAGGCCGGTTCAACTGTATTGCAGCGGAAGTTCCGCGACTGATCAGTCGCGGCCCCATTGAAGCCAGCACCGACATGCCAATATAGGTCGGATTGATCGGAGTTCCGCGACTGATCAGTCGCGGCCCCATTGAAGCCACACAGTGCTCAGTAGCCCCCACAGCGCGTTCGGATAGTTCCGCGACTGATCAGTCGCGGCCCCATTGAAGCTCGACAATCCACACGAGGGCGCTCCGCGCGTCGCCGGAGTTCCGCGACTGATCAGTCGCGGCCCCATTGAAGCGTAACGGGAAGCAATGGGCTAGTAAAATCCTCGGGTAGTTCCGCGACTGATCAGTCGCGGCCCCATTGAAGCGATAAGTTCTTCTTTCATGTGTGGAATGGTCCTCTCAGTTCCGCGACTGATCAGTCGCGGCCCCATTGAAGCTCGACAAACTCTGGCGGATGCTCGTCGCACAGCGTAGTTCCGCGACTGATCAGTCGCGGCCCCATTGAAGCGCCCTCCCGTTGCCCGCATGCCGCCGGTAGTTGTCAGTTCCGCGACTGATCAGTCGCGGCCCCATTGAAGCGCTCCACGGTGTCGGCCTTGACGCGTACGTCTGGGAGTTCCGCGACTGATCAGTCGCGGCCCCATTGAAGCCGCCATACTTTCGCCACCATGAGCGAGCAGGTCGGAAGTTCCGCGACTGATCAGTCGCGGCCCCATTGAAGCCAAGTGGCTCCTCCTGGAGAGGTCGATCCACCGGTGAGTTCCGCGACTGATCAGTCGCGGCCCCATTGAAGCGGGACAGCGCTTGTGCAGGGCAATTTGCAGCGCTTAGTTCCGCGACTGATCAGTCGCGGCCCCATTGAAGCTAGATAGGCAGGCCGGCGGCTTGGGCTACCTGTTGAGTTCCGCGACTGATCAGTCGCGGCCCCATTGAAGCCAGGCCGCCACCGTCCCGTGGTTGCCCTCCAAGCCAAGTTCCGCGACTGATCAGTCGCGGCCCCATTGAAGCCCGTGTGCTCCCCGGCCGGCATGGCCAGCGATCCGATAGTTCCGCGACTGATCAGTCGCGGCCCCATTGAAGCGCCCCTAGCATCTCTCCTCGCGGATCGCGGTAACATAGTTCCGCGACTGATCAGTCGCGGCCCCATTGAAGCTCGGCTGGCGAGCTTGGGCGCGGGATCATCCGGGAAGTTCCGCGACTGATCAGTCGCGGCCCCATTGAAGCATCTTCACTCAAGACTCTACAGGCGGTCGCACAGTAGTTCCGCGACTGATCAGTCGCGGCCCCATTGAAGCGATATGTTCACACACTACTGCTGGCGGATATTGATAGTTCCGCGACTGATCAGTCGCGGCCCCATTGAAGCATGAACATCTGGTACGGCCCCATCGCACCGCGTGAAGTTCCGCGACTGATCAGTCGCGGCCCCATTGAAGCATGTGTTCGGCGGCCCTGCATGCGCAGTCCTGCACAGTTCCGCGACTGATCAGTCGCGGCCCCATTGAAGCGACGCGAGCGCGGAACCATCCGGCGACCAGGTCAGCAGTTCCGCGACTGATCAGTCGCGGCCCCATTGAAGCCCCTGAAGTTTCCTGCTCGCTCTTCAGCGCTGCCTCAGTTCCGCGACTGATCAGTCGCGGCCCCATTGAAGCTAGCCCGGCTGCAACGCCGCAGGCGCGGGCGTGACAGTTCCGCGACTGATCAGTCGCGGCCCCATTGAAGCCAATTCCACCATAGTTCTGCTGTGAAGGACACCCGCAGTTCCGCGACTGATCAGTCGCGGCCCCATTGAAGCGTGGATCACTGGCTGGTGCGGATGCGCGGGGCGAGCTAAGTTCCGCGACTGATCAGTCGCGGCCCCATTGAAGCGGCGTTCTTGCGCGCAACCTCGACATAGGCCGTGCTAGTTCCGCGACTGATCAGTCGCGGCCCCATTGAAGCGCTTTTTCGCCTTCCGCTTGGGGCGATAATTCAGGAGTTCCGCGACTGATCAGTCGCGGCCCCATTGAAGCGCGATGGCGATTTCGTCTCCGGCCTTCGCGCCGGTCATTTCCTGGGCGGCTTGCGCTGGAATAGCGGACGGAGCGTGCGCCCCTAGTCCGCTTTGCGGCGGGCGTTTAGACTGCAAAGGGCGGCGCCGACTTTGCGCAGCGAGACAGGCGGCGGAACCGCCCTCGCGAGATGTTGAAAACCAGATTGCAATTCTAGTTTCTGAAGCGGTTAATGGTAACTAAACTAAACTGGAGAGGGCAATAATTCCCGAGATCGGCAAAAGTGTCAATGAACGTCGACAATAGGTTTTTTGCATCCGTGCTTCAGAGCGGCCCAACAGAATATGGCGACTGAACAGCTTCTCGAAGGAGCTAGCGCAACGATCCTCCAGCAGATCCATGCCAGGCAGCCTCTTTTCCTCGTCGAGATCGAGCCTTCGGGACTAAGCCCAGCAACGATCATCTCCCAACTCGGAAGGCTCGCTCGATGGGAATGGACGCCTGAATACGGAGCCGCAGCCGCTTGGGCTGCAGTTCAGCTCGCATCGCGAGCAGATGCCGAGGAGGTCCAGGACGAGGGCGGCTTTCGGGGCCTGTTCTTTCGCGAACTCGGTCGGGAGTTTTCCCTCAATGATTGGCAAGACACGTTCGGATATCATATCAGGCGGTTCCTCGAAGTGACTTTCCCTTCGGTCGAACTTCCCGAGGCGGGTCCTTGGCATCTTGTTGGAGCGGTGTATCGACACGCTGGTATTCCTGCCACATCGAAGACTAGCTACGCCCAGTTTGTAACGAAGATGCTTCGAGGGGAGTTGAGCTTTTCATTTGATGAGTTGCCCTCACAAGTAGTCCGTCAGTTTCTGGAGTCCCGCACCGGATACGAGTTCACTCGTGATTTGGCCCGCCAAGTCGCGCGCGTGTATCAGGGAGGCACTAGTTCCGTCGCACTTCCCGCGTGGTCTGCAAGGCTGGTTGATGCCGTGGTTATTTCGCTGCGGGAAAGCGATACGGCGTCAAGAAAGCTGAAAGTTCCCAGAAGTTTTTCGAAGCCATATCTGTGTCTCGACGCCGAGACTTATTCGCTCAAAATACTGTTCGATGCGCGAGGTGTTCGCGACAAATATTATTGGGCAGGTGCTCGGCCAGTCTTGTACCCTTCCCAGGCGGTGAGAGGATCGGACTCACCGATGTTCAGGCTCGGGATCGCTGGTGCTCCCGAAGAGATAAACCCGTGGTGGACGCCCGCCCAAGGCGGATGGGCGCTTTTTCGCGTGGGAGACGGCGCCATTGTCGCCAGCGGGACATCCGAAATAGGGGCGTCGGTCACTGCTGGAGACTACTACCTTGTGACAGATAATCCTTCAGCGGTGCCGGACCCGCTGGTCCAGGAATCGCAGGTGGCATTGGACACGGAAGGCCTCGAAGATCCTGTTTGGGACTACTGGATTGTACGCGTTTCCCTAAGGCCGGGCAGTTCAATTCCAGCGTTGGCCGTGCGAGTCGATGCTGATCTGCCGGCACCGCAACTCGAATGGATTCGACCCGGCAGAGTCAGTACCAACTGGGGAGCGGGCATATTTCTTGAGCACTTGCCAGGCGTGCGGTTGAAACCCTGGAACTCAGCTCTGGCGTCTGAGTTTTCGCTAACCATCGAATACGGCGATGGAGAAATAGAGATTGCCGTCCCAAGTGACGGTGAGATAATCGGGTTGCCCTCGCGATGCCCTGCTTCAGGGTATCTGGCGATCCGACGGAGTGGGATCGCCCGGGAAATCATTGAGCGGCTCTCCTTTGGCGTCGTGCCGACGAGCTGTCATCTCTACGCCCCGACAGATGTCCTCCGAACCGATGAAGTCGCTCGGATTACATTGGACCTGCCTTCCAACGTAGCGGTTGACTGGTCTCTCCCAATGGTACAGACCGGTCACAATGTTTACGCTGTTCCCGCCCACGAACGTCGGATCGAAGGAATACTACGATTTGAATTTTGCAGCGTCGCTTTCAACCTACGCCTTCCCCGTGCCGGTGTCTTGATCGATCTCGATAGGCAAGATCAGCCCGTTCTTTGGAAGGAGTTCTGTAACCGCAAATACGACCTTCGGCTGGAACTACCGGCCGGGGCGGCGTCTACGCTTTTTGTGTCGGGCGACGAAATATTCTATGAATTGCTTAATCAGCCGTCACACTCGCGGGCTTGGCTGCAGAAGGTGCCCATTGTTCACTTTCGTGATCAGGTTCTCTCGTATCCGTACTCTGTGGGCGAACTCATTCTCAGGCTTCGAACCAGAGATGGGAATCTTGCCGACATAAATACTGGTTGCTATCTCGCATCGGCTCAGAACCTAGCAAAGGAGTTCATGTCGTACTCGGCAACCTCACCGGTGTTTGCAATACCGATATTTGGGCCAATGCTCCTGAGGTACCGTTACTTGGTCGAACGCCCCCCCTCCGTGCCAACATAGCTGAGACACTCCTCGTTCCTTAATTACAGTGCAGGGCGAGAAAGATTTTCTTACACATGAACAACCATAAGGTTCCCGCGCCTGCGCCAGCGGCTTTGCTGCC
>Ga0182024_10006974_pt1 | contig 24575 bp, 20 predicted proteins | sample P32metaG_FD_120480 | JGI IMG/M metagenome (GOLD analysis project Ga0182024, IMG submission 120480) | Permafrost microbial communities from Stordalen Mire, Sweden - P3-2 metaG (Illumina Assembly) | ecosystem: Environmental > Terrestrial > Soil > Wetlands > Permafrost | place: Sweden: Stordalen...
CATCGGGCTCGCCGCCCAGTGACTACATTCCCAATGCTGATGTGAACCTGCGGTGCATTCCATTTAACCACTTCTCAATTGTGGTGGCACTTTTGACGCCGCTTGCAGCCACTGAGACTTACTATCCATTGCTTACCCATCTACTCGGTGATTTGCGTCTTTGTCCCGGGCATTGCCTCGATCAGATTTTGTCCATCAAAGGTCCAAAATTTGTCTTGATCCATACAGACCTGGCCCATGCGCCCAACATATTCGATGAGAATGGAAACGTTCGCACAATGCCTCTAAGTTGGTTTCTCATTGCCTGGGGACCGCCCGATCAATATGTTTCACAATGGATATACGCACAGCGCCAAGCCACTAGCTGGCTCGCAAAGATTCTGGATCATCCAGGTCCGAAGCCGATCATCTTGGTTCAATCAGACCATGGACCCGGAATTGATATGAAGGAGCATCATAAGTGGAATCAGCAACGAATGCGGATCTTGAACGCATACTATTTCCCTGGTCTGCAAAACAAGGGCTTGTATGAATCAATTACGCCGGTAAATTCCTTCAGAGTGCTGTTTAATGACTACTTTCATGCAGGTTTGCCAATCCTTCAAGATCGGGTCAACGGAAGTGACGACTATGCACACCCGTATCCATGGAAAGACATAACAAAAGAGATGACCTTTTAGATTATGGGAACGAGATGACATGATTAAAATGCCTGATTTAGCAATGCAAAGCGTATACGACTACGAAACAAATTTTCATTTGACGCTCAGAGTCGATCGCTTAGCCAAATTCATCGCGCACTACGAAGCCTATAAAGCAACAATGGATGTGCCTGGAAGCATTGTTGAGTGCGGAGTCTTCAAGGGAACATCGTTTGTGCGTTTTGCAATGTTGAGAGAGTTGCTCAGCAATTACTCGTCAGCCAAATTGATAGCGTTCGATGTTTTTAGCGATCAATATCCTGACACCAAATATGATGAAGACAAGAATTATCGCGATCACTGGATCAAGACTGCCGGGCCCAGCTCAATTGGCACCGAGCAATTGGAAGACCTTTTGAACAAGCAGGGCGTCAAGAATTTTGAACTGGTTAAAGGAGACGTGCTGCAGACCGTGCCCAAGTATGTAAAAGAACATCCAGGCATGAAGATCTCTCTATTGAATGTAGATATTGATTTTGTGGAGCCGACCTACTGTGTGCTGGAAAACTTCTATGATCTTGTCATGCCTGGTGGCATAATTCTTCTGGACAATTACGCCGGTGAAGATGCCGGCGGCAACAGCCTGCACGGGGATACAAAAGGGATCGATGATTTTTTCAAAGGCAAGGATGTAGTCATCCAAAAGTTTCAATTTGCCGCTCGACCATGTTACATAGTCAAAGAGTAGTGGATCGATGAGAATAGTGGATTCGATGAGAATAGCGGATTCGATGAGAATAGCGGATTCGATGAGAATAGCGGATTCAATAAAGTAGTGGATTCAAAAACTGCACCAGTCGAAATGCCACCATGCTCGATGCACTAATAAAATCGGCTAAGAATGCAGCTCGTGAGTTGAGCGATCTGGATCGGCTGTTTCAGCCGGAAAACAAGCGGCTGCGTACTTTGATTTTTTTCGGTGAAAGCGGAATATTCTATCGCTACTATGAAGATTACATTGAGCACATATGCGCCAACTCGGATCTCGATATTTGCTACATCAGCTCCGATGACGAGGATCCGATTTTCGAATCCACCAACAAAAGGATCAAACCTTTCTATATCAAAAATTCGTTGGTGACGGCTTTCTCCCGTCTTGACGGCAAAGTGCTTGTGATCGCCACACCGGATCTTAACAGCGGCGCTGTTAAAAGAGCACCAGATCCAGTAAAACATGTCTATGCCTTTCGCGGCATCGCCAGTGTGCACCAGGCATATCGCAAGACTGCTTTCGATCACTACGATGCTCTTCTTTGCGTGGCTCCCTATCAAGTCGCCGAGCTGCACAAAATGGAGGAGATATACAAGCTGCCTGCCAAAGAACTCATTCTTACTGGATATCCTCTTGTGGAAAGGATTTACAGAGACCATCTAGAATTCATGAAATCCGCGAAAACCAAATCAGACCTCATTTGTTTGGTGGCGCCGACATGGGACGCTACGGGAGGAAACTCATCCATACTCGATGTATGTATCAATGAATTGATTACAGAACTGTCAAAGACGCCGTATCAGGTCTGGATACGACCTCATCCTGAGTACGCCAAGCGCTTTCCCAAAAAGATGAATGAGATCAAAAAGGCAATCGATAGGCACAAAAATATCAGTTTGCAAACGAGCCTTTCTTCGATGCAAATCTTGCATGAGGCTGATTTTTTGATCACCGATCACTCAAGCATTTCGATGGACTATGCTCTCGGCACGCAACGTCAGCCGCTGTTTATCGATACACAGTTGCGCGTTGATAATCCGCAGTGCTGCGAGGTCGGCATCGAACCAATCGAAAATGTTTACCGCAGCCAATTGGGACTATGTTTGCGTCCGGAAAACATGAAAGACTTAGCCAAGATGCTCGAACAGATTCTCAACTCGCGCGAAGAATATAGTAAGTCTGTGCCGCAGATGAGAGACGAGTTGGTAGCCAATTGGCAGCATGCCGCCCGCATCGGAGGCGATTATATTCTCTCGCTTTGTGTTTGAATACAGCATTATGTTTGAAGGCAGCTTTGTGTTTGATTACAGCTTTGTGTTTGGTGAGCTTTGTGTTTGGTGAGCTCTGTGTTTGATTGCAGTATTTGATTGTAGCTTTGTTTGGGGGTAAATTATGTCGTCTCAGTGGGATGCTGTTTGGGATCGCAAAGGACATGCAGAAACAAACGATCCATTTGAAATCAGCGGTTTCGAAAATTTCAGGGATGTTGATACACAAGCTGCTGCTGAGAAGTTGATCGAATTGCTCAATATTCAACAATCCGACAGCGTACTGGAGATCGGCTGTGGAGGCGGGTTACTGGCCCGCCATTTGCTGGCAAGATGCAACTATGTGGGAACCGATCGATCCTGCGCAATCGTCAATAAAATGATTGAGATAAATAAGTGCAGTGCTTTGCGCTGTGATGCCAACGATCTGATTTTCAAGGACAAATCATTCGATCATGTGTTTGCCTTCACTGTTTTTCATTACTTTCCCGATCATAGCTATGCACATCAGTGCCTGGCTGAGATGACTCGCGTGGCGCGAAAATCCGTCTGCGTCAGCGACCTGCCGATCGAGTCGCACGACCCCACACATCTTTTATTCGAGGAATCATTCTTCAAGGGCTGGCAGATCGGTCGAAGCCTTTATCCACGAGAGCACAAACGTTTCACTGCAGTTCTAACACTGTGAGCGAAAACCTCCATTGCCAAATCAGCCGAGGACGGAATGAACACCTTCATCAAGTTTGCAGAAAAAAAACAGGAAATTCATTGAAATGCCAGTAAGAATTGGAGCTTTGCAGAGCGCGGTTCTCGCTGCAAGTCAGCTGCTTTTGGTACTAACGATACTAGGAAGTCAGCCAGCTAGTCTGGCATCTGAAGAGCCAAAAATTACTAGCACAGACGTCATAACCATGAGCAAATACGCAAAAAAGATCAATAAAAGGGTTTTGGAAAATCTCTTCTATTCATGTTATCCCAACCATGATGAAAAAGACAGGAGACCATTGAAAAACGGCAAGCTCAGTAACAAAGATGATGAGACCGTACTCTATGACAGTGCTATCGGAGATCTTAACGGTGACGGCATCAACGACGCAGCAGTAATTATTCTCTTTAACCACTTCGCGGGTGACGGACCGGATTATACTCTCATACCTGTTTTGAATAAGAAAGGTCAATTGTATGAAGCGGGCATTATTCGGCTCGGACATGCAATTGAAGTTAAGCACCTAAGCATAAAATCCGGGATAATTTCGGTCGGTTTGGTTGTCCACCGCGACACTGATGGAGTAGTTGATCCCACATTGCCGATCACAAGAAAGTTCAAAATCGTCAATGATAAACTGAAATTGCTGCGCTGAAGCTCTCCACGAAGGTGTCGATAGCGCGATTGCCTGACTGACCCTGGCGTCTCAACTGCCGCTCAACGGCCTTTGATAAAACTCATAAATTCGCTTTTGCTGTCCCGAAACTGTTGCGGCGGGCGAGAGAGATTGTCTCTGCCACCAGGATGAACCCTGATCTCTAATAGGGATGGTCCGTCAGCGCTGATAAGAGCGTGCACAGCGTCAGGAAGATCGGCAGCGCAGTGGCAGGACGCAGTTTGCTTGTAACCGCAGGCGGTGGCTATTGCCGGAATATCGATGTTCAATCCTGCTGTCGGCTGCCCGCCTACCGAATCGTGAACGCCGTTGTTGATGACGACATGCCTAAAATTTCGCCGCCCGTACTGCCCAATTATTGCCAACGCTCCCATGTGCATGATCAAGGCGCCGTCGCCGTCGATGCAGACAACGTTTGTATCCGGCTTCTCCAGCGCGATGCCGAGAGCGATCTGCGAGGCGTGTCCCATAGCGCCCACGTTAAGAAAGTCTTGCCGATGATTTTGCTGCGTGCTTTCGCGTGGCGTGCTTTCTCGCAGCGTGCTTTCTCGAAACTCGTACAACTCTCTGCCGGCCTGGCCGGTTGTGCAGACTATTGCCGTTGCCTCAGGCAATGACTTTAGCAGAATTTTTATCGCCTCTTCCCGACTCATTTCATATGTGTTAGCAATTGATGCGGCGACAGATTTGTCGAACAAGCCTTTTCGGCATAACAAGGCGAAAGGGCTAGACGACTCCTTTAACGTGGATACCGCTTCAGCTATGGTTTCTTCCACGTCGCTATCAATTGAAATTATTTTGCAAGGAATGTCGAGGCTCTGCAAAATTTCAGTGGTGTGCTCTCCAGTAGCGAAATGCTGGGGCTCATCGGCTTTACCGGGCTCACCCCGCCATCCGATGATCAGCAAAATCGGCACTGCATATACGCGCTGGTGCGTGAGCGAAAGCAGCGGATTTATTGCGTTGCCCAAGCCGGAATTTTGCATGTATACAATTGGCACCAGGTTCGTGGCCAGATGATAACCGGCAGCCACAGCGATAGCTGCACCTTCATTAGCGCAAATGTAGTTTTTCACCCCTTGCGCTTCCAGCAAAGCCAAAAGGCTTTTCAGTGAGGAATCGGGAACACCGGCGAAGAAATTGAATCCCTTGCCGACAAGTGTGGCTAGGAACGTCTGCGCTGAGATCACGTGCCTCCCGGTATCAGATGCAACAAGTCCTTTATCGACATCAGTTGATCTTCGCATTCCAGGCTGCGTTTATTTTTCAAAATGGATTCCAAAGTTCGCACCATGGCTGGATAAGCGCTTCTAAGCAGGTGGTTCGCATAAATGATTACGTTAGCACCAGCAACGGCAAGCTCGTCCTCATGCACCTGCGGATATGAACTGGGCACCACAAACAGTGGCACGCCAAAACTGGCTCTGAATTTTTGACAAAATTCAATAATCTCCCCACCGTCCTTATTGCGGCTATGGATGAGAATTCCATCTGCACCCGCCTCCAAATATCTGTCGGCACGATAGAGCGCATCTTTCATGCCCTTGTTGAGGATAAGACTCTCAATGCGAGCGATGATCATAAAGTCTTCCGTGACCTGCGCTTTTTTCCCCTGGCTGATCTTGTAAGCGAAATGATCGACCTCATCCTGCGCCACATCACCTGTGTGAGTGCCAAGAAGCGAATTGCGCTTTAGTCCAACCTTATCTTCAATGATTACCGCCGAGACGCCCAGCCGCTCGAGAGATCGCACTGTAAAGACAAAGTGTTCAGCCAAGCCACCGCTGTCTCCGTCAAAGATTAGGGGCTTTGTCGTGATCTCCAACATGTCGTTGATAGTGGCCAATCGCGAAGTTTTATCCACATATTCGATGTCCGGTTTTCCTTTGGCGGTGGAATCGGTCAAGCTGCTAAGCCACATCCCATCAAATTCAAGAAGCCCCGAATCCGTTTCAAGCGCACAGTTTTCGACGAGTTGGGCAGTCAAACCGTTGTGCGCTTCACTCAATCGAACCATTGGCTTGGCGTCAAGCAATCTGCGAAATCTGCGCATTCTAATATCGGGAGTGGTGCCTATGGTGCGCAGCTGCTCGTTGATGGTGGTTGACGAAATGCCGCGCGTGTATGGGATCTCGACCAACTGACCCTGCCACTGTTTGAGCAGCTCTATGACGCGCAAGCGGATCTCTTTCTGCGGGCCCTCCAGCCAATCATCTCCGTGAACAACAAAGTCTGGTTTCAAGGCGACGAGATTGGCAGTGTAATCAAGCGTCTCCTGTTCGACAACATGAGCCACTCCGACAAGATTTTCGACAACGATCTTACGCTGCTCGAAGTTAAGAAACGGCAGACGGTGAAAACTGGCAATTGCTTTATCAGACAAAAGACCGATTGTAACTTCACCCAGTTCTCTGGCATGTTTGAGAATGTTTAAGTGGCCCGGATGAATCAGGTCGGCACACATCGCTACGTAGACTTGTTTTGCCATTGGGTTCCACTTGATACACGGGGCTTTGCAGACAAACATTACAGCATTTGTAACTTCTAAGCGAGCGATGTCCTCAAAGAGTGATTTCACCTAGGTTACCGGGAATAATCCCTACAATGCTGACCGTTTGACAATTGGTTCAAGGAATTCACTATGTTTAGCACTTTGCTTGGGAATGCTGTTTTGCTGGCTTTGTACTGTTACGTCGCCATGCCCGCGCCAGCGCATGCATACTTCGACCTGGGGACGGGTGCATACATGTTGCAGATGATATTCGGCGTCGGCGCGGCTTTCTTCCTGTCTTTCAAACACCAGATAGCGCGAAAACTTAACTGGGGCAAGCGAAAGCCAGCCAGCGGTACCGGACAAGCGGAAATAACAAGCACAGATGAACCGCAGCCGAAGGAATCAACCACCTAGAGCTGTTGCCGTTGAGCTAATGCCGTAAGCAATACCGTTGAGCTGATGCAGTTGTGATTAAGAACAACCATTTCTCTCCACTACCGGTGTGCGATTTCTCTTCACCACCGGTAGTGTCCCTTCTAGACTTTGAACACGTATTCTTTGCCAGGTTCGCGCTCGTTGTCCGGTGGATAGCTCTGTCTCTTATCCGCGAAATATTTTTCCCGATGATCGCCATCACTGGCTCGGTTGAAAGTGAGATACAGATTTCTTCTCTGCTTCGAAGTCAAGTTCGGCTTTGACTGATGTGGTACGAAGCAGTCGAAAAACGCTACATCTCCGCCAGCCATGGGATAGCACTTAAACTCAATTCCGGATAACTGCTCTTCCGTCAACGGTTTCCAACGTTCGCCAATCATTCCTTTCTTATGAAATCCCGCCGCTAGTTCTAAACATCCATTTTCGATCGTGCTCTCGTCGATGGTTACCAGAATCGAAATGAAGTATGGACAATAATCATCCCAACCTGGCTGTATGTCCTGGTGAGGTTCAAATCCACCGCCGCCTGGAAGCTTGAAGTTGATCTTCTCTTTAAAAAGCAGAGGACGATCCTTTAACAACTCAGCCGTCGCCTCGATCATTCTGTCGCCGTAAACAAGGTTCTTCAACACTTCGTTATACTCGGCGAAACGCTCGATGCGGGAAAGAATGCGCTTACCTTTCTCGGTCAGGCTGTCTTCAAAATAGGCCATCTCTTTGCCAATCTCTGGAGCTTTTGACGAGAGGACATCGATGGCGGCAGAGATCTGCGCAATCTCGTCAGGCGAGTACATCGCTGGAAAAACAATAAATCCATCTCTGTCAAATTGTTGATGCTGCTCGAGCGAAAGCTTCATACCGTTCACTCCTGTCAGTCTACGATATTAGCAGAAACAGAAGCACCTGGCTCCATCGTTACTGGTTGCCGTCAGCACTATCGTTGCCGGCCAAAATATCTTTGAAGGTATCGATAAGATAAACACCCTTGAACGATGCGACCGTGGGAGTAGCATTCTTCAGAAGCGACTCTATCTCTTGCTGCGCATCTGGGGCAATGTCTTTCAAGTGCTCCCTGGTCTGTTCGTAGTTTTTTCCTTCATGCAAATCATCAGTTGCGGCTCTACCGGCGGCCGATTGGTAGTCTGCCACGTACAGAGCCTCTTCAGCACCAACACTGGCAGCCACGACTGCCACAATTTTACGCATTGCGCTCCTGACTTTGGCTTTCACTATGAAGTCATGCCAAAGCAACCCTGAACCCACCTGTAGCATCTTTGGACTGATGAGCAGCCAGAGAGCTGAGGTGCATGTGATGGAGGCAATTGGATTTTCGCCCTCAAGTTTACCCATGAACCATTGAGTGAATGGATCGAATTTATCCAGGCGCCAGTTTATCTCCTCCCTCACTACCGGTGGTGGCTTGCCGGAAGCAGGACGGAGGATTGAAACTATTCCTGTTCTATTGGGTTCACCTTTGGCAATCATATCCAGTCGGGCCGTTATGATGGAGGGGCTTAGTTCGTCCTGTTTGGCATTGAGAGATTCAGGCAGGCGCCCCAGAGCCTCCGCGTCCAGACAGTGATGCAGATACACCTGGACTTGCGTTATATCGTCAGATTTAGTCATTTCGATCTCGATTATTGAGTTATTCGATCACAACGGAGTCATAAAACTGGCCCACCGATCGGTTAGCCGGGAACTGATCGAACAGATGGCAGATTACGTGCGCTCCAGGCTCTATCGAGCGTGGTTGATAGAGCACCGTTCCGGCCGGGACCTTTACTGAATCAGCCTTGAATTTCGTGCACAACGCCGGTTGATTTGTCTGGCGAACAAGGTGGGCTCTGAACTTCTCGACGAAAATCGCTTTGCTCTCACGCACGCGCTGCCCCAACTCCGCGAATCTGTCGCAGATCAGATGCATCGAAAGCAGGCAATGAGCAGGACCAGTCGTCTTCTTCTCTATATACGTACTCAAATCCAAAACGAACTCTTTGGCATGCGGATTCAGTCGACTCAAAAGTTCCTTGTTGTAAGTGATGAACCCGGCACCGGTCAGCCCGCCCAAACCTTTGCAGGAACTGAACATGCAGACATCGGCAAGCTCATGATCGTCTTCCAGATTTATCGATCCGGTGGCATCGATCATTAATCGCGCTTGCATGCGGTCGGCCGCATGTTTGAGCTCCTTCAAATCGCACAGAAATGCATCAGCAGTCTCAGTAGATACGGCCACTATCCAATCAAAACCGGATAGAGACTGGCGCTGCTCTATGAACTCGTCATATGTAATTGCGATTAAATCAGTCAGTTGCAGCCGCTGCGCTTTCCTTTTCAGCATCATGATAATGCGATCGCTGTAGTATCCGCTTGCAACTGCCAACACCTTGCCATACAGAAAGTTGCTAGTAGCCACCTCAATGGCTGTAGTAGCGGATCCCTGCATACATACAATCGAGTCTTGACCAGCTCTGCGGCGAATCTTGTCCAGCACATCAATCTGTATGGAATCATATTCGCTGTCACCCCTGGTGAAGACCGGGTGGATGCCGAAAACATTCTCAGTATGTAGGTTGGATGGTCCGGGAGTAAGCAAACATTTTTTTGAATTTGCCAGCATCACCAGTGATGCCATCGCTCTTTCGCGAATCAAGTTGCTCGATATGTCCGGTGTGCGAGCAAAGGTGCGAATCTGCTCCACTTGATTGGAATTATCATCTCCATGAAAGAGAAGATCGATCTTGTGCTCTTTGACGAACTCTTGATCTAGCAGCCAGTTTGAAGGCACCACTTCATCGACGGAACGCAGCGCCAGAAGCAACTCTTTGCGAAACTCATAGTTCAGCTCTGGTTTGTAGCCCTTATGCTTCTCAATTTCCTCATCAGTGGTCAGCGCCACAATCACGTATCCCAGTTCCTTCGCCCTTTTCAACAAGCGAATGTGACCATGGTGCAGCAAACTTGCAGACATATCGACCATGATGCGGCTCTGCTGTTTTTGCTCACCTTCTCGCGATTGCGATTGTGATATCACGGCTTCCCCAAGAGAATTCTAGTAACGGACGGTCTTATCAATCTTACTACTATCCTATTATGCGCGAGTCTTAAAATCTGCCCTAACACATTCTTGGTTTTCAGTTAAGATAGAAGGTGCTTAGAATAATCTTTGGGAAAAGTTGTTATGACAGATAACCAGTCCGTGACGGAACAAGAAGACGAGAACAATGAGCAGGTTTTGCTGTTCTGTACCGACTGCGACAGGGAGTTTTGGTTCGGTATAAGCGATGTGGTCTTTTTTCAGCTGCAAGGCTTGAACAATGTTCCGAAGCGGTGTGACGCGTGCGAAGAAGCGTTCTTATTAACTGCGGTGTAACGTCGGTCAGCGACTCCTGAATATTGCGCCGGGACGTTGTAAATGCCTAACTTACGGAAAATGCAAAGGCACCAGTTCATAAAGGACGGGTTGTCTTACATAATGAGCATTACCAGTTTGGCTGTGGGATTTAGTTTGCTCATCGGTTTCGTTGTCGGACTGATCCTTGCTATTTTTGTCGCTGTTCAGCTGCGACGGGTGCCTGACCTGGCCTTTCTCAAGCATTATCATCCGGTCGGCACAGTAGAGATTTTCGACAATCGGGATAAATTTGTTTGTTCGATCGAGCTGGACAATAAGCGCACGGTTCTGCCGTTCGACCAGATTCCACTAGTTGTTCAGCAAGCTGTCATGGCAGCCGAAGATCGTCATTTTTACGAGCACCCTGGGGTTAATTTCAAGAGCATGGTGCGAGCGGCGATTGTCGACATTCAGGCGCGCCACGTGGTTGAAGGGGGTTCGACAATCACTCAGCAGCTGGTCAAGAATCTGTTCTTCTACGACAGTGAGAGATCAATCGACCGCAAAGTTGCCGAAGCGATGGTGGCACTTGATCTGGAAAGGCACTTTTCAAAGCCCGAAATTCTGGCTATGTACCTGAATGAGGTTTACTTCGGCAATGGCGCAAATGGCATTGAGCAAGCATCCTTGCGCTATTTTGGTAAGGATGTATCAAAGCTGGGCCTGGCCGAGGCAGCTTATCTGATTGGGCTGATTCGTTCGCCTACTATTTTGGGATCGCAAGATCACAAAGATGAGGCGATAAAGGCTCAGAGGCAGATTTTAGACGCAATTTCTGATTGCCAATATGCCACGCATTACCAGACCCAGCACGCCAAACTCTTCCCCCTCGTATTCAAAAGCGCCCTGCCGCCGCGACCGCAACATCTATTCAACACCTATCCATATTATGTGAGCTATGTGTTGGACGATGTAAAAACCAGATATGGAGAAACTTATATTAAGCGGGAAGGATTGAAGGTCTATACTAACCTGGATCAAGTTGCCCAGCAAACTGGCGAACGGGTCATCGCCCAGGGCATCAAGCACGCTCCGCCTGGTATTACTAATGGTGCTCTGGTTTCGCTGTCTGTTCGCGATGGAGCTGTGCGTGCCATTGTCGGCGGTGCTGGCGATTATTGGAGCAAACAATGGAACTGTGCTGTCAACCCGCACACCGTTGGTTCTGCATTTAAGCCGTTCGTTTACTTGACCGCATTTCTAGGCGGTGCGCTGGGCCCCAACAGCGAAATAGAAGACACAGCATTGACGGTGCATCAAATCGACAGTGCCGATTACAGCCCGAAGAATTATGACGGGAAGTTCATGGGCACGATTCCGGTGAGACAAGCACTGGCGCTCTCTCGCAATGTTTGTGCGGTCAGGGTGGCGCAAATGGTGGGCATGAACAATGTGGTGCAAACGGCGCAGGAGGCAGGTATCACGGGCGATATTGCCCCGAATATTTCATCCGCGCTCGGCAGCTCGGCCCTGTCTCCCCTGGATTTAGCCGGAGCCTACGGCACTTTAGCCCGCTGTGGCATAAGAATCACGCCCCGCGCGATCAGACGAGTTGAGAACATGAAGGGTCAGGTACTGGATGCCTTTGCATCTGAGCCTTATCGGGTCTTTCCGGAAGAGAAGGTAGCATGGCTGGATCTGATTCTGCAGGAGGTAGTAAAGTCGGGAACCGGAACGCAGGCGCGTTTAGCCGATCGACCGGTGGCCGGAAAGACGGGCACCGCCGACAAAGCCAAAGATCTCTGGTTCGTTGGTTTCACACCGGATATGGTGACTGCAATTTGGGCGGGCAATGAGAATAATGTGGCGATTACAGACAAGCACGTAACCGGAGGCACAGTACTGGCTCGTTTGTGGCGAGAATATAATAAACAGTACTATGCGCGAAATCCGCTTCCCGCAGGTGAATTTATCGCTACCAAATACGATGATTCCTCTTCCGCACGTGCCAAGCCAATTGAGCCCCCTACACCCGCACTGGCTCAGCCAGACCAACAATTGACATCGAGCCCGGCCGGGGCAGATACGGTCAAGCCCTTTCCCAGGACCGCTCCCAGACCCACTGCCACACCCTCCATCATTCCATCAACCAGTCAATATCCAACTGCGCACACAACCTACAGCGGCGCTCGACCCACCGTCACGGTTCACAAAAACGGCATGGCGCAAGGCAGAGGCAAGGGCATCACAGACTACTCGTGGTCTCGCTAACGAGTGGTCTCTAACGAGTGGTCTCGATAACGAATCACCAGGTACTAATTGGCGTTTGTGGATCGGGTTGAGAATTGTGCTCTAAGCAGCGTCCATTTTCTTTGCGGATAAACCGTCGGCTGCATCATGAATTTCTTCTTGCAGTCTGGTCACAGCATCCATAAAGAACAGCATGTTCCTTTGAGCCGCTTTTTCTAATCTTGGAACTAATCGGACAAGGTCCCGTCATAATCAGCCTTTAGTTTTCCAAGTCAAGTGTTTACCAATACTCAAAAAGCCTACTCTGATTATGTTTCGTTTCATTTACAGGCTCTTCGCTTTCGTTGCAAGGAACTCATAAAACTCTGATTTTTGGGAAAAATTCTCTAATTTGAATTTGTTCAAGATTGGCTCAGCATGTGCAATTGTGTTACCGTTCTCGGCGTCACTAACTGGCTAGAAAACAGACTCATGAATAAATCTCCGTCTATAGTTTCGTACGACATTCTATTGATAGAACTTGCTACCAGGCTCCTTTCCGGCAAATCCCCGCAGAATAAGGAATATTTCGCCGATCTCATTTTCAATCTGGAGGCCAATCATCGTAGTCTGCAACGGCGCATTTTTGCGCAACAAAATGGGCTAGTAGAGCCAAGTCTCTCTCAATTGAAAACCAACGAACACCAATGACGCTCGGCGCCGCCCTCAAAGCAGATGCGTGAAGTCTTACTTTACGTCGGACGCCCTAATACAAGCATTTCAGGCATCAAATGAAGTATGCTTGTCGCTCACAATAAATAAGGTGCGCTAAATGAACAAAAGAGAAGGCGGGCGCAAGCCTGGGCTTGGAAAAGACAAGGTGGAACGCCGCCCTCGCGCGCAAAGAACATCCGAAGAATATGGGCGTGCCTTTAAGGAAGGACGACAGGCGAAAGAGGGTGGCGACGAAGCAAGCAGACCAGCCGGCCCGCGCCGAGACGACAGAGGCAATACGCAAAGAAGAGCGGAAAGGCCCAAACCAGACGACAATGTCAGTCTGTTTTTGAGCCCTCGGATGATGGAATTGGCAGAAGAGTTGGCCCAAGAGTCCAAGATGGGACTGAAGGCTTATCTGCTCGAGGCTTTGAAGTATGTGCTTCTTGCTCATGGAAAGCGCCTGGGCAAATCGGACAAATATGTGACGGAATTTGTCAGCCAGAACGCCCGCAAGGTAGGCACCTGGAAAGACAAGAGCGCGGATGAGAAAGAAGCCGCCAGCGACGGGGAAGAGCAAATCGAATCCGCGCAAGATGAAGGTTTCGCCGAACCCGGTTCAGAAGAATCTACAAGTACGCGTCGCGAATTTCGACCGCGCATTGGATCCGACTCAGATGGAAATGAGTCTGCTGAGGGCACTTCGCGCAGCCGCTTTGGCACGCGGGACCAGGGCGATGTCCGCGGTCGTGGACCACGTGATAGAGAAGGTGGCGGTGGTTATTCCCGGAGCCGAACTGGAACAGGCGGTAGCGGTGAATCAAGAGGTAGCGGTGGAGCCAGAGGACGCAGCACCGAAGGCGGTGGCTATGCTTCACGCAGCCGAACTGGAGCAGGCAGTGGTGAATCCAGGGGCAGCGGTGAATCTAGAGGTCCACGTCCCGAAGGCGGTGGCTATTCTCGCGGTCGAACCGAAACAGGCAGCGGTGAATCCAGAGGTGGAAGCACTGAAGGCGGTGGCTATTCCCGTAGTCGCACCGGAGCAGGCGGCAGCGGTGACTCCAGAGGTCCCCGTCCCGAAGGCGGTGGTTATTCACGCAGCCGAACTGGAGCAGGCAGTGGTGAATCCAGGGGCAGCGGCGAATCTAGAGGTCCCCGTCCCGAAGGCGGTGGCTATTCTCGCGCTCGAACCGGAACAGGTAGCAGTGAATCCAGAGGTCGAAGCACTGAAGGCGGTGGCTATTCCCGTAGCCGCACCGGAGCAGGCGGCAGCGGTGAATCCAGAGGTCCCCGTCCCGAAGGCGGTGGTTATTCACGCAGCCGAACTGGAGCAGGCAGTGGTGAATCCAGAGGTCCCCGCCCCGAAGGCGGCGGTTATTCCCGCAGTCGCACCGGAGCAGGTGGTAGCGGTGAATCTAGAGGTCCCCGCCCCGAAGGCGCTGGCTATTCGCGCACTCGAACCGGATCAGGTAGCGGTGAATCCAGAGGTCGCAGCACCGAAGGTGGTGGCTATTCGCGCACTCGAACCGGATCAGGAACGGGAACGGGAACGGGCGCATCCTCGGGCAGAAGCAGAACAGCTGGTGCAAGCAGCGAAGGTGGTGCTCGTAAAAGAGAGTACGGATCTGGATCGGGTGGTGGCACCCGCAGTCGCAGCTCCTCAAGCGGCGGTTACTCGGGCTCGCGTGGACAATCATCAAGCGGCGGCGGCGGCGCCAGGCGTCCGTCATCTGGCTCTGGCAATAGCTCAAAGCCTCGTCCGTCAGGTGGCACAAAGCGCCGTTCACCGTAGATTTTCTGCCAGGGTGGGAAGAAAGGCGTGGATTTGTGACCCTATCAGCAGTGCCCCGTCGACGATGCCGCTGTAAGCACTTTAAAGATATAGAAAATCGGAAAAGCTATCTCTTTAAGGGGTTGTTATCACTTTAAAGATATAGAAAATCGGAAAAGCTATCTCTTTAAGGGGTTGTTATCACTCTAAAGATATAGAAAATCAGAAAAGCTATCTCTTTAAGGGGTTGTTATCACTTTAAAGATATAGAAAATCGGAAAAGCTATCTCTTTAAGGGGTTGTTATCACTCTAAAGATATAGAAAATCGGAAAAGCTATCTCTTTAAGCAGTTTCTAGTTGCTTACTTTTTCTGAAGCGAATTTTCTGCTTTGTTCAGATCAGCCGCTGGATCATGCGTCAGGTCAGCCCTCAAGAATTCCTCAGTCTCCGGCAAGACAATGGCTATAACCGACTCACGATGAGACTCGAGCTTGAGTAATTTGGCGCAGCAATCTAAAACGTGCCCGCCTTTGCTGCGATCCTTCGAAAGGAAATGGAAGTGATATCCTGGCACACTGAATGATTTGGCATATTCAGGAGACCAAAACCCGACGAGGGTGCCCTCGAGATCTTTATAAACGAACTCTGCCTGAACTGCGGCAGCCTGCACAAGAGGCACACCCTCGAGCGTCTTGCACACAGCACGTACATGCATTGAGTCAAATTTACCGCTAACCCGAAAGGCATAAAACAGATTTTTGGACTCTCTAACCTTGTCGAGGTGATCGCGAATTCGTTCGAAACCTGCACAATTCTCCACCATGAATACGCGGTCTGGCACAAATTTTGTAATCACTGCAAATGGTGTTTTTACCTCGTCGCCAACTCGATGAACGGAGCCGTCGCAAAGAGCCTGGTAAACCTCACCATCGACGACAACCATCTCACCATCCAAATCTTCAAATGTGCCAAGCCCTAAATCTCCATGCTCACGAAGGGTGGAAATCGAGATCGCGCCGCGATAAACACCCTCCACCAGGGCACTGCTGGTCGAGATTTGATAAAGGGTGTTGGCGTTGGCTTGAAAGTATTTAGACAACGCTTGGCTGACGATCTGATCCCTGGTCTGCCTGCCAACCTGCGCATGCACATTGAGAGCATCCCACAGAAAGTCAGATATTTCGGCTTCCAGTTTAGGCATTTTTTCCTTCCGGTACGATAGAGCAGGCGAGATGCCAGCGCTCGAGTTACAGGGGCAGATGACACATGTCGTGTTGAATCCAGCGAAACAGCACGGTATAGATAATAAATGCCACCACCCCGGCACACGGTATGGTCCAGAACCAGGCCATGAGCATGTCGCGGGCCACCAACCAGTGCACTCCCTTTCTTCTTTCCGCATAACCAATGCCCATGACCGTGCAAGCAATTATTTGCGATGCAGAAACCGGCCCACCGGTTATCGAACCAACCATAACCACGATCGCCGAAGAAAGCTCCGTCGTAAGACCATGCACAGGTCTCATCCTGTAAATACCAGTGCCCACTCGCTTCACTATCCCTGGTGCCAATGAGATGATGCCGCAGACCATGGCACTGCCGATCAACAATCTGATCCACAATGGAATATCTGATCCATGCATATAACCGCCTGCATTCAGGGTCAATACTAAAAGACCCATGGCTTTCTGGGTGTCATTGGCGCCATGGCCAAAGGCCAGCACGGCAGTCGTAAAATATTGCCATTTTTTCAAATCTGTGTTTACGCGCGTGGATGAGTTGCGCAATGCAATCAGTAATACGTAAAGACAGACATAACCAGCGAAAAAGCCAATCAGTGGTGACAGGAAGAGGCTGAGCACCACTTTCCAGATTCCGGTGGACTGCAGAATGTGGTCAGGTGTGCCCCAGTCCAAGAATTGTGTTCCGCCACTGCCGGCAATCAGTGCACCAATGACGCCACCGACCAGAGCGTGGGTCGAACTTGATGGCACTCTGATAAGTTTTGTCAGGTAATTCCAACTGATGGCAGCCAGCAAGCCCGCCGCTAGAATGGGAAGCAGGCTTGGATTCGCCTCAGGGAAGGTGGTGATATTTTTGATCGCATTGGCGACTGCAGAGCCCCCAAAGAGCGCACCCAAAAATTCAAATGTTGCCACCAATGCCACTGCCTGCATGCGCGTCATCGCTCGTGATGCGATAGCGCCTGCGGCTACGGAACTGCCATCCTGGAAGCCATTGGTATAAGTGAAGAGAACGCTGAGGATGATTACTAAGATCGTTAAAACCATAAACGCCTTAGACCCCTGCTTGCAAAACTAACTGATTTTGACAATGACGTGAGCCAATTTCTCGCCGATGTCTTCAATTCTGCTGGCTGCTTGAGCCATGCAGCTGTACACTTCGCGTCTTTTCAAAATCAATTTAAAATCGTCACTGGTAAAAAGATGCCGCATAGCGTTGCGATAAATCTTGGAAAATCGAGTGTCGGATTTGCAAGCTAATCTGGCCTGATTCGATGCTTCAGCCGGGTTGGTGTTTAAATGCACAAACGATTGATGAACGCATCTTGTTCCTTCGACCAGCGTGGCAGCCATGTCCTGAAGAAACTCATCATCACCATGGATTTCCATAGCCTCAATCTCACGTGCTGCAGCCTTACCGGCATTGATCACTTCGTCCAGCTTTAAGGAGAGGTCGTATAGATCTTCCCGATCAAATGGAGTGATGAAGCTCTCGGCCAACTTGCGGCTGAGCTCTAATTTCAATTCATCGGCCTCATTCTCCAGATCGCGAACTTTCTGGCCCCTGCCTTTGGCTCCGTCCTTTATCCACTCTTGCAATGCCACCATGCCTGCAAGAGTCGCCGATGCTTGCGAATGGAGCATGGCGTAGAAGTCGGTTTTTGGCTCTATGAGCCGCGCAAGCCAACTTTGCTTATTCGGTACCCGGGGCATAAATCCTCTCAGACAAGCGCCAGTAACAGAGTATTCTCTGCCGGCTCATATGTGTAGAAGCTTGCGGGCAAATGAGATTGATATTATGAATTATCTCTCGCCTTGCCATTCGGCAAAGAATTCGGTCAAAAAATTCTCCATGTAATCATGGCGATGTTGGGCAATTTGTTTGGCGCTTGCAGTATTTAATCGCGCTTTCAACAGCAGCAGTTTCTCATAAAAATGGTTGATTGTGGTGCCTTCATTGTTTTTGTACTGCTCGAACGTCTGGTGTTCGGTCGGATTGATAGATGGGTCATGCATGGTGCGATTGAAGTGACCACCATAAGCAAATGTTCTGGCGATGCCGACTGCTCCGATGGCGTCTAATCTATCTGCATCTTGCACCACTGCGCCCTCCAGACTGAGCGGCTCCGGTTTTACTCCTGCTCCTTTGAAAGAAATGGAAGAGACGATGGCGCTTACCTGTAAAGTAATTTCCTCAGGCACATCTAAGGAGCGCAACCACTGTGCCGCTCGTTGTGCACCAATTTCGGTATCACCATGATGAAACTTCCAATCGGCTATATCGTGAAGCAACGCCCCCAACTCGCTGACGAAAACGTCAGCCTCCTCTGCTTGCGCCAGTCTCAGAGCCAGATTTCTCACTCTATGAATATGCCACCAATCATGACCGGAAGAATCTGATTGCAGAGTTTCCCGCACGTAGGTCTGGGTGAGGCTCACTAATTCAATCTTTTTCTCCGGGCTTAAATCAATCGGCATTATCAACTATTCCTTTCTGTCTGTCAGATATTGGATCACCTGCTGCTTGAACGAATCTGCCGGCACCAGACTCAGTGGCGCACCTTCGAGCTTCAGGGTCGCAGTGATCGCCTCAATATCATCATGTGTCCATACTCCATCCATCGATTCCTGTTTGGTGAGCGTTGCTGCCAGATCATTCAAATCAATCCGTGGCATCGTTTTCCGAGACCAGAAGTCAACCCACGATTCGTATCGAAAATACAACTCGTACTTATTTTCCTGCAGCAAAAGAATACGCAGGCAGTTGGTTCGATTGTGAATGGCCATTTGATGAATCGATTGAGAAGGAGTTAGATTCGAATCTGGCATGGTAACGACAGCCAGGTCAATTTCGGGATACTCCTCTAACCTAAAGCGCTTCTTCTCAAACTTTTCCTCACTTTCAGCGAGCAATTCTTCTTGATCGATCCAAAATTTCTCGAAACGATCAATCTTCTCCACGATTTGGGCAAATCGAGGAAGCAATTCTTCATACAAAATGTTGGTAAATTCGCCGTACGGTGCTTTGAAGACAGTTTGATTCAACGGTGATCTGACCGGATCCAACCAGGCGTCAATGACAAAGCTGACATGAGCGGCATCTCGATCCTCGCATATGGCGAAGTCTCCAGCCGCTGCCACATCCTCGAGAAACTTGCGTTGGGGGCGTGCCTCTTGCGGATTTAAGATGGAAAAGAGGCCCACCAGTCCATCGGCGTCAAAATGGTTATTTGTCACGCCCTCGACGAAAACGTGGTGATCCGGCCTGGTCAGGTATTTGAAAACAATTTGAGCGGAAGAATCATCGCGCAACGCCTCGGGCGTTCCACTGTTGCGCCAATGAGACAAGACCAGCATGCTTGCTTCGTTTCCGGGCCCATCAACGACAATATTTGCCACCGATCTTGACTTATCGTATGAAAGGTAGCGCATCCGATTTTATTCGACCCAATCCCGCGTAGCTGGATTTTACCAGCTTCAAGGTCTTAACCAAACTTCAATTTAAATTTTCCTCTTGCCTCGTCCAGGCTGGCTGATTGCGCCTTTATCGAGCAATGTGCAACTTTCCTAATGCGTAGCAAAATAAAGAAAGCACGATGGCCGCTTCGTCATGACAATCTTTACCGTTAGAATGTTCTATCTAAGAGAAGTCGGAGTTCGTAGATGAAAGCACTTGTCCTCGATAAACCGGGTACGCCCGAGTCACTTTATACGTCAGATGTAGAGCAGCCCAAACCAGGTCCTGGAGAGGTGCGGGTCAAGGTGTACGCAGTCGGGCTAAATCCTGTGGATTACAAGCTTGCCGCCTCAGGCTTCCCTGGCTGGGATTATCCGATGATCCTGGGTTTTGATGTCGCCGGCATCATCGACAGTGTCGGACCAGGTGTAGACGAATGGCAACCTGGCGATCCGGTCTATTATCACGGTGACCTCTCAAAACAGGGCGGTTACAGCCAATACGCTACCGTGACAACGCGAACACTGGCCTGGATACCTGATGGGCTTTCTTACACTGATGCCGCAGCTCTGCCTTGCGCTGGATTTACTGCCTATCAGGCGCTACATAGAAAATTGCATGTGCAAAAAGATAAGACTATTTTGATCATCGGCGGCGCCGGCGGTGTCGGCGGATTCGCCGTGCAATTGGCCAAGCTGGCAGGCTTGAAGATCATCACCACCTGCTCCCGGCATAACATCAATTTCGTCAAGGACCTTGGCGCCACTGAAATAATCGACTATCAAACGGAAGATGTCTTACGCGCGGTTAGCGAGATTACAAGCGAAAGAGGGGTTGACTACATATTGGATACTGTCGGGTCGGACAGTGCTACTGGCGCCCTTGAGATGCTCGCCTTCAACGGCGCCATCGCGTGTGTAGCCGGCTTGCCGGACATTTCCAAGGTAAGCCCCTTCGAAAAGGCACTCTCTGTCCATGAAGTGGCCCTTAACGGTGCTTATCTGAGCGGAGACGAGGCTGCCCTTGACGACCTGGCTCGCATAGCCATGGAGTTTGGCGCCTTAGCGGCTAAGGGTCAGATTCGGCCGATGGTGGAAGAGGTTGTTACTCTAGAAGAGATTCCTGACGCTTTAGTGCGGCTTTCTATGCGTCATGTGCGTGGCAAAATCGTTGCCAAGATTCCGCACCCCAACGAGAAGTAACTGCTTAAACCCGACCATGAATAATTCAGGTAAAGAAAGGAGCCGCTCGGCGCGGCTCCCTTAAAGGCTGATTTGGATAGAATCAGCGGACTTTGGTCATTTTCTCTTTGGCATCGTCTTTTACATGCTCAGCTTTTACGTGCTCGGCGCCGTTGGCTTCGAGCAAGCGGTGCGCTTCTTTGGCCCTCTCTTCATCCATAGTGTAGAGACCCAGCAGTATGCCGCCCTTTTCGATTTCACCACGATATAGCTCAGCTTCGTGCTCTGGAATGCCAAGCCCGATCAGTCCACCAATCAAACCGCCGCCGAGGGCGCCAGCGCCAAATCCAGCCAGAGCTGCCAACCATTGTCCGGTCACAAATACACCAACAGCTGGTGCGGCGACCAAGCCAACTGCCGTCAATCCCAGAGCCAGAGCGCCGATGGCGCCGCCGATTGCGGCACCAGCAGCCAATCCTTCAGGTGCTTTAGTCGTTTCGTCGACGATGAATTCGCGACCGCGAGTCGTTTCCGACATCAGCAAACTGATGTCATCTTGCAAGAAACCATGACGCATCAGATCTTCAACCGCCAACATCGCGCTAGAGCGGGTGTGGAAAATACCGGTAATCAACTTTGCCATATAGATTTATCCTCCATGCTCGCCCTAGCGGGTGCTAGTATTCCGGCGATTGTGTTTTAAACTTTTGTACCTTAACCGCAGTTGATGACGTAACCAGTCAGCAGGAGTTGCGACTTTTCAGGAATAATCTTCAATTCTTTAGATTGAGCAAAGCGAGAAGATTCTTGTAGCCGCTATATATGGATAGCCATAAGTGTTTCTTGGAACGATTTGCGCAGGCTTGCGTCGTCTCACACAGACACAGCTTTGGAGAGGACAATTGAAATGAATTCCTATGGCTTCAAGTTTGGAAGTTCAGCTGTTGAACTGAGCGATTTGCCAAAAGATTTGAAACGAGTCTTAAAGGTCCAATTTCGCGAGTTCATCCATTTTGTGGAAGACGCTCAAGGGGCTTTCAAAAAGAAAGACAGCAACGCTGAAAAGCGCGTAGCAGCTTAAAGCAGCCTTTGGTTGCCGGCGGTCACCATCGGTGGTGCACTTCTTGACTTACCCGTCAGTATCAACAAACGGAACTTTGCCACCAGAGTCCTGTGACAAGACGTGCTTGCCAGTTCTCAGGCTAAATCATTGCTCCTTTAATGTGACACAACTTTATCGACGAGGGCATCCACTTCTGTCTCACGAATGAGACCAACCGATGTGCTCACCAGCTTGCCGTTCTTGAAGAGAGTCAGAAGCGGTATCGACTCTATCTGCAAGTCCTCTGCCAGCTCAGGATTCTTATCTACATCAACCTTGAAGACTTTCAGCTTATCTTTGTATTGATCAGCCACCTTGTCGACGATAGGCGACATTTCTGAGCACGGTCCACACCAGGTAGCATAGAAGTCGACCAAAACAGGTTTGTCCGCTAACAATACATCTTTCTTGAAATTGGCGTCACTCGTCTCCGACACCAGTATCGCGTCTGCTTTCTTGGTTCCAGATTCTGCCTGGGATAGCACGCAACCACAACATAGACTGGCACCTAGAAGAGCCAGCAAAACCAACTTTCTCATATTATCGTCTCTCATCAACGCCTCAGATACTGATGAATGACGTTCATAGAATCTGTTTGTTGCCACCAGAGGTGATCTTGGATTTAGGCGCAACGCCGCTCACTTTCTGCTGATCCACTAGTGGGTGCGCAGTAGCATTTGGTTTCGGAGTCATCCAGTGGAACGACTTTGTGATTGACTGGGTCACTTTGGTCGCACTGTTGGTGGGTGCATTGATGGCGAATTGGAAGGTGCGTGGCTTATCGCCTTTAGCGATGATGTCCGACAATATCGGCACATCGTCGCCAAACCCGCGAATGCTGAAGAATCTTGCCACCGGCCCAAGCGGTCCGCGCATCGAAAATCTGGGTATCATTCCAGCAACGTCGACGTGCATTGTTTTCTTGGTGAAGTCCATGAATCCACCGGCGCGCATTCTCAATTCATCACCTTCAAATCTGGCATCGTTAAAGGTCAAATAAAGATTTGGATGAAGAACAAAGGTGCCGTCGACGACTTTGAAGTTTCCATTGCGGACCGGAGCGACACTCTGCACAAGGTTGTTGAGGTTGAAATCAAGAAGCCCGCCCTTGATTAGATTTGCCTGGGTGATGCGGCGCTGAAGCAAACTAAATCGAGCTACACGACCATTTATAATCTGGTAGGAACCTTGTTTTACCGCCAATGTGTTGTAGAAATTGCTGCCTGCACCCTGGGCTGCGCTGAAGTGTTGCACGGTAGCATCGAGTGTGCCTGTCACCTCATTTGGTGCGTTGAACAACTCAGTAAAAAGCTCATTAGCATCCACTCCGGTCAGGGAAGCGGTGCCACCAAACTCTGGTTTGGATTGGTCCACGCCCATAGCCAGCTTGAGCTTTCCGCGGGCAATGTCGGCAGTCAGGTCGGTCAATCGAATCACCTGCCGGCCTTGATAGTAGCCGGCAAAAAGATTGCCTTGAATATTTGTCACCGGCAGCTTCTTCAAGTACAGAGATTTGATTCGCAACTGAAATGGCGATGACTGCCTGCTGTCTTTGTCATCTGCTTTGGCTGTGATCCAATCAGGCGCTACCACTGCTCCACTCATACGTGTGAATTGATAGCTGGGCAGGCCCAGATTATTGAACTCTATTGTTTCCTTCAAAGCGGGATTGTTCAACGGTCCTTTGATCTGCAAGCTTCCTTTGATGTCGCCGCTTACGTTGTTAAAAGCATCACCCAACTTTTCCACCGGCAAGAATCCGAGCAGGCGCTGGGCTTCAATGGGGGCGGGGATGTCCATCGTCATGTCGATGGCTGGTTGATCTGAACCTGTTTTTGCTGAGTAAAGGGACCCGCGCACATGCACAGTGGCGCCGTCAAATTTGATCACAACGTCTTGCAGATTGGCAACGCTTTGCCCTACCAGAATTGTGCCTGTGAGGTCGATAGATTGTCCTGGCTTCTTTTTGATCAATCCAAGCGGGCTCAAGTAACTTAGATCAGAATCTGCATCGATGCTGCCATTGAATTTCGCTAGAAGCGCAGCCGCCGTTCCCGAGAAATCCACTGTGATGTTGACGGGCTTGGATGCGGTCAGGTTTTTAGTACTGACGCCGCATACTTGTTTCAAGAAATCCTTCAAATCAAGCTGAGTCGAAGCTTTGACATCGAAAGTGCGCTTATCGGGCAGGGCAAAGTTAGAGACAGAGCCACTGGCTTGGAATGGTGAGGTGCCCATGACGCCAGTCACATTTTGCAATGAGAGATTCTGATTGACGGCGACGACCTTGCCGCGCATTTCCTTCACCGAATAGCCCTGCATTTTGGTGGCCACGTCTTTGAACAAGATCGATCCAGATGCCTGGTATTGCCCGTTTATGCGATGCAGCTCGAAGTGCCCTTTCGCTTTTCCTGAAGGCGGCGTCAATCGATTGTCTGCCAGGGCAGCCAGGTATTTTTCACGCACCAATCGTGGTGTCTTGTCGGCAACAAGATAAGAGTCTAAATCGCTTAAATCCATGCCTGATAAGTCGATAGTGGCATCTTCCAC
>Ga0182024_10006975_pt1 | contig 24574 bp, 14 predicted proteins | sample P32metaG_FD_120480 | JGI IMG/M metagenome (GOLD analysis project Ga0182024, IMG submission 120480) | Permafrost microbial communities from Stordalen Mire, Sweden - P3-2 metaG (Illumina Assembly) | ecosystem: Environmental > Terrestrial > Soil > Wetlands > Permafrost | place: Sweden: Stordalen...
CTTCATGTCGGCCATCCAGAGGCAGAACAGAGAGCCTATGCCAGACAGTTGTTTTCGCGCCTTTCGCAAACCGCACAATCGATCTTCGACTGGCGCTGGCTCGGATATTCGTGGCGAGAGATCGGAGGAAATCTAGAGATGGACCACAGCGCGGTACGTCGTGCATACTTTCGAGAACTGGGGTTGATGGTCCGCAGTCTTTCCCCTCCTGGAGAGTCCCAAAAATGCGGCTGAATTGGTGTTGGCCCTCGCGCGCCGAGGACCGTTTTGAATCATGGCTTGCGCAACGCCACGAGGAGCGCGTACTCGCTGGCGAAACGACTCCTGTCGGTCCGTGTCTTGACGAAACCTTCCTCTGGGATCTGGCTCGAAGAGCGAAGCGGATCGCACTGTCAGACCCGAGAGTCGATCACGCGGCAAACTGTCCCAAATGCATGAGTCGCCTTCTTGAACTCCGGGGGGAAAACCGCTTTCGCCGGCGGCGGGTGGGTTTTGCTACGGCACTCACAGCCTGCGCGCTGATGGCCGTCGTAGTCGTGGTCGCCCGGTATGTGATGGAGAGGAATGCTCCGACAACCAATACTGCGGTCGTTGCGCAGACGGTGAACCTCTGGGATTCGGGAACTGTTCGCGGAGAGCAGCCGGGTCAGCCGGAATCGGTATCGCTGCCGGCCGCTCGGGTGAGGGTGACGATCGTTCTGCCACGCCACAGTGCGCCCGGACTGTATCTGGTCGCAATCACTCGCGATCAGAATGGAAACGGGCTCGTGGCCGAGGCGACTGCAACTACGGTTGCAAATGGAGATCAGCAACGAATTACGACCAGTCTCGATCTTCGAAAGGCCGCGGTCGGACCATATTTCCTTTCGACCACGCACGAGCAAGATCAGGCTGCCTACTACTACCTTCTGCAGATCAAATGAAAGCAGGCTCACCGGCGAATGAATGACTTGTCCTGAAGTCATGATCCGGCCACCTGGTGTTCAGCTGGCTCTTGCCGTTACACCCCCTCGAAGCGATTGGATTGCATAATCGAGTTGCTGGTCAACTCCAAGCCGTCGATCTCGCCAGTCGAACTCGATAGTTTGATCGGGCTCGATGGGCGTTCCTTCAAGAACAGTGCCTTTCCACGTGTAGTATGCGCCTGTTGGAAGCGCAAGACGGAATCCATTGCCTACTTTCACAGACGTAGCAGAAAGCAACCGGCCAGCAGTCTTCTCGCCAATGATCGTCGCCAAGTTGTTCTCACGCGCGAACGCGACGATCATTTCAGCGGCGCTCGCGGTATGCCGATTAACGAGGATAGTGACACGTCCCTGGAAGGGCTGTTTTCCCAATCCCTCGGTTTGAAGAACGATCGGCTTTTTTGCCATCATTGCAGGAGCAAATTGCAACGCGAGACGCCACAGCGTCTTCGTCGATGAAGGAATCCGCGAAAATCGCCGGAATGCCTGTTTCTCGGATTCAAGATTGGCCGTGACGCGCCGCCTGTCGAGAGCGAACCCGACGGGGATCTGACCTGGCGTGAGCAGGCTCATCACGCGGAGAGCGCCGATTCCTCCCCCTGTATTGCCGCGCAGGTCGATAATCAGGGCTTCGACCGGACCCGACTGTTCGGCAGCTTTGGATATCTCATTTGCGACCACGACGCCCACCATGCCGGGGAACATGGCTACTTTCAGGTAGCCAAGCCCACCCCCGAGTGGGCGCGCCTCAACGAGTGTCGGCTCGATGAAGTGGAGTTTCTTCCCTTTGGGCCGCGCCACATCCAACGAGACGGTTCGCCGCGTATCGTGGTTGTCGATGAACTCAACCTTAGTCTGTTTTCCCATCGGGAAGACAGGATGCTCAGGAGGGACGATGTCACGGCCATCGACGCTGAGGAGGATGTTTCCAGGCTCAATGCCGGCGATGGCGGCCGCGCCGCCCGGGTGGACATCCTGAAAGATCCAACGCATCCCATGCCCGGTTTCGTCATCCAGATAAGTGGCGCTGAGCGCTGCACGGCTCGACGCTCTGCGGGCGCTGCTGTGAAAGAAGCCCAGATGAGACGTACGAAGCTCCGCCAGCAGATTGCTGATCGCCTGCTCAAAGGCGTCCGCATTCGCGGCAGATTCGATCATCGGCCTGTGCCGTTCCACTGCCGCTTGCCAGTTACCATTCAGTTTCTCTGGCGAGTAAAACCGCTTCTGCAGTGCTGCGAGAACATTCTCGAGAATAGCGTGCCTGTCTTTTGCCGAGAGCTCTATTGATAAAGATGGAATGGCAACGGCAGTGGTTGTCATCGGCTGCTCCTCAAAGAAAGGTTGGATGTAGCACTCGTAAACAGGGGCGAGCTTGGTTCGCCGTCAAGTTCAAATCCGGCCCAGAAGTAAGGGGGATCCCCGGATTTCAGCAGGTCAAGCTGCGCTTGCCGCAATGCTTCTGCCTTGCCTTCCCCGCGGCCGAGGTGCTGATAGAAATCGATCATCAATTGCGCGGTGGAGTGGTCTTCGAGTTCCCAGAGAGTTGAAACAACGCTTTGCGCTCCGGCTTCGATGAATGCGTTAACGATGTTGGCAACGCCCTCCTCGCCAACCGGACCAACTCCTGTATCGCACGCCGAAAGCGTTACAAGCTCCGAGTTCAGCGGCAGGGTCCGAATTTCCCGCACCTGGAGCAAGCCATCATCCGCGGGTGAAGATTGTGGCGCAAAAATGAGGGCTGAACGATCGGGGAACTCTGGATCGGCATATCCGTGCAGCGCAAGGTGAATGACCTTGTATTCATTGAGCGGAAGCTGCGTGAAGGCCGTTTTCGTCGCATGATTGCCAAGGAGAATGGTGCTTGGTTTCGGGAGGTCACTCGCAATGGTCTCTACTTCATTGCGGCTCTCAGGCAGAGCGACCAGTTCTCGTCTTTCTGGGCCGGAAACGGCACGGCGAATCGAAGCAAGCAGTGTTGCCGGCGGAGGTTTTGATATCCACGCCGCTACTCCCACATATGGGCGATCATCGTGAGTCGTCTGATTGACGCGATGGCGGAGCATGTTAAGCACTGTTCCAGAGGGCGCCACAGTCACCAAATGAGACGTCAAGATGTATTGTCCGGAATCGGCGAGTGCAGCGAATGGCAGAAGATGCAGTTCGCCGTCAGGGATAACGACGATGTTGGGCTTTTCCTTGTACTGGGGTATGTGACCAAGAAGTTCCTCAAACAGTTGCTGCGCCAGCGAGAGGTCAATCTTGCTCTGCTTGACCTCAGAACGATATTGCGCCGCCTGTTGTTCTAATTGGCTTTTCGCTGGCAATTCATAACAGTGAACATCTGTCTGTGTAACGGCCAGGGCGTAGGATGTCGGATCGTCTAACACGTATTCGATAAAGAGATCAGATGGACCCAAATCGCGCTGTAGTTTATCGATGGTCAAGGACACCGGCACGCTCTCTGTCTGATCGCCGCCGAGCTGCTGCTCCGCCACGTAGATTTCATCCAAAATGAGCCTTCTTTTGACGGCATCGTCCGTATCCAGCAGCTGCAAATTCAGGCTGGTTAAGCGCAATTCAGCGGCAGTGGGCTCGTGTGGCGCGACGACCACGTGATCCGAAAGGCCCTGTGCTTCAACGCGCCCACGCGCTCGTTCAATTACCCGGAACGCGTCGCCAATTCTGCCCTGTCTGTTGAGTGAAGCAAAATACCTTGAATATGTCGCGCTCAGATCGCTTAAAAGTTGCCGTTCGACTGTGGGCGTCGGTACCTTACTGAGGAGCGCATCAAGCATATCGGCGCTCTTTTCAAAGAGACTATTTGATTCCTTCACGTTTCCCATGCGCGCAAGGATTTCTGCTTTGGTCGCCAAATTCCTCGGAGCGTGGTACAGCTCGTCTGGGATCTTCTTGTTCGCGTCGATAGCTTCGTCGATTGTTGCTAGAGCCAATTGCAAAGCGCCTTGGTGCAGATACGCTTCGGCCAGCATGCCGTCTGCCTCTGTGATACCACGCCAATACGAGAGCTGTTTTGCGTATTGAACAGCCTGATTGAGGTCTGAAATCGCTCGGTTCCAATCATTCATCCTTTCGTATACGCCGGCCCGCGTCTGATAGAACTCATAAAGATGACCGGCAAGGTGGAGAGCGGCAACCTTCAGCAACGCATCAGCGGCAAGTACAAGCGCCTGGTCATTCTGGCCAATACCGCTAAGTGCCTCGATCTTTGCGTTGATAGCAATTGAGGGGTACGCAGCACCCCGGGTCTTCATCGCCACCTTAATCGCTTCATCAAGCGGGCCAAGAGCTTCCTTGTATTTGTGAAGTCCAACCAAGCCTGCGCCGTACATGCTGGCATACCGGATGCGGGCGCCCGGATCGGCGACCTTCGCTACCAGCCATGCTTTTTCGACATCTTTCTTGGCAGTTGCAATGTCGCCGAGCAAAAACGCAGCAATTCCTTGCTCCCCAACTGCACGCGAAGCAAGTAGGTAGTGGCGCTGGTGGATTGCCAGCGACTCGACCTCAGACCATGTCTGACGAGCCATTCCAGCGTCGTAGTTCGTTTCGAACACACCCATGATGGTCAGAATGCGCAAATGCGTTTCAGGATCGCGCGCCTCTGGTCGACCTAAAGCGCTCCGCAAAACAGCAATCTGGTTTGGGATCGTCGTCGACGACTCCATCTGCGCTGGAATCTGGCTGACGTGCGCATAAAGCGCCTTGGCCCCATCGCCTCTTTTGATGAATCCGAGTTCGGCTTGGTGGTAGAGCGGAGCCGCTGCAATCCAGTTATTGAGCCATGAGAGATCGTCGGCTCGCTTCAGCAGCGCCTCTGGGGAGCGAGAAGTGCGCAGGAAGACTTGATACCCGACAATGCTCAGCAGGGCGGCCAACAGCAAACCGGTAGCAATGCGAAGGGTGGGGGAAGACGCAGTTCGCATAGCGGTGCGTTCACCTTGGCCTCTATACTGCCAGATCACTGCTGAGAGATCAACATGTCACACGCTAAGCAATTGAAATTGTTGTGACTTAGATCCATCGAGTTCCCTTTCAGATGTCCGATTGGGTTCCCGATCAGGTGAAATCCACTTTGGAGTTTCGCTTTTTATTCTCCTATACGGCACTCGTGTTTAATCTTCCGCCAATTCGGCGTTGCGATTTCACAATCCGCTGCAAGAAATGCTGTGAAAACATCCCGGCGCCGGATACCTGGATTACCGCACAGTGTCCGCTCTGCGGCGAGAAGCGGAGCTATCTTCCATCCAGATCTTTCGAGGCAAGCTCTCGTACAAACTTGGTCCTAGACCTGTGCGATCGGTGGTGCACTGATGGGTGAACTGTTGCGCAGGGTGCATGAACAATGGCGCTACCGCAGATCCGGAATACTATACGGTTCGCGGGTCTTACTGAGCGATTAGGTTTGCTAACTACGGAGTCTTAGCGAGGCGGAGCTTCACCTTGGGCCGCCAAGACCTTGCTGACTGAATCGCCGACCGCGCAATCGCTAACGATTGGTCATACGTTCCAGCGCTTCCGCGTTGTGCCTCGCAAAATACCATCCGGGCCAGAACCCGCTGTCTTTTCCTTTGAGATAGCCCGCTACCCTTCACGATTTTAAACTCCGCCTTTCCGAATCCTCTTAACTGTTAAGAGGAACCCACCATGTCCGCGCACGGAGTTTTGGCGAGCAGCAGATTAGCAGCACGCTCTCCAGAGAGCGAACGGAGACTCGTGCTTTTCTTACCCTCTAAATTTGAAGTCACGTAGCAAATCTTTCGATGGTTCCCACTCGGCAATCGTGGGATTGAGCAACATGGCTTTGCGCGCATACTGCACTGAGCCTGTCATTGCGGCCTGAATCGTCGCGCGCTCGTATTCCTTCACTGCGAGCACCAGGCCCCGGACCGCAGCCGGCAGCGTTCCACAAGGTTCTGGAACAATGATCCCTTCGCCGATACTGCACGGAACCTCCACAACATCGTGAGCATCGATCTCGGTAATCGACCCCTGGCTCCGCACATTGACGATGATACGTTGGGTACTCGCACCTCGAAGCGCTTTCATAACAGCGAGGGCAATACGGTGATATCCACTCGCAGCTCGAAAAGGATCTTCTTCCTTGCCCGCTTCCTTTCTCAATCCATTTTCACTAGCCGACTCCAGCACCATATAACTACCGGATCGCACATTCAGATACTCGACGTATGCCGCAAGAGCAGCCGCGCCGTTCTTCGCCGCCAGTAAGGTGCCGAGCCGTCGGAAGAGTGCATCGTTGAGCTTGCCGATTTCGTCGCCCCTGGTGCCACCATGCGCCTTCTGATTCGCAAGGGCCCGGCTCCGCGAATAATAGAAATACAAGTACTCCGTGGGAATCAGGCGCAAACTGCGCATCAACTCGTGGTCAAACATGGGCACCGAATGGAGTTGATCGAGGATCTCGTCGTCGGCAAGCACATCGTTCGTCACATCTTTGCCGCGGAGTTCTATCTTCCGCACCCATCCAAGATGGTTGAGGCCTACGTACTCGCACCGCACATCTTCCGGTGCGGCAGCAAGCGCCAGTGCGATGCGGTGCAACATTTCAGATGGGGTATCGCAGATTCCAACAACACGCGCCTCGGAGTGGTGAAGGATCGCTTGCGTAATCAATCCCGCCGGGTTGGTGAAATTGATCAGCCACGCTTTGGGCGCAAGGCGGGCAACGGCCCGCGCCTGCTCAACCGCGACCGGAACGGTGCGCAATGCCATGGCCATTCCGGCAGGTCCAGTAGTTTCCTGGCCGGGATAGCCGTGACGGATCGCGATACGTTCATCGCTGGTGCGTGCTGCGATTCCTCCGACGCGAATGCTGCTGAGAACGAAATCTGCACCCTCGACTGCTTCTTCGAGCTTTGCCGCCTCGCGCACCCGGAGGCTGCCACCTTCTCGTTCAACCACGGCCCTCCCGAGCGACCCCATCATACGCGCGCGCTCGTGATCAGGATCGTAGAGAACCACTTCGTCTACATCAAGATGACGGGCGCTCTCGTTGATCCCGAACACAATCAGCGGTGTCCGCACACCTCCACCACCGATGCACGCAACCTTAGCCATAGCTTTCCTCGTAACATCCCTTCAGCTCATCGCGCGTAGGTAGTCCTCGCAGTGCCCCCGCACGCCGGGTTGAAAGTCCGCCACATATGCACGCGCGGCGCATGCACTCCTCTGGCGCCTCCTCATCCAGAAGGCCGTCGATGAACCCCGCGTCAAATGCGTCTCCGGCGCCCGTAGTGTCGACCACATCGATATTCGGCGATTGCATGACCAAAGGACGGTCGTCGGTTCGCATCATTGCGCCAGCGGCGCCCAGCTTTACGATGCCGCTGGGCCACTGCTTGCGGCGCGTGAAATCCAGATAGGCAAGAGCATCGCCGGAGCAAAGGATGCGCGCCTCGCGTTCATTTGGCAGAAGGTATTGCACCTTGGAGCAGGTTTTCAAATTTGCGGCGTCCTGCAGCCAAACAATCTGGTGGCCAACGTCGAGCGATGTCGTGCAATCGGCCGCAGCCAACTTCTCGAGTAAGCGATCGGCCAACGCAACGGACAAGGGCATGGCAAAGTGCACATGACGCGCTTCCATCAAGTGTTGCAGGATGGAGCCGCCTGCCAGATGTTTTTCGAGCTCGGCGTTCTCACCGACATACGTAAAGAAAGAGCGATCCATTTTTGTTGACACGCTGGCGGTCGTGCCCGTGCACCCATCGCCACGATGCAATCCGGAACCTGACACGCCGAAGTCGGAAAGGCGCCTCTCGATCCATGACGCCTCGTTTTTGCCTATAACGCCGATCAGGTTGACTGTACGACCCAAATGCGTCAAAGCGCACGCGGTGATCGCGGCTCCGCCGCCCACCTCCTGCACGTATTCGTCGGTAAAGACCTCTTCTCCCGGCTCCGGCCACTTGCTGAAGCCCGCGAAGATATGATCGACGTAGATCTCTCCAACGACAGCGATGTCGAGCTTCTTCATAAAATCGCGAACGGCCACTCCCTTTGATGCTTTGCCTTCAGGAAATAGATCCCCCCTCCGGCCACAGCCATTGCCAAGCCAATTGCCATGTAGCGGATGCCGCTGCTGGCGGCGATGTAGATCCACCCCAGCAGCGCGACCAGCGCCGGAACCGGATAAAGCGGCATGCGATAGACGCCTGCACGTTTGGGGCCGCGGCGGCGCATCAACTCAACTGCAACGCACTGTGCAGCGAACTGAAAGATCGCCTGGACGACGATCAAGACCTTGATCAGATCGCCAAGTGAGAACAAACATGCGACAGCGGAAACGACTCCCATAAAAAGCAGCGAGACTGTGGGGAATCGCCCGGTGCTGTGCAGCCTGGCAAACGGTGAAAAGAAATTTCCATCGGCCGCCGCCGCATAGGGAATGCGCGAAAAGCCAAGCATGTTTGCAAAGACACCACCAAAGCTGACTGCAAGAACCATGATGGAGATCGTCAGGCCAGCCCAGCGGCCATAAACCATCTGCATAAAGTCGGCAGCAATCGCCTGTGAGTGCTGAGCAGCTTGCCAGTGATACGTACCGAGAATCGAAAGGTTCATTGATAGATAAAGAATGGCGACAAGGATGATCGACAGAATGACCGCGCGAGGAATGGTCTTCGACGGTTCTTTGATCTCTCCGCCCAGCAGGCAAACATTGTTGTAGCCACCGTAGTCATAAACAGCAATGAGCGATGTAGCCCCAAGCCCGGCCCAGAATACCGGCGACATGTGAAATGCGCCGGCTGGAAAATCGAATGCCGTGGCAGCGCGAAAGTGCAGAGTTCCGCTGATGATGACCCAACAACACGTAACCAGAACCAGTAGAGTCATGGCGATTGTCATGCGATCGATTGAACGGATATCTCGATACAGCAAAAACATATTTGCCAGGCACACGCAGATTGCGACGACGACCAGCGATTCATGCGACATCTTCGGATAGATAAAGCTCATGTAGTCTGAAAACCCTACTGCGCCTGCGGCAATGGAAACGGGCCCAGTGAGGAGTGTTTGCCAGAGAAAGATGAAACTCATGGGTTGACCGAATCCGTTTCGTCCGAAAGCTTCCTGCAGATAGAAATAAGAACCTCCAGAGCTCGGCATCGCCGAGCCAAGCTCGGCCCACACCAAGCCGTCGCACAAGCAAAGAAGGGCCCCTAACAGCCAGCCAAGCATTGCCTGTGGGCCGCCCATTGCGGAGATGGCTAACGGGATCGTCAGAAACGGTCCGACCCCCACCATATTCAGAATATTGGCGGAGATGGCACCGAATGGCCCAAGGCCGCGTTCGAGCTGTTGCCGATTTTGAACGTCGCTCCCCATTTTTTGTGTTTCGCTTGCAAGCAACAGCGTTGAGTATTGCAATGGCCATGGGCGTCGGCAGGCTATTTATCAGTTTTTGCGTTTGCCAGCGGGTTCTTTGAAAGGCTCAGCATATTGGCAAAGATCCGGTATGCGCCAGGCACGCCCAATGGTAGTTGGCGATAGAAAGCGTATGCCGAGTACACATAGATGCCCGACCCATAGTGCGCAATCACCATTCCACCTTTTTGCGGCTCCTGGCCAGGATCGTGCGTCTCCAGCAATGCCTCGTACTGTGGATCCCAGCTCTTCAGGAACTTCGACCCGCGTTCTTCGATCCATCCCTCGAAATCTTTGGCGGTGATCTGGTTCGGCCACTTCATCGCGGGATTGTCGGCGTCCAGAATCGTAACGATCGAGTGTTCGTCCGTCACTTCCTCAGGATTATTGGTCATGCTATAAGGATAGGGTCCAAAGTTGTGATCGAACTCCGGCGTCTGATACTGCACGACCACTACTCCGCCGTTCCTCACGTAATCCAGCAAGCGGTCATTGTAAGTACGCAGATCGTCACGCACGGCGTAGGCACGAACGCCGATAAGAATTTCGTCGTACTTCTTAAGATCTCCGCTTGCCAGGTCACTAGCAGTAAGAAAATGAACATAGACTCCAAGGTTTTCAAGCGAAGCGGGGATATCATCACCGCTGCCCATGATGTAGCCAACCTGTATGTTTTGATTCACTTTGACGTTTGCGCCGCTTAGCTGATAGTTGGCATCGCTGTAGTCAAAGTAAGGACGAAGCCCGGGATAACCGATCTGGACATAGCCTTGTTTGTATTCATGCCCGGCATACTCGGCCACGGCTTTGAGTTCGTAAGCCTGCTCTTTGATATCGGTTGGGGAAACCTTGAAGCTTACGATTTGTTCATCGCCGTCCTGGGCGAAGGAGAAAGTTGCGTTTACCGGATCAGATTTCCATCCGGCTGGCATGTCCAGGTGCACGGTTCCGCTCGCGGGGCCTTTTACATTACTGTGAATCTTGACGCCGACAGGGGCGAACGATTTGTCCAGGGGAATGACTCCGGCACTTTCAATCATCGTCAGCGAGATTGCGGGTCCGATCGGAAGCGGGTAATTGACAGTTCCCGCGCCAACTTCGTGCTGCACTGTCTGGACGACCTCGCCGACTTCGAATTGCGCGCCGTGAAACGAAAAATGAACTTCAGCTTGCAACGGATACGGCGCGAGCGGAAGATTTCGATACTTCGTATCGCGCAGGTCGTAGTAAGGTTGATCGATACTGGGCCGATCGAAGTATGGTCGCGTAAGGGGTGCATTCTCCGGAATCTGAACGCTGAACAACGTGTTCAGGACACCCCCGCCGTCGACTTGCCCTGAAACTCTGCCCGCGGAGCTATCGGCATCGATCACGCCACCATTCAACGTCAATGTTGAACTTTCTACATTGACGGGAACGCTGCCATCGTCGGAGATGTGAACCAGGACGCGGAACTTCTGGCCCGGAATCGCCATCGGAAAGTTCGGTTGATTCACGCGCATGAAACCGCGCTGGGGCTGCGGATTGGCAGTGGTCTCGTTCGATGTGACGGTGGCAGTAATTGATAGGCTCAGAGCGAGCGCGAGGGCGTCATTGAACTGAATGTGTTTGACCTCGAGTTCGTGCAGTACGTTGTACTTTGCCTCGGCGGAAAGCGAGCTGCCCTTCACCTCGTCCATCAACTTGCCGGTTGCCGTGAGGCCATCGGCCAACGCCGGCGCGATCGCGCTCGAATCGCCGACGGAGTAATTGTGGATTGCCTGCTCCACCAGGTCGTTGATCTTGACGAGTCCTGCAGTAAGAAAGCCATGTTCCTGGTCGCCCGCAAGCGTGGCAATTCCCGGCACTGAGATGTCGAGTCCATCGAAGAACGTGTTTTCTTCATCGGAGCCTGGAATGCGCGAGCCGAAGCGGTGGTAGGGCGATGTAGCTGAGCCGGCGCCCGGCACTTCCCCGCCGCCGTTCTGCGATTTCTGAAAGCCCAGGCCGGTGCGTGAGATCTGCTGAACGCTCAGGCCGTTCACCGAGCTGTACATTCCTGATGGAACTTTCACCGTAGTGGCTACTGGTCCCGGCTCAAACTTTCCCGAGATGTAGTTCTGCACGCCATTCACCTGGCGGAAGAAAGGAACGCGGGCGTACTCCTTGTAGGGATTCCACGGAAGAAGGCCCTCATCTTTGATCTGTTCGGGAAAGACATTAGGATCCCCTGCCGCAGTAAAGACCCTTTGCGCCCAGCGTCCGGCCGCTTGATGATTTCCGTGGCCGTCAGAGGGACCGCCAACGAAAACCGATGTAATAATGAGCGGCCGGGTCATGCGCACGACGCGCACGACGTCAGAGAAGACGCGATGATCGCCGCCCCATTTCTCGAGGGCTTCATCGAGAGTCTTTGAGAAACCATAGTCGGCGGCAGTGGTGAAGAATTCGGTTGCACAGTAGTAGCGATCCGCCTGGAGCAGTTCTTCAGTACGCACCAGACCGAGAGCATCCCAGAAATCCGATGACATCTCGTTTGCGCCGCCTTCGCCGCGATTCAGCGTGAGCAAGCCGACGCGCGCACCGATAACTCGAGATTCGTACGCCAGCGTAGCCCCGTCTTCATCGTCAGGATGCGCCACAATCATCAACATGCTGGCCCGGGTGTGCAGCTGTTGCAATGCCAGAGTGAGCGCCGCCGCGCCGCGATTTTCAGGAATCGCCTGTGCATCCGCTTGCTCGTTTCCCTGCGTTCTGCAGGGCACCTCTCCGTCGAGAATTGGCGCCCACGCGATCATCAGAGACGCCGCAGCTGCAAATACCGCCAGACTTCTAAAGCTCCTTCTCCTCATTGCTGATTCCTCATTCTCGGTGTGTCCGGGTCAACTGTGATCGATGGTTCAGCCTGTAGCCGTTCGATTGTTTGCAGTTACGATCGCGGGCAGGCCAACCACGACCACACTTGCTGGGATCGCTTCAAAGATTTGTTGTTGCATATGGGATGTTCCCTCGCCGTTACGCCGCATTGGCGCAACGGCGAAGGAGATGCAGTGGTTCAGAAGTAGTACTTGATCGCTATTTGAATGACGCGCGGCCCTGCGGTAGTGCTGGTCACCTTTCCGAAGTTCGCGCCGGAGGTAGAGATATTTGCGGCGGGATTGCCGAAGCTTGCGTGATTAAACGCGTCAAAGAACTCAAAGCGCGTTTCAACCCTGCTTCCTTCTGTAATCGGGAACTGCTTGAAGAGGCTGATGTCCTCATCTTCCAACCCGGGCCCGTGCCATGATCTCGGACGGCATGAGCCATAAGTGCCAAGGGTCGGTGCCGAGAACGCCGCGGGGTTGATGAAGAAGCCCGTTGCGTGGACCCCGACAAACGCGCCCGGACTCTTTGAAGCGCCAGCCCAGGGGTTGCCGACGCAGTTCGCGTAGAAAGCAGAGTTGCCGCCGGTATCACTGACGTTCGTGGCCGTAACATTGAAAGGTTCGCCTGTCTGGAGCGAAATAATCGCATTTGCCTTCCAGTTGCCAATCAGGCGCGAGGCAAGTTTGTTGTTGTTCATGACCAGTCCGCCCTGACCAACCGGCAATTCGTAGCTTCCATTCGCTTCGAAACGGTGCCGAACGTCCTGGTAAGAGTTACTCATTTCGTGCGCATAGTTGTGAGCATCCTGCGGTGTATCTCCGCCGGTGAGGTTGTCGACGAAGTCCGCCATATTGTGCGACCAGGTGTAGCTGACGTTGTACATCAGGCGGTGGTTCAACTGGCGCTGCAGGTTGAGCTCAAGGGCGCTGTAATCGGTGTTACCGTCGTTGGTGGCGAGTTCGACAAATGCGTGCTGTCCCGCGCCATTTGCAGTGTCGTTTGCGTCGATCGTATTGCCTGAATTAAAACTCGTGAGCGGGAAATAAATATCCGCTGTGCTGGTAACTGTCGCGCAGGTCGGACAGCTCTTGATAAAGCCTTGATTCGCATTCTGCACGCGATTCAACTTGCGGCCCCAATTGCCGATATAACTTGCACTCGCAATCGTATTACTGCTCACTTGATACTGCAATCCGAAGCTGGTTTGCTGAATATAACTCGCGCGGTTGTTCACTCCCTGGGCGCGGACATGCTGCGTGGGCAACCCCCCCGCAACGCCACCCACACACGCTCCGCTGACGAGAGTACCGGTGATGCAAGTAACCGCAGGACCGGGCACGAGTAAGTCGGCGAGACCTTGCGAACTTAGATAAGGCGCTGAGTCCATTCCGGTTGAAGCATCCATCTGGAACACGGGCGTCGTACTCCCGTTTTGCTGAGCAACGTCCCACACTCCAAGGTACGGCGGATTCTGCTGCAGCATCGATTCGGAGCCAATCCTGTTGATAAACTGGTGGAAAATGCCATAGCCGGCGCGGATCACAAGAGGATTGAAGATGTGGTAGGAGACTCCGAGACGCGGGGCGAATGCATCGTGGTCAGTTTCCATTTGCGTGTCACCCGCCCAGCCATTCCCTGACGCGGCAGTCACGATCGTGCCTCCGTTTGACGGCGGACCTGATGAGATGCACGCCGGGTAGGGCTGCGAACCGCAGGAGAAGTTCGCGGTCCGGCCCTCCCGATTCAGCCAGAAGGGCGGATATAACTCGTAGCGAAGACCGTAGTTGACCGTTAGGTTATTCGTGGCGCGCCAAGTATCCTGGGCGTAGAACGAGTTACCTCGAATGTAGTTATTGATCTCGGCAGGCGCCTCCAGAATCAGCTGAGACACATCGCCCAGAAGAATGTCGGCTCCGCTAAAGCCGTTCGCGCTGCTGTAGATGCCAGAGTTATAGACAATGCCCTGCGGCGCCTCAATGTCGAAGAAATTCAAAGCGTCCTGGTGGTATTCATAGCCAAACTGCAAGCTGTGCGAACCCTTGTTCCAATAGAACGCCTCCAGTAATTGATAGGTCTGGGCAACCTGATATTGAGGCCGATAGTAGGAACCACCGATGCTGGTCAAGCCGCTTTCTTCAAAGGGCGGAATTCCAAAGCTCCATGGATTCTGCGGAACTCCTTGCAGGCCGAGCAATGAAGCCGCCTGAGATTGCCCAACCTGCACTCCGATCGGATTGCTGTGAGAGTAGGTGCGCAGATAACCGAAGTGGACGGTATTGACTTTATTGTTTCTGAACGTATCCGTCCAGCCGAGAGCGACAGACTGGTCGTGAAGGATGTAGTTTGTGGGGAAGCCGGCTCCATTGCCGGCAACGGGATTGGATGTCCATGTTGGCGGCGTAGAGTAATTCGACCAGTCAAAGGCATAACGGCCGAAGATCTGGTTACTCTTATTCAAAGTGTGATCGATACGCGCGTCCAGCGTGCGCGTATTGTTCGGGACCGACCCCACATATTCGTAGTTATCGGCGCCCGTGAATGTCGTCGTCGGTGCAATATTGGGCGCGGGATAAAGAGCCATCAATTTCGCCCCGACCGGGTCCCAGCAACCTTTGCTAACGACATTACCGGTGATGCAACCCGCCTGACTCGGCAACACCGCCGCCATGTTGAACTTGCTCATGTAACTGCCGTTCGTGGCCGCGCTGAAGTCTCCGTTCTGCACCATTGCGGTGGTGGGCACAATGGCTTCTTCTGTTTGCTGTGTGTTACTGATCAGGTTTTCATAGGAGACGAAGAAGAAGGTCTTGTCGCGCTTGATTGGGCCACCAAATGTTCCGCCGAACTGGTTGTAATTGTATTGTCCGCGCGGAATTGCGTTGTAGTTGTTGAAGTAAGTGTTGGCGTTCAGCGCGCCGTTCTGTATGTAGTCCCAAACGTCCCCGTGAAATTGATTCGTACCCGACTTGGTCGATACGTTCACGACCGCACCTGCGGCGGTCCCGAATTCCGTGGAATAGGTTCTGGTCTGCAGAACGAACTCCTGCAATGCATCTGGCGGAGGAATTACGGACTGCGTGGATTGCTCCTGCAGGTTTTCCGATTTCGAGTTGTTGTCGATGCCATCCAGCTGAAAGTAATTCTGGAGTTGTAGATTGCCGTTGGCGCTGAATAATCCCTCAGCGGGGTTGGAGACGGTGTTGTCGCGGAAAACACCGGGCTGAGTCAGTACCAACTGATCGTAGTCGCGCCCATTAAGCGGCAGATCGTTCACTTCCTGCGATGGCATGACGCCGTTAATTTCAGCGGACTGCGTCTCTAACTCGGCTGCGCTCTCGTTCACAACAACCTGTTGTTGCACTGAAGAGACACCCATTACGAAATCGACCTGGACGCGATCCTGCACATTTACGGTGACGCCTTTTCGCTCCGCTGTGCCAAATCCGGCGTGGTCGACGGTGACGTTGTAAGCACCTGGGATAAGCTGCAGCGCTTCATACTCGCCATCGCCGTTGGTGGTATAAGTCCGCGTAACTGACGTGGCCGTGTTGGTGACGTTGACGGTTGCCCCGGCAACGCGCGCGTTGCTCTTGTCCTGGACGATGCCCACGATGGTGCCCGTATCGGTTTGCGCACAAGTGGGAATGGTTGCGGCAGCCACCAGGATCAGCGCGGAGAAGCGGGCGCACTGGCTGAGATTTATACGTACCTTTCGGGAAATTGAATCGAGAGCATGCATGGAATCTACCTCCTTGAAATCGAAACAGACTTCTGGTTTTACTGCCTGTCCCAACTGCACGGCCGCAATCGCGCGATTCGCGAAGTCAAAATGAGGAGCTAAGGAAGAGTATTGAATTGAAGCGACTGGCAGCACGCGCGGGACGCAAGCGCAGCGTGTGTTGCTATTGCTTTCTTGAAATCCCAAAAGGGCGACTGTGCCGGAAGCCCCGAAAGCGGGGACCGAAAGTACGGGCGGCCGATCAGATTATGGTGAATCAGAGGGCTTTACCGGTAAAGCTGATGAAATGCAGCGTACACACCCGTTTTATCGTTGTCAACCAAAAAATTTAACAGGGTTTAATGAAATTGGCCGGCGGATCAAAACTCAATACCCCAATGAGGTTAGCCGCGGCGCATTTGCATCAGACGACGCTTGTATTCCTCGGGTCCCGGCAATCCCTGTGAGCCCCCCGGTTGAGTTCCGGCCAGGCTACCGCAGATATTACCGGCGCGGAGGCAATCCCCCCATCCGAGCCCGTGAAGGAAGGCGTGCAGGAATCCGCCATTGAACGCGTCACCGACTCCGGTTGCATCGACGAGTGGAACAGGCAAAGCGCGTTGCCGGTACACTTTGCGATCCGCCAGCAACAACGCGCCTTTCGCACCCAGCTTAACGATGGGAATCCTGACCCAATCCTGCAGCTTTTCGAGCGCTCTCATGGGTGTAGAAGTGCCAGTGATTGCCTGCGCCTCGTGCTCATTGGGAAAAATGAAATCGCAATGCCGAACGATGGAGATGAGCTGATTGATGGAAATATCGGGGTTCCATCCGAAGTCCGCGGAGACTGTGACACCTCGCTCGCGCAGGCCGCGGAGCACTGGTTGCCAGATGGCAGGCCGCCTGAGCGCACATGCCAAATGCAGGTGGCGCGTCTGCCCCAGCTTGCGGCGCACGGACGGATTTTCAAGCAGATCTTCAAGGCGGCGATTGATGGGCTCGTTAGTCACCATCATGCGATCCGTCTTGTAGGCAATACACACGGTGAGTGCAGTCGGCAAATCTTTGCGAAACTCGCAAGCCGTTATGTCCAGTTTTTCCTGGGCGATTTGATTCCAGGTGGGCAGGTACTCGGCATCCGCTCCAACCCTGGTGATAATTCCGGTTACGGTTCCCAGGCGGCTTGCCGCGATCGCGGTGGTAGACAGTCCGCCGCCGGGTGCGACAAGAAACGAGTTTGTCCTGGACTCTTCGCCAAAGCGGGGCCGGGAGGGCAAATGGTAGAAGATCATGTCGGAGAAAAACTCTCCAAAAACCACGAGATCAAACTTCGTTTCCCGATATTCACGCCGCTTTGCCATCATTTCCTTCCTCATTCCCGCAAGATTGTTTTGACCATCTCTCGATGGATTACCGTTGCCTCGCAGAGGATTTTCGTCTTACCAACCCCGGTTTAACGAGGATCTTGTGCATAGCTTTCCGGGGGCCATTGCCAATGGCGCGCAGCGCGAGCTGTGCGGCCTTCGTGCCCACTTCGCAGCCGCCGATGTTGATGCTGGTGAGCGGCACCTTCATCGCGCAAAGAAGGGGATCGTCACCGCATCCGACGAAGCGCATTTCCTCGGGGATCCTGGTCCCTTTGCCGGCGGCAGCGTCCATCGCGCCAATGGCCATCATGTCGGTGTATGCCATAACGCCGTCGGGACGGCCGCGCCTCGAGAGCAGGCGCATGGTCGCTTCGTAGCCGCGCTTGTACTCGCTTTCTTCGGGATGCATGCTCTCGATAACAAGATCGGGCTGCACTGCGAGACCGTGTTCAATAAGCGCCTGACGATAGCCGTTGGCGCGCGTGTCACCTACGGCGGTCCGCGGTCCGCGCAGATAGGCGATACGCCTGCATCCGCACTGAATAAGGTGCGCACAGGCGATCCGCCCCACTTCCTCGTCGTGAATGCCGACGAAGCTCCCGGCCGTTTCCGGAGGCTTTTGGTGCACATAGACGACCGGTATTCGCTTCGCTGCCTGCATCAGCTCCGAGAACGTTCCGGTCTCCTGCACGGACACAACAAGTAGTGCGTCCACTTGAAGGGAAAGAAAAATCTCAATCTGGCGTTGCTCGAAATCCGGGTCGTCCTGCGACGACGCGACGATGAGGCCATAGCTTTCCGAATTCACCGCTTTATCGACGCCGCCAACAATGTCAGAGAGAAACGGGCTGCCGATCGACGGCAGGACGAGGCCGATGGTTTTGGTCTGGCCGGTGCGCAGGCTGCTTGCACTGATATTTGGGATGTATTTTAGTTCCTTGACACGCTTGAGGACTCGCGCTTTGGTTTCGTCGCTGATGTCCGTTTGGCCCCGCAACACTTTCGAGATCGTCATCTTCGAAAGGTTCAGATCCTCGGCAATGTCTTTAAGTCGAACTCGCATTCCCAAAACCCCGATCACGGAGCCAGCAATTCACACAGTTTACGGCAGGACTCGATTTGGAGCCGAGTTACACCGGAGCACCTTACTTTCTGCAGTTTGCTTGTTGAATCTGCGCTTGTCACGGAGCGAGGTCGGAATGGACATTGCCGGAGACAAGATCTTCGACGGTGTACAGCCTTCCGTTGGCGATCACTTCTTTGACCTTGTGTGCGTTGGCGATGTTTTCGAGGGGATTCCCGTCGACAATCACGATGTCGGCCAGTTTTCCAGGCTGGATGCTGCCGGCATCGAGATTGAGTTCTTCAGCCGGCGTAACGGTCGCGGCGCGCAGCGCTTCGTAGGGAGTCATTCCCGCCATAACGTAGGTTTCGAGTTCGCCATGAAGTGCAAAGGCGTTTGGCGTGTCGGTTCCGGCCACGATCCTGGCGCCGGCGCGCATCGCATCAATCACGAGGTGTGCGCTTTCCAGGCGCATTGCCGCGATAGTCCCGGAGCCCGTTTGCTCGCCGGGGACGACACGTCGCCGGCCGGTCGAGAATTCTCGAAGCCAGTCGGAATATACCGTGAAGCGCGGATCGTTCTTCATTTCCGGCTCCATTTCGAAAAGCCTGGCCAGGCCGGGTGCTGAAACTGTAGGCGTCAAATAGCGCTGTGACTGACCGAAGATCTGCACGACGTCTTGATAACTGCGTTGTAGAGTCCCCTCTTTGGGCGAGTAGACACGGCGGCTGGTGGCTGCTACATGTTCGGTTGCATCCACTCCGACATAAGCTGCCGGATAGATTTCGTGCGTCGCCACGGGCACACCGATACTGTGCGCGAATTCGACCATCTGCTTCTGCTCGAGATCGGGCAGGCGGACATAACTCTTAATGAGGTCGTGCTGCAAGACCTTCGCGAGCTCGAGCTCCATCTGAAAATGGACCGGGCTTGAGATCGCGACGCCCATCTTGTAGTAGGTTCTGCGCCACTCGAAGAGATAGCCGGTGGAGAAGAGGCGCGGACCAGGACGCACGCCCGATTCGTTCGCTTCGATGTCTTCAACGCCTTCATACGGCGTGTTGCCGGGACTGCGCACTGTCGTGATGCCAAAGGCGAGCCAGGCGCGATGCAGGGCTTCACCGTAATCCTTTTGCAAATGCGAGTGCGACTCGATGAGGCCGGGCATCGCGGTGAAGTTTGCTGCGTCGACCATCTTTGCTCCGGCCGGCGCGCTCGCGGAATGCGGCCGCACACTTTCGATGCGATTTCCCTTGATGACAATGTCCATGTCAGAACGCGCTGTCTGGCTAACGCCATCGACAAGCTTACCGACATGCACGACCATGGTTCCCTCCGGGATGGACGGTTTATACGTCAGATCCAACGGGATCTCGCGCGTCTCTCCGGTGAGAATGTCTATTTCCCTGAGCTTGTCGAGTGACTGATAAAGGATGTGTTCCGAGTCGCCGGCCCAGCTTGGCGCGTAGGCAATCTCAGTTGTCATGCGGCGCGGCGGTCCCAGGGGCTCGCCGGTCACAGATACCGGCCAGATGGCGAGAACGCCTTCATAGATGGCGGCCATCTTCTTGCCGTCCGGCGACCAGACAGGTCCGCAGTAGCCGCGCGAGTCAATGGAGAGATTCGGTACGGGAACAAACCACCTGTCGTCGGGGTTCGCCGCGCCATTCTCTGAGGACAAGGTGAAGATCTGATTTGTGCCTTCGCGGACCGTGGCGGAATAGGGCGCGATGTTCGCCAGCGCTATGCGTTTTCCGTCGGGCGACCAGCTGGGCATGCCCGGAGCATTCAGTGTGTCGTGCAATTTGGTAACTTTGCCGGTATCGACATCGACGACCGAAACCTGCGCAGCGCGCCAGATTCCATTCACATCGAAGAAGGCAATGCGCTTCCCGTCGGGCGACCACGATGCGCCCTGCGGCTGCGTGGCCAGATGAGTCAGCTCGCGGTCCTGGCCGGTGCGCAGATCGCGTACCCACAGTTGAAGATGGTCGCCGCCTTTATCGGAGGAATACACCAGTTCATTCCCGTCCGGCGACCACGCAGGATCGGTATCGAGGTACCTGTCGTTGGTAATGTTGACAGGTTTTTCCCCGATCGCCATCACGTAGATATCTCCGATGGCCGCAAACGCAACTTTGGTTCCGTCTGGAGAGATGACAGGGCGCACGATGCCCAGCGCCTTGCGCGGCGCGGTTGAATCGAAGTCGCGCTGACGCCGAACGTAGGTCCCATTGACGCGCGTCACCTGCAACGTGGCCTGGAAAGGAATGGTGGTCGCCTCGCTACTGACGATCGAACGCCTGCGAATCTTGCCGTCGGAGACGTAATAGAAAGCGCTGCCCGATGTCCATGAAGCCCGAAAGGCAAAGGCATTTTCATTGCCGGTTAGAAGTTTGCCGTCATTCTCCAACTGGCTGGAGTTTGATCCAAGATCGTGGTAGACGATCATCCCTTGCGGGCCCCATGAAGGTGCGCTTGCTGTGCCAACCGCGGTCGCAACCTTTCGTTCCGTGCCATCCGCCAGATTGGCGGCCCAGATCGAGTGGCCGCCCTCGCGCGTGGATGAGAAGGCGATCACCTTGTCATCAGGCGACCAGGTTGGCATGTGGTTTTCCGAGGGATCGTTGGTCACGCGTTTCAATGCGCCCGATTCGAGATCCAGGACCCAGATGTTGTAGCTGCTTCCCAGCGGGTTATCGCGATCGGAAGCGAAGGCGATGTACTTTCCGTCGTGCGAATAAGACGGCTCCCGATCGTCGTAGCTTCCCCATGTGATCTTGTGCTGGCCGGTGCCATCCGGAGCAACGCTCCACAGGCTATATCCGCCGTCGAGATAGCCGAAGAATGTGATCCACCTTCCGTCGGGCGACCAGACCGGCTGCCGCGCGTCGTTGAACAGACCGGTAATGCGTTTGGCCATTCCCCCGGTTGCGGGCAGAGTCCAGATGCTTCCCTGCAGGTCAATCGCCAGCATTTTCCCGTCCGGTGACACTGCAACCGACATCGACGTGCCCTCGCTAACGGTTATGTCAATTAGTGTCTTTGGGTCAATCGGCGCTGAATTGCGTGCCATCTGTGAGTTGGCCGCGCAGGTTGTGAACAGGATTTGCATCCCCACTGCTGCAATGTAAAGAAGGCGCGGCCTCTCTGCGCGATCGATTCTCATCGGATCCACCCCCCGTGCTCCATCATCAGGATAAGGCTCCCTTCGCGGGTTGACGCGTCAGTTGACGTTAGTATGCGCCGTGGTTTGAAGTCCGTTCCTGTAAGCCCACTTCGAGGGGCCGCCCCTCATCGGTTAAGCAGTTACGCACGCTCCGCTCTTGCGAGCTTCGCGTGCTCATGGCGCACTATCACCGGCTACCGCGCCAGTGTTCGACCCGACCGGCCAGTATTTGCAAATTCAATCCACCTGGCCGTAAAACGGGCTACGGAGAGAAGTGACTTCCGAAAGCTGAGCACGGGTTGGAAACCATGTGGACGCGTAGCCGACTTTTCGCTCAAGTGGATTGTTGACCTCTGCCATGACAGGCACCACCTTAATCTTTTCAACAACTTATCAATCCGCGGGGACTGCCCAAGCACGCGGGGAGTCGCACAAGAAAGCATCAAGTGTGGGTGGGACTGTGGGTGGAAAAACTGGTACAGCGCACTGCGGCTGAAGAAGCTTCAAAGCATCAAAAACATCGCCAGCGCCAAAACCATGCGTGGCCGTTGCTCAACTTGTTACTGACGGTGCTGGCAGTCTCGAGCGAACCGCTCTCTCGCTGCATTTCCCTGCTAACAGGGAATATAACAGGGAAATCTTGAGGTTTTGGCTCTTGTTCAGGCATGGCGCCGCATGGCATGCTGCACAATTCACAGTACTTACCACGCCATGACGGACCATCGGGGCTCAAAAAGAACAGGGAATTTTCTCGCGGCATCAGGGAATTGAAATTCCCTGTTACGGGTTCGAGCAGCGAAAGTTTGTTGATTTTTCTGCGACCTTGTCGCGAAAAACGCCCCCAAATTCCCACTACATTAAGTAGAGCAATTTTTAAGGGGCGGCCTTCACGAAAGCCCAAGGCTGGATTGGTGACCAGCATGATCGAAGAGCGTGGCCGGCCGGAGTGTTCGCTTTATCTGTTTTGAGGGTAGCTCGGTGTGCATGAATTTCCTGTAAACCTGTGGAATTTAGTAAAGGTCTTTTTTTGCCTGAGCGCGCCTTGCCGCTCCAATAAGCTTTTCCAGTTCGTCGGCGGTCATTCGCAACTCCTGCACCAAGAGGGAGTAACGGTAGACTGCGTATTGCCTTCGTTCGGAAGATGTTACAGAAGACGCAATCACTGCCGCGAGGCGGGATTTTTCCAGTCGTATGTGGGTGATGATTGCCCGGAGACGCGCGAGGTCCGATCTGAGGAGGTAATCCATAAACCACCTTTGAAGTTCATGGATGAACGAAGGAGAGGAATGAAGATCTGGCCAGCCGCCTCCCCAGTGAGCTTGGCGTCCTTGGGACGATGCGGCTTTCCAACCTCAAAGAAGAACTGGCGCGAAATAAGCATACGCTCATCGGCCGATCTCGTGCATGACGGAGTAGGCGGTATTTCTGCTTCGGGAGTTGGGGAATTGGTGCTGATCCAGAACCTCATCTACTCCAACGTAGTGATTAACGCGGGTTCCATTCCTGGTGGCATTGGAGTAGGTGATGATAATCTGTCAAACCACCTGCCGTCGGGAACGCTGACGGTCATCAACAACACAGTGGTTGGCAACCAAACGGGCACGGGCGGGGGAGAGCAGTTCGCGGTTGTGGACTACCCCGCGCAATCGACAATCGAGAACAATATCTTTGAAAGCACTGACGGTCAAGTGGCGGTTTATTGCGTTTCCGGATCAAATCCAGGATTTTCTTATAATGACGTACTCGGCGGCGGGCTCACTTCTCAGAGTTGCGGTGGATTTAACAACATTTCCGCCGATGCGGAGTTTGTCGATACTGCCGTTAATAATTTCCACCTCACGGCCGCATCACCCGCGATATCCGCGGGGAATCCATTGGCCGCGGACATTCCGGCGACGGATTTAGACGGCCTCCCGCGACTCGTGAACGGCACAATCAGCCTGGGTGTGTATGAGTACCAGCCGGTGACGCCGCATTCGCCGGTGCTGACCTCGAGCGCCAATCCCTCGTATGTCGGGCAGCCGGTCACGTTCACTGCAACTTTGAATACGTCGTCCACGCAATCGCCGGTTGCCGGAACCACGAGCTTCCACGACGGAGCGGCCGTTCTCGGGACCGTGAATGTGAGCGCTGCCGGCGTTGCGGCATTGAGCACAAGCGCGTTGGCGGCGGGTACTCACTCGATCTACGCGACCTATTCCGGAGGTTCCGCGCTGCCGCCGGGCATCTCAAACACGCTCAGTCAGGTCGTCAACACATACGGCACCACGACTACACTGTCTGCCTCGCAAAATTCCATCGCCTACGGACAGAGCGTGACGTTGACGGCGACTGTGGAATCGGCTGTGAGCGGCACACCGGTGACTGGCGGGGTGGCATTCTATGAAGGCACAAGTATTCTTGGCGTGGCCAATATCAGCAATGGCACCGCGAGCATGACTACGAATGCGCTTGAACCCGGCACGAACGCGATTACCGCCGGGTTTGTTCAGAATCAGACGTACTCGGCCAGCATTTCGAATGCCGTCACGGTGTATGTAGCATCGGACTTCGCGCTCTGGGCCACTCCCATGTCGCGGTCACTCCCTCCCGGACAGAGCGCAAACTTTACGATTACCGTCGCTTCAAATTCCGGCTTCAATCAGCCGATTGCGCTTAGCTGCTCGGGGCTTCCCGCCGGCGCGTCCTGCAGCTTCTCACCGGCGACGATCCAGAACGGCGTTGGCACTTCTCAATTAGTCATTCAGCTTGCGAATCAGGCGGCCATGCCCGGATCTCACAAGAGCTTCCAGCTTTTGCGAAGTTACGGTGTAGTCCCGCCGCTTCTGTGCGTTCTTTTCCTGATTCCAGGCAGCCTGCGCCGCAGGAGATTCCTGGCGGCGTTGCTCCTCTCCTCCTGCGCGGCGATTGTCGGTTGCAACGCTAGAACTGGTTGCATAAATGCCTCAGAGCGATGATCAGGCAGGCGCAATGGAAAAAGCCCTGAAACACGGTAAGAATGCGGTCGAAACGGACTTGGATGCGGCGAAAGTTCTGCAGCCATGC
>Ga0182024_10006976_pt1 | contig 24574 bp, 18 predicted proteins | sample P32metaG_FD_120480 | JGI IMG/M metagenome (GOLD analysis project Ga0182024, IMG submission 120480) | Permafrost microbial communities from Stordalen Mire, Sweden - P3-2 metaG (Illumina Assembly) | ecosystem: Environmental > Terrestrial > Soil > Wetlands > Permafrost | place: Sweden: Stordalen...
ACCCCGGATAAGCCGACGGTAACGCTCAGCGTCCCCGACCCGAATCACATCAACAGCTTTATGAATTTCCGCGTTGCGGATATTCAAGCGTGCTACAAATTATGGAAAAGTCGAGGAGCGGAGTTCATCACCGAGCCGATCCCCAAGTACGGCGAGATACGCTGCTACATCCGCGATCCTGACGGATATATTATCGAGGTCGGACAGAGCACCGACGTCACCTACGGTTAACGCTCGGTTAACTCTGGCCCGGACGGGATACGGATTTAAACGCTTGCGGCACTCCGCTTAGCGCAGGCCGATCGGCGCGAACGATTGGCGCGAACCATACAACACCGCTCGGCCGCGGTTAGGCGGGTGGGCCACTTTAACCGGGAAGCAAAACGCGGGTTTGTCCTTTTAACATTCGACCAAATAACTGGGGGTGCGCCCCTTCTCGCGCTTTTCGAGAAGGGGCCTGAGGAACAGCCGACATCGTTCGGCCTCGCTTCGCGCGGCAGGAGAGAGTGCGTCCAGTCGCCGCCTTATCGGGGGGCTGGCCCACCTTTACACCTCCACGACTGTGGCTGCCTCACCCTTCGTGGTTTTCGAAGGGTGAGCACCACGGAAGATGGCATCAGGCGTCAAGGTCCGTGGTGCCCACGCTTCGAAAACGCGGGGAGTGGGGCAGCCTCGTTCGTGGTGGTGCCAAGTAGGTCGGCCAGCCCCAAGGTAGGTTTCAGAGTCAGGTCCGCTGGAAAAACGGGCGATGCCATGGTCTTAGCATTACAGTAACCACCACCTGTTCAAAACTGACCATTATGCTCACCATCCCAGCAGTAGAGTCCTCCTTAAGGTGCAACTCTTAAAGGAGGGTGAGATGGAAGACGACCGCTCTGCCAATAGTGTTCTGAGCAAGATGAGCTTGCAAGACCAAAAGGCTTTGTATAGCGTATCCGGCGTAGACGGGGACTCGGCTCTATCTACCGATGGTGATCCCGTAACCCCGGATGGTAAGGCTCCATCTAGTTTGTGAGAAGTAACATCACCCAGTTCAGGAGGTCGGTGGTCGGTGATGGAGGAGACGGAATCAAGGTGGGCGACCGAGTGCGTATTCTCGCACATTATGACAAGCAGGAATACGGGACCGTCGCGAACTGCAAGGAAACTCGCAGCCTGGCAACACAATGTCTTCCCTTTACCAGTTGATAAATACAGTATTTCCTCGATTTTGATCTCCGAACAAACAGAGTAACTTCTCTACAATTGTGATTTTTCGAGTGAAGGTCAGACCCGCCATCACACCCTCGGATCTCTGTGGAATGAAATACCCGGAGCAAACAGATATTTTTGGGAGGAAACCATGGAAATCCTAGTCCGAAACGCACCGTGTCCCTGTGGAAGCGGCAGAAAATACAAAAGGTGCCATGGCCTGGAAGTGCCCAAGAGCTTCAAGGAACGGGAAGAGATTGTTCCCCCGGTCTACAAGCCTTTCCCACCCCGTGGAATTTCGTCGTGGGGGCTGGAAGGGATGAAGAGGGTTTCTCGCCAGTAAGTGGTTGCAAAAGACGGGGCGGGGTACGTTCAATCTGAACTTTTTTCGCTGAACTTTTTTCGCCGCCCTCATTCTTCAGAATTGGGGACTGGCCCACCTCTACGCTTCCACGACTATGGCTGCCTCACCCTTCGCGGGTTTTCGAAGGGTGAGCACCACGGAAGACCCTGAGTCTTTCATCACCAGTGGACGGTGCGTGCCGTCACCGGGCCAACTTCTTTACGCCGCTATACTCCACTACCTATGTCCATGCCGCAAAATCTAAAGCGCTATTACGCCGCCGGAGATTTCGTGGGAAAGTAGAGGTAAGCTGCGGGGCTCTCGACGACGCAGTATCTTCAAGGACGTTTCCAGGAGCTATCCGATGGACAATTCATTGCCGCGCAAAGTTGCTGCAAATCCGACGCAATATAACATTGACGCAATCGCCAAGATGGAGCATGACGCCTTTAATCGCCGGACTCTTACGGAGCGAGCTAGCGACATAATGATGAAAGTTGTCGGCAACATCGGGTTCCTGCTCTCTCAGTTGATTTTGATCTCCGTCTGGTGCCTGGTAAATCTCCATATAATTCCCGGAGTCAAGGCATTTGATCCGTTTCCTTTCGGCGTCCTCGCGCTGGTCGTCTCTTCCGAAAGCGTGTTTTTGACTGTCTTTGTTTTGATCAGTCAAAGTCGAATGGCGCGTCAATCCGATCGCCGCTCGCATCTGGATCTTCAAGTGGGCATGCTTTCCGAACAGGAACTGACCACCATCCTGCAGATGCTGCAGAAACTGTGCCAGCACGTGGGCGTGAACGTCGACTCCTCCAAGCAAGAGGTTCAGTCGTTCAGTAAGACGACAGACGTACACAAGCTGGCCAGTGAACTCGAAGACAAGCTTCCGGATGAATAAAGAGCCGGTTGGCCGCTGGACGTCAACCGCCGCCAGGTGGGAGAAATTTGCGGGAGAAATTTAACGATGAGAGCACGCAGCGCCCACTCATTCGCAAACGACGCGAATGAGTGGGGCACCCCGAGATTCGGTTACCCGGCAGGAGTAGTCTTCCGTCATGCAATTAGTTCCACGTCCGTGAAGTGAAAATCCTCTCCCTTGGCCAACAGTTTCTGCCCTGAGAACTTGGCCAACGCGTAGGCGAAGCAATCTCCAAAGTTGAGACCAGCCGCATGCCGCCCTTTGCCATACTTGCGCCAGGCGGAACGCGCGATCTCCGCTTGCTCGGTATCCACCGGAACCACTTCCAGCTTCGCCCGCACAACAAACAGGTCGAACTCGCGGCCCGCCGCTTCCCCGCGCCTGGACTCGAGCACGATTCCGGCTTCCGGCAAACTCGCCGCCGAGATGAGCTTCGTTTCTGCCCGAAGAATATGTTCGAGGAACGTCTTACGCTCGGCTTCACCCAAAAAGATCGCCACGAGTGCCGATGTATCGATGACCATTTGGGGAGACCTAGCGGGGAATGCCGTCTTCGCCGTAACCGAGGATTTCGTTTTCCGGACGCCTGTCCAGGTTCGGAAGCGCGTCTACCCGGCGCAGCAAATCCTCCATTTGACCGCTCACAATGTGGCCTTTGCGCCGCCGCTTCAGCCGCTCCCAGCGTTCTTCTAGCGATTTTTGAATGGCTTCGGTGAGCGACTCTCCGGTTTCGCCAGCTACCTGGCGGGCGAGCCGTTCAGCAGTTTTATTCTTAATGAACAACGGCATATTAGCGATGTATATACTTCCAGGAATAGTATATACCTTTTGTCAATTGAGTGGCACCGCAGGAAATCGTTCCCTGAGCCCGCATTCTGGCGTACCATTCCTCTTTCTTCTTTCCAAGGAGGCACGGATGCCCAAGCGGAGTTTCCCGATCTGCTGCCGCTTGTCCTTCGCGACACTCATTCTCTTACTCATTTCCCAACCTGCCATGAATCAGGAAAGCAAGAGCTTGCTGCTGGAAATCGACCATGTCTCGATCTGCGGATCGAATCTGGACACGCTGCGCCAGGCCTTTGCGTCCGTGGGCTTGACTTCGGATTTCGGCGGTCCCCATGGCAATGGCATTACCCAGATGGCCATCATCGGCTTCGATGACGCTTCTTACATTGAACTGATTGCGCCGATCAAGCTGGGCGCGGCTGCAGGGTCCGAGTGGGCGAAGTTTATGTCCGAGGATGCGGCGACCTGCGCCTGGGCGGTGGGGACGAACGTTTTGCTGCAGCAGGTGGATCGGCTGAAGAAGGCTGGCATCGCGGTCACTGCTCCCGAGCGGGGCAGCCGCAAGCGGCCGGATGGGATGGCGATCGAGTGGATGACCGCTGTGGTCGGCTCCGGGACGCCGGGCTCCACGCTGCCTTTCATTATTGAAGACGAGACGCCGCGCGCCTGGCGAGTCCAGACTTCGGCCAGCGTACAGGGGGCGCCAGTGAGCGGCGTGGAGAACGTGGTGCTCGGCGTCAGCAATCTTGATGCGTCGATTGCTTTGTTCCGCAAGGCTTACGGCTGGGCCGAGCCGCTGACCGAGACACAAAAAGACTTCGGCAAAATGGCCTACTTCCCCGGCGAACCCGTGATTTTGGCAGCTCCTTCCGGCGGAGGCTGGCTCTCAGAGCGGCTGGCCAAGTTTGGCGAGAGCCCGGTCGCATATCTTCTTGCCTCGCGCGATTTCGCAGCAGCCACCAAGAAGTACAAGCTCTCCGGTACCAAGACCTGGTTCGGGCAGAAGGTGGCGTGGTTCGACGCCGGGAAGCTGAAGGGCGTGCGGCTGGGAGTGATTGGGCAATAGCGCGATATAGATTGTGTAGCGCGGACACTCCTGTCCGCGAAAACATGGACGCCACGCGACTGCCTGGCCAATCGCCCTGAGCCACGAAGCGGGTTCCAAGTTGGCGGACAAGAGTGTCCGCCCTACATGTAGAACCACGAACGCAGAACTGCTACCATCGCCTTCAGTGTCCGCCGCCAAAGAGAATCCCGCGCTGCACCTGAAAGACCGCCTCGTCTCCGCCGCCCCGGTCGAGGACGATTCCTCTTTTGAACTCAAGCTCCGGCCGCAACGCCTGCAGGAGTTCATCGGCCAGAACAAGGTCAAAGAGAATTTAGACGTAGCTATCCAGGCCGCCAAATCTCGCGGCGAGGCGCTTGATCATGTGCTGCTGTACGGGCCGCCCGGGCTCGGCAAGACTACGCTTGCCAACATCATCGCCAACGAACTCGGCGCCGCCTTTCAGCAGACCTCCGGGCCGACGTTGCAGATTAAAGGCGACCTGACCGCGATCCTCACCAATCTGCGCGACCGGCAGGTGCTGTTCATCGATGAAGTACATCGCCTGCAGCCCGCGCTTGAGGAGATCCTCTACTCCGCGCTCGAAGACTACAAGCTCGACATCATGATCGGCCAGGGCCCGTCCGCGCGGACGCACACGATGGACGTAAAGCCCTTCACCTTCATCGGCGCCACCACGCGGGCGGGGTTGCTGTCGGCTCCGCTGCGCTCGCGCTTCGGCCTGCTGCTGCGGCTTGAGTTCTATACGCATGAAGACCTGCGCGTCATCGTCGAGCGTTCCGCCGAGATCCTAGGCGTGAAAATCGATCGTGCCGGAGCCACTGAAATCGCAAGCCGCTCCCGTGGCACTCCGCGCATCGCCAACCGTCTGCTGCGCCGCGTCCGCGACTACGCCCAGGTGCGCGCCGCCGGATCGATTGATCTGCCGACGGCGCAGTCCGCACTCAGCATGCTTGAGGTGGACCGCTACGGCTTCGATGAAGTCGATCGAAAACTGCTGCTCACCATCATCGAAAAATACCAGGGAGGCCCGGTAGGCCTGAACACGCTCGGCGCCGTGCTGGCCGAAGAGCCCGACGCCATCGAAGAAATCTACGAGCCCTTCCTTATTCAGATCGGGTTTCTAAATCGCACCCCCCGCGGCCGAGTGGCGACTCAGCTTGCCTATGAGCATTTCGGGATTATTCCTAACCGGCGGCAGAGCTCGCTGTTCTAGGAGGTCGTGTGGTGACTGGGCTCCGCCCCGTCTAAGCCGAGCCGAGCTGGGTACCCGCCTGCACCGTATCAACTCAGAACTCACTTCAATCAAAGCATGAGCAATCCAGTTTGACTTCCACCGCCGCAATCTGCGTTAATCACTCTTCGTCATCATCCGCGAAGCGCAAATAGCGCTGGAGGAATCATGCGCGAAGTGATCGCCACCGCCGAGGCTCCGCAAGCCATCGGCCCGTACTCTCAGGCCATCCGGGCCCAGGGGCTGATCTTTACTTCAGGACAGATCGCCATCGATCCCGCCACCGCGCAGGTCGTCGCCGGAGATGTAAGCGCGCAGACCGACCGCGTGCTCAAGAATCTCGCAGCCATTTTGCAGGCCTCCGGCAGCAGCCTGGAGAAGGTTTTGCGCTGCACCGTTTTCCTCAAGAATATGGGAGACTTCGCCGCCATGAACGAAGTTTACGGCCGCTACTTCAAGCAGTCGCCGCCGGCCCGCTCCACGGTTGAAGTAGCGCGGCTTCCGAAGGACGTCCTGGTAGAGATTGACACAATAGCGTTAGCGTGACGAGACTCACGTAGGGACGGACGCATTCGGAGCCTGCCCTGAGCGAAATCGAAAGGGTCCACCGAGCGCAGCTCGGCAAACTGCCGATGCAATTTCAACACCGGATCGCTATAGAACCTAAAGCGAAATAGTTTCTGTCATTAACCACGAAGGAGACACTATGAAGGTTTTTATCCTAGCCATCACACTGCTGGCGCTGACGAGCGCGGCAATTACCCAAACCACTCCCGCCAAGACGCCCGCGACAAAGCCAGCCGCGACCGGTCCAACCAAAGTCACCGGCGAGCCCGTCAAGACCGCCAGCGGTCTCGAATACTGGGACATTAAGATTGGCACCGGCGCAGTGGCGCAGAGCGGACACCAGGTTAAGGTCGATTACACCGGATGGCTCACCAACGGCAAGAAATTCGACAGCTCGGTCGGCACCGGCAAACCGATTGAGATCATGCTGGGCGCCGGCCAAGTCATCAAGGGATGGGACGAAGGGATCGCAGGGATCAAGGTGGGAGGCAAGCGCCAACTCCGCATTCCGCCGGATCTGGCCTACGGAGCAAAGGGTTACCCCGGGCTAATTCCGCCCAACTCAATCCTGATCTTCGACGTGCAATTGGTCGATGTGAAGTAGCTCGTGTGGCGCGGACCTGCCCTGAGCAGAAATCCAAGGGCCCCGCCCGCGAAAGCCGCTAGACACCCAAAAGCCCGCAGGATTTCCACTCCCCTGCGGGCTCTGCCTGTTTCCGAACCTTCTACGCCTTGACCACCTAGGCCTTGACCACTTTGCCGCTGCGCAGACAGGAAGTGCAGACGCGTATGTGCTTGGTAGCGGCTCCCACCTTGGCGTGAACCGGACGCAGATTGACGTTCCAGCGCCGTTTGCTGACATTGTGGGCGTGACTGATGGTGTTTCCGAACTGCGGCCCCTTGCCGCAGATATCACAAACTCGTGCCATAACTCTTGGGATCCTTCCAGGCTTGTTGCCGAAACTATGATTTTACAGGAATTCAGGGAATTTCGCCAAACGTCGAGGCGGGAGGTCAGAGGTGAAAGGTCAGATTGCAGAGGTAAAACCTGTCGGGGGTTGACGGCTGGGGTTAACCTCTGAAATCTAACCTGTGCATCTGACCTCTAACCTCTGACCTCCGCGAGAACGCCCGTCCCTCCACAAACTACGCCGCTTTCCCCATCACCGGCTGCGCGCAAAAGCTGCAGCGCCGCGCGTCGATTGGAATTTCGCTCAAGCATTCCGGACACTTCTTGGTCGTCGGATCGGCCGGCGCCGGATCCTTGCGGCTCCGTGCGATCAGAGCGTTGATCGGGGTCACCACAAAGAAGTAAACCGCCGCCGCGACCAGTACAAAGCTGACCACGGCGGTAATGAAATCGCCAATCGGAAATACCGTGCTTCTGATGGCGAACGAGATTCCGGTAAAGTCCGGCTTGCCTGCCAGGAGCGCGATCAGGGGATTGATAACGTCCTTAACTAGGGCGGTAACGACGGTGCCGAAGGCTGCGCCAATCACCACTCCGACAGCTAGATCCACCACATTGCCGCGCAGGACGAACTGCTTGAAGCCGGATAGCATTTGGTTTTTCTCCGATACCGAAATGCCAGAAATGTAACCGTTGAGGCGGCTTTGGTCAAGCGAGGCGCGCCGGAGCCAGTACCGGATATAGGGGTCCTTCGACTCAGCCAAGATGACAGGGGTTGTTGAAGCACTTGGCCCACTCAGATACGCATTGGCATGACAATATACCGGTACTTGTAATCCTCACCCTCTGCGGGGCGAAGTTGCCCCGCCGACTGGGCATCCTTCAACTCCAGCTTCACTTCGCCCGACCCGGTAGCCTTGATAAAGTCCATCAGGTACTGGGCGTTGAATCCGATCGCCATCGGCTCTCCGTCGTAGGCTACTTCGATGGAGTCTTCCGACTCGCCCGTCTCGGTCGACGATGCGGAAATCTTCAACTCGCCTTTCTCCAAACGCAAGCGCACGGCGCGCGACCGCTCATCGGCGAACTGCGCTACGCGGGCGATTGCGGCTCCCAACTCTTCGCCATGCAGCGCGATCGACTTGGAGATGTCTTTCGGCAGCACGGCCTCATAGTTGGGGAACTGGCCGGTAAGCTGGCGCGATGTCAGTAAGCGCGGACCGACGCGGAAGAATAGCGTGGACTCGTCCTTGGCGAAGTCGATGGTCTCGACCTCACTCTCGCTCTGGGAATCCAGCAGCGATTTCAACTCATCCATGGCCTTCTTTGGAATCAGTGTCTTCATCTCGCCGGAAACGCCTTCGAACTTCTCTCCCGCCCTCTCCACATGCGCTAGCCGGTGGCCGTCGGTCGCAACCATGGTGATCGACTCCGGCTTCAACACCATCAACGCACCATTTAGCGTGTAGCGCGACTCCTCGCTGGCAATGGCAAAGCCTGTCTTGGCAATCATCGACCGCAGTACCGCGGCGGGAATCTTGATCGTGCCCGCGGACGGAAATACTGGCAGACCGGGGAAATTCGACTTCGCCATGCCCACCATCTTTGTGTTGGATCGTCCGCAACGAATGCTGACCCAATGATTCTCCAGCAGTCGGATGGTGATATCGGCGTCCGGCAGCAGTTTTACATAGTCATAAAGCTTGCGCGCCGGAATTGTGCATGCGCCCTCCTTTTTGACCTTGGCATTACATGACGTGCGCAGACTCAAGTCCAGGTCGGTTGCCGTCAGCGACAACTTATCCCCCGCCGCCTCAAAAAGATAATTGGAGAGGATGGGAATCGTGGTCTTGCGCTCCACCACGCCCTGAGTGGCTGTCAGTTCGCGAAGAAGCTCAAATTTGCTGACGGTAATTTCCATGGTCGTCGTGGTTGTCGTTGTGGCTAAGGCAGGGGCGGCTTCCACCGGCATATGGGGTCTCCGGACTCTTACTTCTATTCTCTTCTTATATCAAATACAAAAGCAATAAAACCAGTAGTAACCGTAGGCGCTTCGCAGAAGTGGAAAACCGGTCCAGGTCTATGTGGTTCAGTCGCTTCCACTCTCAACCCTCATGTGAAGAATCGCTCCCCTCCTCGGCGGAGACCGCCGTAACGCGGGAAGCGCTCTCAGGTACCTGTCCCGTCTCCCACAGTTTCCACAAAGACTCCACAGTCAGAAGGCAGGAAGAACAGCCGCAAGAGTGGAAAATCCGTTGGAAACCGACATTTACGCGCCCAATTGCTCGGTCAGTTTATTCAGCAACCTGTTCAAATCCTTGTCGTTCTTGCGGACCTCTTCAATCTTATCTACCGAGTGCAAGACCGTCGTGTGGTGCTTGCCGCCGAACTGGCGTCCAATCTCAGGCAGCGAAGCTTCCGTCAGGTGCTTGGCCAGATACATCGCAATCTGCCGCGGATAGACGATGGAGCGTGAATTATTCTTCGCCTTGATTTCCACCAGGCGCAGGCCGAACTGCTCGGCCACTGCCTTCTGAATGGACTCAATCGTCACCTTGCGGGCCTGCGAATCAATGAAATTCTTGAGTACCTGCTGAGTGTAGGGAAGTGTAATCTCCGCCCCAATCAGCGATGAATGCGCCACCAACCGGATCAGCGCGCCTTCCAACTCGCGCACATTCGACCTGATGTTCGACGCAATAAACAACGCTACGTCCGTAGGCAACGTGACCCGTTCCTGCTCCGCCTTTTTCTGCAGGATGGCAACTTTCGTTTCCAGGTCGGGCGGTTGAATGTCGGCAATCAGGCCCCACTCGAAGCGACTGCGCAAGCGATCCTCGAATTCCGCCAACTCCTTCGGCGGACGGTCGCTGGCGATCACGATCTGCTTCAACGACTCATGCAACGCATTAAACGTGTGGAAGAACTCTTCCTGGGTGCGTTCTTTCTGCGCCAGAAACTGGATGTCGTCGATCAGCAATACGTCCACGTTCCGGAATTTGTCGCGGAAGCTGATCATCTTCTCGTAGCGCAGCGAGTTGATCATCTCGTTAGTAAACTTCTCGCTCGACAAATAGCAGATCGCCGTCTGCGGCATCCGCCGCTTAATCTCATGCCCGATCGCCTGCATCAGGTGCGTCTTGCCCATCCCGGTGCCGCCGTAGAGGAACAGCGGGTTGTACGCTTTCGAAGGCCGCTCGGCCACCGCCTGGCAGGCTGCGTGCGCGAACTGGTTCCCGCTGCCGATCACGAACGCGTCAAACGTATACCGGGGATTCAGTTGCGCGGCGCTGTCCCAGTCGAAACGTCCCTGGGTCGAAGGCAGCCCTGGCGCCGGCTGCGGTCCTGCATCTCTACTTGAAGCGCCCCTCGGACTGTGCGCCGACAGACCGCCGTTATGCCGGATGGGCGTGTTCGAAGGATCGTCCTCAGCGGTAACAAATTTCACATCTTCGTATCCGAGTCCGAGATTGTCGAGCGCTTCCTGAATCAGGTCCGCGTATTTGTCGCCGACATGGCGAAATTCGGCGGTCGGAATCCGCACGAACAATACTTTATTGCTGGCATGGCTGTACCGCGTCGGCTTCAACCAGGTGTCGTAGGAGTGCCGGTTGACTTTCTTTTCCAGCGCATCGAGGACGCGCGCCCATGGATTCGGACTGATCGCGGAACTGGAGAGGGACATTTTTTACCAGATTTTGCGTTCCAGAATATCGTTTATCAAATATCGACCGCGCCGGAGTACAGCGTCCGGGGAAAACCAATCTTGAAGATATGAGCTCTTTCGTTTAGGAGCAGTTTTGCAGCACGGGTTGACGTTGAAAGTTATTACGAGACGAACCGCATACTAGCATAAAAAAAACGCCGCGTCGGTGCCTAACGGCATAAATCTTTTGCGCGAGCGATTTATCGAACCGCGATTTCATTGCGCTGTCAAGTGTCGAGAAAATAACTGCCGCGCAAAGTGTGCAACCCTCGTAGAGGTGAGAAGTCAGAGGTCAGATTGCAGAGGTGAGAACCCAAAAGGCACATGATGGCTTCCACCTCCGACCTCTTCAATTTGACTTCTCACCTTTCCCCTCAGGCCGGCCGTCGTTCCCGCCTTGCGCCTATCGCCGTCGCAGTTTTGTAATTGCCTGGATACACCACCACCGACCGTCTTCCGCCCTCGCCATCGCTCTCGGTGCGCAAATCTTTTTCCTCGCGCAGCGCTAGATGCACGATTCGCCGCTCCCGCGATGACATGGGCCCGAACCGGTACGGCTCGCTCGTCCGCCGCACCTGTTCGGCCGCTACCCGCGCCGCCAGTTGCAGCTCGTCGATCCGCATGGCCCGGAAATTCTTGCAGTCGAACCAGATCTTCTCGTGCTCATTGCCCTGCAGGTGCAGGATTTCCGACGCCAGCAGTTCAAACGATCGCAGCAATTCGCCACTGCGCTCCAACAGCAGCGCCGAATCAGGCCCGGCAAATTCCACCAGAATTTCCGGATGTTCCCATTCGCGATTCTGCGCAATCGGCGGATCCACCGTGATCCGATATTTCAGCCGGAAGCCGCCGTTGGAAATGACGGCCTGCAGAAATTCCCCCATCTGTTTAGCGGCGGCAACTTTGTCTGTGATCGGCATAGGTAAGCACTCGGCTGTCCGCTCTCAGCTATCGGTAAATGCCAAGGGCGTACACGTGACCCAGGATTGTGACCCGGGATTTGTATCAGGGTATCGCTTTAGCGATACCGTAAGTCCCAAAATCAGACGTCCCTTTAGGGGCTGCATTTAACGGACAGCTGATAGCTGACGGCTATTTCTCTTTCTTCCGCGCCCGCTTCTCCAACATCGCGCGCATCTCGCGGCCCAGCGACGTGCGGTTCATCACCGCCTGCTGGACGATCCCGATCAACTGCCCCGCGGCCCAGTACAAGCCTAACCCCGCCGGCAGATACCAACTCATGTAACCCAACATGGCCGGCATCATCAGGTTCATCATCTTCTGCTGTGCCGGATCCATTCCGGCCTGCGGTGTCATCCGCTGCATGAAAAACATCGTCACGATGATCGCAATCGGGAGAATGTGCCACGGATCGGGCGCCGAAAGATCATGGACCCACATCCAGGGCGCATGGCGCAGATCCATAGCCACGTTCAGCATGCGATAGTAGGCAAACAGAAACGGCATCTGAATCAGCAGCGGCAGACATCCCCCCGCCGGATTCACACCTTCTGTTTTATAAAGCGCCGAAATCTCCTGGTTCATTTCCGCTTTGCGCGGGTCCCGCAGACTGTACTTCTTGTACTTTTCCTGGATGGCTTTGATCTGCGGCGCCACGCGCTGCATCTTCAGCATCGACTTCATCTGGGAAAGCCGCAGCGGCAGCAGCGCCAGGTTGATGACCAGCGTTTGCAGCAGGATCGCCCAGCCCCAGTTGTGAACGATGTGACTGTACATCCACTTCAACCACAAAAACAGCGGCCGCGCGATGATTCCCAGCCAGCCAAAGTCGATAAGTGCTCGCAGGTCCGGCTCCGCGCCCGTAATCCCCGGCACCGGGACCGCTTCCAGGTCCGACAGCGCCTTCGGGCCCACATAAAGCCGTGTGTCGCTGGGACCCCTGAGGCTTCCGACGGCCGCTCCGAACACATCGACCTTGTCCAGTTGCTTGTTGGTGGGATCCGACCCATTGTGAAGAATCTCGAGCGGGCTGCGCAGCGTCACCATTGCTGCGTTCTGCGGATCCTGCGGCAGGAAGACTGCCGCGAAGTATTGGTCCGAGACGGCCGCCCATTGGAAAGGGCCAGGGACGGTTGCGCCGCCGACGATCTTGATAGACGGAAAGAGCGACCAGCCTGTCGTCAGCCGTTCGACTTTGCCATCGTACTGGTAGGCGATCTGACTGGCAGCGAACGATGAGCCGCTGGTCTGGTCGCCGAAACCGGACGGCCACATCGGAAACGCCGGCGCCAGCGCGCCTTTCACATAGACGGCAGTTTGCACCCCGATCACATAGGTATTGCGATCAAACGTGAAGCGTTTCTGGACGGACACGTCGCCATCGTCATAGGCAAACTTAATTTCATTCGGAGCGTTGGGTGCCCCATCCTTCCGCGCACTTTGGGGAGGGGGGGGCGTCGCATACAGCACCGAATTGATCTTGTTCCGCAGCGGCTCTTCATACGTCCAAAGCGACAGTGGATACCCATACTTCTCCGCCGCCACGGCATTCACCAGTTCCAGCGGATTGCTTTTGTCGTCGGTGTATTTCTTCAGTACCCACGACTTGACGCGCCCGCCGCGATTGGTGAACACGATACGGTAAACGTCGTTTTCAACAACCGTCTCCGCCTCGCTCGCCGCCTGTAGCGGAGCCGATATTGCCGCCTTCGTCGCGGTGCCAGTCGCCGCCAAAGTTTGCGCGGGAGATTGTGCCGGTGGCTGAGGAGGAACTTGTGTTTGACTCTCCGCCGCCTGCGAACTCGCGGGTTTCGCCGCAGGCTGCGGCCCATATTTCTTCAACAGCGGCTGGAAAAGCATGATGACCAGGAACGTCAGCGCAAACACGATCAACAGCCTGCGCTCCATCCCGGGTTCTTGCTGAGGATTATTAAATTCCGCCAATTCAGTAACTCATCTCTTCGTCAGTAGAACCACAACTCAACCGGTGGGGTGCCCGATCCTTCCGCGCACTTTGCTGAAGGGTGGGATTCCCTGGACTGTCGTTCGCGACCGGATCCAACCCACCCGAAGCCAAGGGATGACATCTCAACAAGCGCGAAGCCGCCATCATTCCGCCACGCCCAATCCCATACCGTTCGACCGCTTCCATCGCATATTCCGAACAAGTAGGCACATACCGGCAAGAAGGCGGAAACGCCGGCGAGATCCACCGCTTATAACCGCGCAGCATCCAAAGCGCGAAAGCCTTCATTTCTCCACCATCTTCTTGGCGATCAAATCGAGCGCCCGCCCAACTTCCTCAAGCACCGCCGAAAATTCTACCGTCAGCACCGACTTCTTGGGATTGATCACCACATCCACCGCGCCCGCGCCCTGCAGCACCGAACGCCGCAGCCGAACCGCTTCGCGCAGCCGCCGCTTGATCCGGTTGCGCTGCACGGCGCCACCGAGGACGCGTCCCACAGTGAACCCGATGCGCGCGCCTCGCTTCGGCAAAACAGGCTCCGGCAAAACATTACCCGGCAAAGCGTCCTGCGGCACAGTGCCCTCCGTGTGCCGCAGATAAAACACAGTCATATGCGAAGAAAAGTGCCGCCGCCCCTGTTTGTACACGCGCTCAAAGTCGGAGTGTTTCAGCAGCCGCCCCAATCGCGAAAAGCCACGCGGAAAACCTCCCGCCGCCTTTGTCGCGGGCTGCTCTGCACTCCGTTTCGGAGCGTCGGCGGTCATCGGCTCGCAATCCAGCTCGCAATCCTGCACAATAATTTGTAATACCGACAATTAGTAATACCGACGGCCTTTGCTGCCCGTTGTGGGGAAAAACTACTCGCGGAAACCCGGCTTCACCGATACTCGTTTGCGCCCTTTGGCCCGCCGACGCGATAGCACTGCGGCCCCGCTTTTGGTCTTCATGCGAGTCCGGAACCCGTGCTTCTTCGAGCGCTTGCGCCGGTTGGGTTGAAATGTACGTTTCGGCATCGAAAATCCCTGCTCCTGACCTGGATCAACTTACATGAGGCAAGCGGTTAGTATAAATGACCGCGACTCCCCCCCGCAAACGCGCCGTCTAGCTACAATGACCCAGAGTACGATCCATTAGCCACTGTTCTTCGATGAATCTCGACGACACCATCGTCGCCATCGCCACTCCGCCCGGTCGCGGCGGCGTAGGTGTTGTACGTATAGCCGGCCCCGAAGCGCAAGCGATTGTCGCACCCATGCTTCGCCTAAGCCGTAACCTCGAACCCGGGCGAGCCATCCGTAGCGATCTAATCGAACCGTGTGGCGCGGACACTCCTATCCGCGAAATTGCCGACACCACACCACCTAACGCAGGGACGGACGCATTCCTTCGACTTCGCCCAGGACCCGTCCCAGCGCCGCGGAACTCCGCGGTAACCCCTCCGAAAACAGAAGCCCGCATCGACGAGGTAGTAGTCACCTTCTTCGCCAAGCCCCACTCCTACACCACCGACGATATCGTAGAAATCTCCGCCCACGGCTCGCCCGTAGTCCTCCGCCACATAGTCGAACTCTCGCTAGCCCGGGGTGCCCGCCTCGCCGAGCCTGGAGAATTCACCATGCGCGCCTTTCTCAACGGACGCCTCGACCTGACCCAAGCCGAAGCCGTCCGCGACCTGATCGATTCGCAAACTCTGTTTCAAGCCAAAGTTGCAGCCCAGCAACTGGAAGGCGCGCTATCCAATCGCCTCAAGCCCATCAAGCAAAAATTAATCGACCTGATCGCTCTGCTTGAGGCCGGCATCGACTTCGCCGAAGATGACATCTCCGTCGCTCCCGACGCCAGCATCCTCGAGCGCATCGCTCAAATTAAAACACCGCTCCTGCAACTCGCCGCCACCTTCACCTACGGCAAGATCGTTCACCAGGGATTAACCCTGGCCATCGTAGGCCGCCCCAACGTAGGCAAGTCGAGCCTCTTTAATTGCCTGGTCGAGCGCGAACGAGCCATCGTTACGGCTCAGCCCGGTACCACGCGCGATCTGGTGAGCGAAACCGTGGCCATCGGTGGAATTCCTGTGGAACTGGTGGACACCGCCGGCATCCGCCGCGCCCTGGACGAAGCCGAAAGCATCGGCATCAAGAAATCAATGGAGGCCCTGGCCGATGCCGACTTAGTCCTTGTAGTAATCGACAAGTCCACGCCTCTTACAGAAGAAGACAAGGAGTTACTAAGTCAGATAGAAAGCCGCCCAGGAATAGTAGTAGAAAATAAGTCCGACCTGCCAAGCACGGGTGAGGGCCTGTGTGGGGGCGGGCGACTCGCTCGTCCAAGCCAAGCAGATCCCGGCCAAGCAGATCCGGGCGGGTCTTCCCAGGCGGATCCCGATTCTTTGCCCCGCATCCCCACCTCCGCCCTAACCGGCGAAGGCATTCCCGCCCTGCGCGCCGCCATCCTCCGCCACGTCACCGGAGACTCCACCATCCACGCGGAAACCGGCTTTCTCACCAGCGTGCGCCACCAGAAACTGGTGAACGACGCTCTCATCTCGCTTGACGCCGCCCGCAATGCAGTTGCTGCCCAAGTCCCCCACGAGATGCTCCTTCTCGATCTCTACGGAGCCCTTCGCCCTCTCGACGAAATCACCGGTGCCACCACGACCGATGACATCCTCAACCTGATCTTCGGCACCTTCTGTATCGGCAAGTAAATCGGAAAGTAAAGTGGTGTCCAGTAGGATCCGCCCATGCGATAGAAATTCTAGACCCGAGCACCAGAGAGCCTATGAATCTGGGCTCAGGCGTCATCCCGGCGTGATTCTGCCGCCCGACTATCAGCAACTCTCGCTTCTCCGAAATTCGCAGCGCGCGCTGACCCTTGCCCCCACGTAGTAGGGCTTCAAATCGTCCCACCGATCGATCCCGGCCCGGTGCCAGTCGTAGTACCTAAATTCTCCAAAGCCCGCCGCCCCGAGCATCGCTTCCAGAGCTTCTTTTGTCGGTTTGCCAACCAGCGCCAACTCTGACTCCCCCGCCGCGTTTGATTCTTTGGCGACCGGCTCCTCGCGCAATTCGATCAGGTTCCCCGGACGCAAAGAGATGGCGGTATCGACGATCAGGTGCTTCGGCCTAAGTTGCGCGATCTTCCGCAACAGCGGCATGTGGTCTATGGTGTGGTAGAGGAAGCCGAAGCAGAACACGGTGTCGAAGCGCCCCGCTTGTGTGGGCCGCAATTCGTCGAGCGCGTGCAATACGTCGTCTTCGAGAAAATCGACCCAGCCGTCGAGCGCTCCGTAATGCTTGAGCATTTGCTCTGCCGCTTCGACCAAATGCGGTCGCGCCTCGATCCCTAGCACGTGTTTGGCCCCGGCCTTGTGCGCGGCGAACGACCAGCGGCCATCGTGCGAGGCGAGATCTAATACATTCTGTCCGGCAATGATGTCGCGGTTTGCTTCGATCAGCGCCCGGTAGCGTTGGTTCAGCCGGTCGGGGGCGGCTTCAGTGGAACTGGTCGAAAGAAAGCGCGGGTAGTCGTTGAAAAAGCCCCACGCCGGCACACGCTTTTTCCTGCGGATCGCCTGCCAAAAGCTGTGGTCGCTGCGCCGGTTGCGAATGCGTGCTCGAATTTCTTCGCGGATTGTGGGTATGCCGTCCACAGCTTTAGACTTTCTCCGAGTTGCAAATCCGGTGGGCGGCGGCACTGTTCCAGTCCCGCCCCCTCGCAGGGACGGCGGCTCAGCACCACCGGCGTTTTATTGGAAGTTTGTTACGGTGCTGCGTGCGCCCCCAGCGTATCTAGGATCACGAGGTCGCCGCGGCAAGAGTTCGGCCCTATGTTCGTCCAGGTCACGCCGCCGTCCGTGCAGGTCGTGGAGCATTGGCTATCCCACTTCGGCAGGGTGGCGCCTTCGGTGCAGGTTGCTCCCGCGGTGTTTGTTCCGCAGCCCGTTGCCTGGAAAACGTTCTCGTTGCCATTGGCCGTGACCGGAAACGCTAGGTCCATATAGGTGACCGTGTTACCGGGCGTGGGCAGATACTGGCCGCGCAGGTTATTGCAGGCGGCATTCGCGACCGCGTTCGAGCCGCGCGTCCCCATCATGTCGCTGCCAAAGGCAATCAAGTCGCCGAGCGGCGAGTCTACACCGATGTTGTTCTGAACCGCGAAGAATTGACTGGATCCGGTGTTATAGGTGTGGCCGAAGCGGTACGTCAGCCCGCTTCCGCCGGGGTCGAAGGCGCACAGTTCGTCGTAACACGCGGCGACATAGCGCGAGGTCCATGCCGGAACGTCCGTCGTGGCCGTAAAAATAGGTGTGAGATCGCTCGTCCCGGAATTCCGGTAGGTGCCGTGATTATCACTGGGCAGGCCGGTCAGCAGCATTTGCGTGCCCGGATTTAATTGCCCATTGATCGCCGGGCAGGTCGGGCAACTCACACCATATAACATCGACGCTAAGAGATGTCCGTAATACCTGTGCAGGTAGCCGGACGAAGTGTGTCCCGTGCCATTCACCCAATCGGTGAGCGGAGCTACCAGCGTGCTCGTGGTGTCGAAGAAATAGGCGGCGCAATAGGATTCCGTGTTGCTCCAGTAAGCGTTAGTCGCCGTTGTGCCCGAGGGCGCGTATGCGGCGCCTGCGGGGACACTGGTTCGGGCCGAGTAATAGAGACCCGAGTAACTGACGATATTCCTGATGGTGTAAGCGTTGGACGGCGCGTACGCTCCCTGCCAACTGGTGTTCGATGCCTGGCAGCTGAGCGTTCCGGAGTTCCAGTTCCCCGGAGCGTTTACTCCTTCACTGCCGTTCGGAGAGAAGACTGTGTATTGACCATTCTGCGCCTGCTCCACTTCATGCAGGGCAAATCGGTCGGGCAACCTGCAGGGGACCGTCGGCCAGGTTCCGACCCGCGTGCACACTACCTGGTCATTGGTGCTCATGTATCCAGCGGGCGCGGTGTTACCCGTCCCCCGGTAAATCTTTCCGAGCCGGGTATTGATCCGCGTGCAACCCGCCGCCGGCGTACCCGCCGGGCGATAGATCACCATGTCGAAGCCCTGACCTTGCGCTTGCAGCTTATCGATATTTGTCCAAGTCACTCCGCCATCGGTTACGGTGCAGCCAGCGGTTTGGCACCATGCCGGTTCAAACGTGCCAGTTGTTCCCGTGCCAAAAACGGCCGTTGCCTGGAATCCGTAATTGCCCACGTTTCCGACGGTGGGCTGAATGAAGGTATCGATCGGCGTTACCGTCCATGATGCCGCCCAGTCATAGCCTCCGGTCATCCCATAGGAAATCGTGCCATCGTTCGCCACCTGGAAACTTCCTATCCACGCCGCCGCATAGGTAGTGGGGTTGCCGGGCGCGGCGCTTTGCATCACACTGCAAGGTACCGGTGTGTCGGACGCGAAATCGACATAGATGCTTCGGCTGAGACTCCCTGTGCCCGGGCTTGAAATGGAGCTGTTAATCACCAGCTGATTCACCTGGGTCGGCACGTTCGCGATTTCATAAATAACATGCGGCTCGGAAGCCACGCGGCTGAATGACCACGACCCTCCGTGGGCGAGGTGGGTTGAGTCTCCGCCACCACTGGCGGCAGGGAAGATTCCGGTTTGATTGACGCATCCAGGCGGGGTCCCGCAGTTGTGGGCATGAATGGCTGCCGGGCTGATGTTGAGGACGGTTGCGGAGCCGGCGGTATTCTTTGCCAGCAACAACGTCTCGTCCCAGGAGAAAGCATCCCAACCGCCGTCAGAACCCATGTGCCACGCAACCGTGTAGGGCTTGCTGGCATTATGCGCGAAGGTGTTCTCGTCTGTTGCCATCACCAGAAACGCCCCGAAATCTGGATCCGTCCCCGTCGAGTTCATCGGAGCTGGACAGTATGCGGGATAGGTCGAGGGCTTCCAGCCGGAGGGGCACGAGCCGGAAGAAATAGTCGATGGCGCAAATCCTGGCGGAATTGGGTCGTTTACGCGTTCCTGAAAGAGCAAACTCGCGCCCGCTTCGCCGGTAGTCGTATGGGCAACGCATCCCGATTGGGTGCCATTGACGCAATTGTCCGTTCTGGCGAGGTACGTTAGAAGCGGCGTTACAGTGATGTTCAGCGGCTGAGTGGCGGTTACATTACTGGCGTCGGTCGCCTGCACGGTGAAGTTGCTCGACTCTTCTTCCGTGGGCGTGCCGATAATCGCACCCGTACTCGTGTTCAACGATAGCCCCGCGGGCAAACTGCCGGAGACAATCGACCAGGTATAAGGCGTGGCGCCTCCGGAGGCCGCCAACGTTGCCGAATACGAGGCGCCTGCTGTTCCGCCAGACAACGACGTGGTAACTACCTGGGGAATTGAGTTTATGTTCTGGATTAGCGCCGAAGACGCGCTGCTGCTGTCATTAGTGTCCCCGCCATAGGACGCCGTGATCGAGTGCGGTCCGCCCGCCAGCGCAGATGTGCCGTACGAGGCGATTCCGCTCCCGACCGTGCCTGTTCCAAGCGTCGTGCTGCCGTCCTTGAAGGTCACCGTCCCGGTCGCCGTCGCCGGGGTCACCGTGGCCGTAAGCGTGACCGACGAACCATAGGCCGAAGGATTCGCTGACGAAGCGAGTGCCACAGTCGTGTTCCCTTGGTTTATCGTCTGGGTCAAGGTGGTTGACGCACTGCTGCTGTCGTTTGTGTCACCCCCGTAGGAGGCCGTGATCGAGTGCGGTCCGGCCGCCAGCGTGGTCGTGCTGTAAGTGGCGGTGCCGCCGCCGATCGTACCCGTTCCCAGCGTCGTGCTACCATCCGTGAACGTCACCGTCCCCGTAGCCGTCGCCGGCGTGACCGTGGCCGTGAGCGTCACCGACGAACCATACGCCGAGGGATTTGCACCCGAAGCGAGCGCCACCGTCGTAGTGGTCTGGTTTACCGTCTGCGTCAGGGCGGTCGATGCACTGCTGCTGTCGTTGCTGTCCCCGCCGTAGGACGCCGCGATCGAGTGTGGTCCGGTCGCCAGCGTGGTCGTGCTGTAAGTAGCGGTTCCGCCTCCGATCGTGCCCGTTCCCAGCGTCGTGCTGCCATCCGTGAACGTCACCGTCCCCGTGGCCGTCGCCGGCACTACCGTGGCGGTGAATGTCGCCGCCGAACCATACCCCGACGGGTTGGTTGATGAAGCGACCGTCACTGTTGTGCTTGCTTTGTTAACTGTCTGCGTCAGAGTTGTCGAAGCGCTGCCGCTGTCGTTGGTGTCCCCGCCGTAGGAGGCCGTGATCGAGTGCGGTCCGGCCGCCAGCGCAGATGTGCTGTAAGTCGCGACCCCGCTGCCGATCGCGCCCGTTCCCAGTGTTGCGCTGCCATCCGTGAACGTCACCGTCCCCGTAGCTGTCGCCGGCGTCACCGTGGCCGTGAATGTCGCCGGCGAACCATACGCGGACGGGTTTGCCGACGAACCGAGCGCCAGCGCCGTGCCCGCTTGGTTGACCGTCTGCGCGAGGGTAATCGACGTACTACCGCCGTCGTTCGTGTCCCCGCCGTAGGAAGCCGTGATCGAGTGCGGACCCACCGCCAGCGCAGATGTACTGTACGCCGCGATCCCGCTGCCGATCGCGCCCGTTCCCAGCGTCGTGCTGCCATCCGCGAACGTCACCGTCCCGGTCGCTGTCCCCGGCGTTACCGTGGCCGTGAGCGTCACCGATGAACCATACGCCGACGGATTTGCAGCCGAAGCGAGCGCCACCGTCGTGCTCGCCTGGTTTATCGTTTGCGCCAGCGTGGTCGACGTACTGCTGCTGTCGTTGGCATCCCCGCCATACGAGGCCGTGAGTGCGTGCGGTCCCACCGCCAGCGCGGATGTGCTGTAGGTCGCGGTTCCGCTGCCGATCGTGCCCATTCCCAGCGTCGTGCCGCCATCTGTGAACGTCACCGTTCCCGTCGCCGTCGCCGGAGTCACCGTGGCTGTGAGCGTTACCGGCGAACCAAATGCCGACGGATTCGCAGACGAAGTCAGCGTCGTGCTTACCTGGTTGAGCACATTCAACGAGGTGGACCCGCTCACCGCTCCAGCAGTCGCGGTCATCGTAGATGCGCCCGTAGCTTGGGCATTCGCAATGCCCCCGGGGTTGCCAATCGCAGCGACCGACGGATTCGACGAGCTCCAAATAACCGAATGCAGGGTCTGAGTGCTGCCGTCACCGAACGTTCCCGTGGCCACCAGGGGCTCAGACTGTCCCGGCATGAGCGTCGAATTGGCCGGTGAGACCGCAATCGATACCAGACCGGGCGGTGTCAAACTGGTAGGTTCATATAATTGATCGCCAGCCAGAGTCACTCCCGCGTTAATGCCCCCAATCAGCAACACGTTGCCGTTGGCGAGTAGCGTTGCACTATGGCCTGCCATGGCGTTCGCAAGCGGTTGAGCCGAGGTGAACGCGCCGGCGACTGGATCGAATAATTCGGTGCTGGCCTCCTCACTGCAAGAGGAACCGCACGAACTGTAGCCGCCCGCGACAATGACTTCGCCATTGGTGAGCAATGTTGCGGTGTGATGGAAGCGGGGAACGATCATTCCGCCAGTGACAACGCTGAATGTGTTGGCACCCGGGTCATAGATCTCGGCGGCATTGGTGGGACAGCCCGGCAGACTACAAGTGGAACCGCCCGACACTAGAACTTGGCCGTTATTCAGAAGAGTGGCCGATGCATCAAAACGCGGAACGCTGAGGCTGGGACCCGTCACCGTGAACCCGATGCCGGCGGCTGGATTATAGATTTCCGCGGCTGCCGGCAGGTTCGCCCCGTCAAAACCTCCGGCAATCAGCACAAAACCAGAATCGAGCAGAACCGCGCTCGCGCCGAACCTCGCAGCGCCCATGGTATTCGAGGTGGGTGTAAAGGTCCCTGCGTTTGGATCGTAAATCTCGGCGCTCGACAACGCGCTGCAAGAGGTAGTCGAAGTGCAGTTTTCGCCGCCCGCAATAAGTACTGTCCCATTGCCGAGGACGGTCATTGTGTGGCGACTCCGGGCAACTTTCATCGTCCCCGCGTCACTGAACGTACCCGCTGCCGGATCGTAAACCTCGGCGCTGTTCAAAGAAGAGCAGTTTCCCGAGGCGTCACAGGTGTAACCACCCGCAATAAGCACCTTGCCTGTACTCAAGATCACGGCCGGAGCCGAGCGCGCAACGCCCATGGACCCGGTATGAGTAAATGCGCTGGTCGCCGGATTGTACAATTCCGCGCTGCTCAAATAAGTGCAGGAGCCCGAGGTTGGGCAATTGATGCCAGCCGCCACTAAGATCTGTCCGTTGTTCAAGGTCGTCGCACTATGCCGGTAGCGGCTCGTATTGAGGTTCGCTTGGGTGGCTCCCGTCGTCGTCGTAAAGGTGATGCCATTGCTGGATGCTCCGCCCACCGTTACCACCACACTGCCCGCGCCTGTTCCCGTCGGCGCCGCGACCACAATCGACGTCGCTCCCCAACTCGTGACTGTCGTAGCTGCGACCCCATTAAAAGTAACCGTCCCCGGAGTCGTTCCGAATCCGGCGCCGCTAATCGTCACAGCTGTTCCCACCGGACCGAAAGTCGGACTGAGAGCGTTGATTACTGCAGTTACGACGATGCTCAGCGGCTGGGTTGCGGTTATGCTGTCCGCGTCCGTCATCTGCACCGTGAAGTTGCTCGCCCCCTCTACCGTGGGCGTGCCGGTAATCGCACCCGTATTGGCATTCAGAGATAGCCCGGCAGGCAAACTGCCGGAGCTTATCGACCAGGTCGAAGGCGCCGTACCTCCGGTGGCCGCCAATGTGGACGAGTACGACACACCTGCAGTTCCGGAAGACAATGCCTTGGTAACTACTTGTGGGGCCGCATTTATCGTTTGACCCAGTGCCGGGGACGCGCTGCTGTTGTAGTTAGTATCTCCGCCATAGGAAGCCGTGATCGAGTGCGGTCCCGCCGGCAGCGTGGTCGTGATGTAAGTCGCAGTTCCGCTGCCGATCGTGCCCGTTCCGAGCGTCGTACTTCCATCCGTAAAGGTTACTGTTCCCGTTGCTGTAGCCGGCGTCACGGTGGCCGTGAATGTCGCCGAGAAGCCATAGGTTGAAGGGTTCACAGACGAAGCGAGAGTCACCGCCGTGTTCTGTTTGTTTACCGTCTGCGTCAGGGTTGCCGACGTGCTGGTGTCGTTTGTGTCCCCGCCGTAAGAAGCCGTGATCGAGTGCGATCCCGCGCCCAGCGCGGACGTGCTGTATGTCGCGGTCCCGCTGGCGATCGTGCCCGTTCCCAGCGTCGTGCTGCCATCCGTGAACGTCACCGTGCCCGTTCCCGTCGTTAGCGTGGCGGTGAGCGTCACCGGGGAGCCGTAGGTTGAAGGGTTCGCAGACGAAGCGAGCGTCATAGTCGTGCTTAGTTTGTTTACCGTCTGCGTCAGGGTCGTCGTCGCGCTGCCGATGTAGTTAGCGTCCCCGCCGTAAGAAGCGGTGATCGAGTGCGGTCCCACCGCGAGTGCGGAGGTACTGTAGGTCGCGACCCCGCCGCTGATCGCGCCCGTTCCCAGCGTCGTGCCGCCATCCGCGAACGTTGCCGTCCCTGTAGCCGTAGCAGGCGTCACCGTAGCCGTGAGCGTCACGGGTGAACCATAAGCTGACGGATTCACAGACGAGCCAAGCGCCACCGTCGTGTTCGCCTTGTTCACCGTCTGCGTCAAAGTCGTCGACAAGTTGCTGTTGTAGTTAATATCCCCGCCGTAGGAAGCTGTTATCGAGTGCGGTCCCGATACCAGCGCAGATGTGCTGTAAGTTGCGATCCCGCCGCTGATCGTGCCTGTTCCCAGCGTCGTACCGCCATCCGAAAAAGTCACCGCCCCTGTCGCCGTAGCGGGCGTCACCGTGGCCGTGAGCGTCACCGGTGAACCATAGACTGACGGATTCACGCCGGAAGCAAGCGCCACGCT
>Ga0182024_10006977_pt1 | contig 24569 bp, 19 predicted proteins | sample P32metaG_FD_120480 | JGI IMG/M metagenome (GOLD analysis project Ga0182024, IMG submission 120480) | Permafrost microbial communities from Stordalen Mire, Sweden - P3-2 metaG (Illumina Assembly) | ecosystem: Environmental > Terrestrial > Soil > Wetlands > Permafrost | place: Sweden: Stordalen...
GCCTCCGGCGCGCGTGCGAAACGGCTAACCGTTGCTGGGGCCGGTCGAGCCCGGTCGCAAGCACCGTTCCAGCTGGTCAGTCACGCGAGCGGATCTGGGCGAACTCAGAAGCCACCAGCGAGGGGCTTCAGCAGATCCCGGCGAGCGCTTTCGGAGAAAGCGAGCGCGGGCCGTGCGAGGCGGCCGTCGCGGTGGACAAGTCCGAGGCGCGGACTTCTCCTTGCCGTTGGTTGCGAGCGTCCGTCACGTCCACGAAAGCGAGCGCCCTGGTCACCGAGCGCCGGGCCACCGGGTCCGGTTAGTCCTCAAGCTCATCAGCAAACCGTACGCGTCGACGGGGCCCACGCACGGCGCGCAACGCGGCGCCCGAGGCCGCAGTGGTTCTCGGTGGTTCGAGGAGTTTTCTGATCGCCTCGATGACCTGAGGAGCGCTGGCGCGACAATTGCTGCAAGCGGTCTGCGGTGCGTTGTCGGTGCCGCAGCGGTCGCACTCCCAAGGTCGACGCTCGGCGTCGCGCAGCTTCATTAGAGATTCGCGAACGAAATCGTCCACCTTCTGCGGGTCAAGTCCTTTGATCGCCTTCTCGCGCACTCCCTCGTCGGGGTCGGCCAATGATTGGTGCCAGGTCTCCGCGCTGCCCGGCGTGTCCGCGATCGCCATCGCGTGACACGCCACGGCAACGCGGCGCAGCGGCACGTCGTCGCCGTCGGCCCACCGAGCCACCAGCGCCATGGCCCGACTATTGTCGATCGCCGACAACGTGGCGACGATCAGTTCCCCCGCCAGATCGCGCGCGGCGTTGCGCAGGCGCGGAAGACGCGCCTCGAGCAACGAAAGCGCACGCTGGCGCTCCGGACAGCTGGACACCGCCCAGAACATCTGGTTGTCGGTCGGGCGAGGCAGGAGACCGATGGCATCGGTGAGCTGGGTCAGGACTGGCTCGACCGGGCGTGCCGGATCCCAGACCGCGGCCCGCCGCGACTGACCGGTGCCGAAGACAAACAGCTCGTCCTCCTCGCCTGCCTCGATCTGCCTTTCCAGCAATCGCGCCTGGGCACTGACGACACCCAATTCAAAGCCGGCCAGCTGAGCGATCGCAGCCATCCAGTTCTCGTAGATTGTCGGCCGCTTGAGCACGAAGTCGGGGTAGAGCCAGTTGGCCTGGGCGCTGGCGAACACGTCAGCGAGTTCATCCAGGCGCCGGCACTGGCGCTGGCTGAGCTCGGCGGGTTCGGCGAGGTCGAACAGGCTGTGCAGCAGCAGTCGTGAGACCGTGACGAAGTCGTCGGGTTCGCCGAGGGAGCGTGTGACCGGTGGCCAGTCGTCGTCGACGCGCTCGACCAGTTCCGGACGGCCGCTGCGCCGGATGAGCATGCGAATCCGGCTGCGATGGCGCAAGCTCCCGGCGTGGTAGTGATCGACTACGAGTTCGGCATCTACAGGGGACCGCTTGAGCAAGCGTTCGGTCGCGCGCTCGTAGGCGTTGCTGTAGGCGTTGTCGATCGAATCCAGGCGGATGACGGGCACACCGTTCTCCTCCTCGTGCCGCAATCCGGTCCTGACCGGCCAGGGCTTGCTGATGAACGCCCGCAGCGTTTCGTCCGCGTCAGCGCCCTCGATGTCCCAGAGGCAGATCTGCAGCGCCTGGATCATCAAGCGCCGGTCTCCGCTGAGAGAACTGACGATGACCGGACCGAGCCGCTCGCGGATCTCTGGGTCGCTGTACAGCACCAAAGCGGCCTCGCTGGCCCGTTCCGCGTTCGCGTGGTCCCCAACCAAAGTCTCGACGCGGTCGGCGAGCGCCAGCATCTCCGTGGCCCTGATCATCGCGCCTTCGGTGACGGCGTCGACGAAGACGATGAATTCATCGGCGTCGCCATCGCCAGCGATACCCTGGGCCCAGCATGATGCGAGCTCGGGCGAGAGCCCGGCTGCGAGTGTCAGCGTGGCCCACATGTCCCTGTCAGAGCGCGCGAGTGCAACCGTTTGCTCGTAGTTGCCCGCGCCCCGCGCGACCCAGCTGGCAGCCAGGCTTACCTCAGCCAGCGGGCGCACACGCGTGACCAACAGATCGTCCTTGACTTCGAAGACCCCCGCCGTGAGCCAGAAGGTGAGGATCTCGTCGGCGGCGCCGCGAGCGCTCCCAGGCGCCAGCCCGAAGTCCTGGCCAACCACCGCGGCGAGGCGCCAGGCTGCATCAGTCGCGGTGATGCCATCGGCGTCCAGCGCCGTCTCGCTCAAGACGGCCAAGCCCATCTCGATCGCGGCCCGTGCCTCGCCGGGGGAGAACTGGCCGATTGCCAACCCGCCGGCCCTACGTTCCGTCTCCCAGCGCTCCGGCGCTTTGGCAAGCGCCTCCCGCAGCAGGGCCGCCCGTGTCGTCGGCAAAGCCTCCGGCGCGATGGCGTCGGCCGCAACGGAGGTCAGGATCACGACCGTCAGCGGCGTCGCGTCGAGCGCGGGGTCACGCTGGCGGGCTGATGCAGCCCAGCGCGTCCGTGCCGTGATCCACGCCTTGGCGTTCCCTTCAGGTGCTCGCGCGGCCAGGATCGCCTCGATCGTTTCCTCAGGGTTCTGGGGCGGCAGAAGCGTCGCCGGGTTCAACCCCAGCGACGCGGCATCCTCGGCGGCCACGGGCCGGGTCGCGAGCACGATCTCCACACCCTCATCAAGCTCGGCAAACCAGGTGCCCAGTCGGCTCACTGCCTCCAGCCGCCGCTCGCGGACCTCGTCGAAGGCGTCAAGGAGCAGAAGCAGGCGGCCGTCGGCAAAGCGCTCGTGTAGCGCCGCAGCCAGTGCCGCTCGCTGAGGTAGCGCTGCGTCCTCGCAGGCCAACGCCACTACAGCGTCGCTGAGCGATTCCTCACGCCTAGCCAGCCGTCGCAAATCAATCGACACCGGCGTCGGCCAGTCCGCGCGGCGAGCGGCGTGTGCTGCCGTTGCGCGCAAGGCCGTGGACTTGCCACCGCCGGGAGCGCCGTGAAGCAACACCCCACCACGCCGTCTCACCACGCGCGACAGATCCATGCCGATGTGGTCTTCCTCACCGGCCTCAGCCACGCGCACCTCGCAGTCGGCGTCTACTAGAGGCAGCCGGCCGAGCTCGCCGGTGAAGCCGAACAGCGCTAGGGTCTCGCCGCGCTCGCGCTCGCGGGCGCGGTGGGCCGTGAGCGCCTGCGTTCGGGCGAGGGCCGATGCCGGATCGTATGCGGCGACGAGCGCCACCCCGCGCGACTGCAGCCCCCCGACCAAGCCGACGTCATCGAGGCCTCCACGGGCCCGCGCGAGCTCGCGGACGATGTCACGCAGAGCATCGGCGCCCTCTGGTCCGTACCCGGGTTGGCATATCCGCCCGTCGAGCTGTGCGTTTAGCAGTGCCGTCGAGCTCGTGTCGACGTGCCAAATGACCAGATGATCCATCAGGCGTGAGGCCGCGTGCTTGTCGCCGTGACGGGCGGCGAGCGTCCCCAGCCTGTTCAGCGCGTCCACCTCCGCTGTCGACGGCGGCCCGTGCTCGAAGTAGCCGTGTCGGGCCAGAACGGCCTCCAGTTGCTGCAGTGACCTCGTGGGCTGAGCGACCGCCAAGACGAGGCGATCGTCGTCGCCCAGACCGGCGGCGACCGCGGCCATGAATTGGCGGACGGCCTCATCAATTGGCGCGCCGGCAGCGAGGCCGAGCCCCGCCGAGAGCTTGACCTGGATGAGGACGCGTGCGCCCGAGATGCAGCCGATCTGTAGATCATCGACCGGGCCATCGCCTTCGGCGACGATCGTCTTGGGTACCTGATCGACGCCGCGCATCCCCAGGGCCGACAGCTGCGTGCCGTTGAGCAGCCCGGCCGCGCACAGCGCCCCGACCGACGCCCTCAGCTGACTACCCTGCTCGTTGGCGGCGCCACCCAACGCCCCGGTACTCGCCGCGGTGCGTCTCAAATCTCGCTCGTCGGTCATGGCAGCCTTTGATTTCTCACACGGCTGCCGTCAGACGAGCGGCTGACCAACCTGGTCCTTCAGAAACGCGCTGGGCCTTCACCACGGTGATCGGCCTTTCCAGCGGCTCCACACTCTCGCTGGGCAGGGCTGTGGCCAACTCGCCGCTGTACGCGCGCTGAACGTTTGCGAAGGGCGAAGCTGCAGGCCTCCACGCGCGCCGGAAGTGCGATACCACACACGGACGAACTTGCGCATCGGGAAGGGGAGGTAGCCCTAAGAAGCTCTGAAGATCAAAGCCAGACCAGTCTCGGATCCCGGGAGGTGAGAGCTCAAACGAGCTGAGGGCGCGTTCAGCAATTCCAACATCAAACGGTAGATCGAAGTAGAACTGTAAAAGGATTAGAGGCGATCGTTGGTCCCGCTCGCGTGCAGTGGTATGAAATTGCTCCACGGCAACACGCTCGTCGGGCATCGCCTCCTGTTGGTCGTGCCGCGGAGACGATCTCGATGCAATCCACCTCCGGAGGCGCGACACGTGAGAGACCGTACCCCGACGACGCGAAGGACGATGTCCGGCCATCCCATCCGAGTCACGCGAAGGCGGAAGGCCGCATGTGTCCGTCGATGGGAGAGAGGAAGCGGGGAAAGTGAAGCCCTGCACGGGCTCGGGAGCAATGCGGCGTAGGTTGGCGCCGAGCGATGAGTACCGCGGAACCAGGTCGGCTCCCTTTTCGGATTTCGTTTACCCAGAAGCGCTATGGGCCGACCTCAGCCTGCCGCGGCAGTCGCTCGCCCTACTCTTCTCTGTATGTCTAGCCGACTGCTGAAGCCCGTCGGTGAGTGGGATGAGTCCGACGTCCTAGCTCTGATCGCCGGGCGTATCCCGGAGGGACAGCGCCTGGATTACAAGCGCGAATTGAAGCTTGACACCCGGGTCCAGCGCAAGGAGGCAGCGAAGGATGCTAGTGGCATGGCGAACGCATCCGGCGGCCTTTTGATCTATGGCGTCGATGAGGACAAGTCGACCCCGGAGCCACTTCCCGTGAAGGCGACGCCGCTGTCAGATGGCCAGCTCCAGGCCCAGCTTGAAGACCTTCTCGACAGCACTGTCTCGCCTACGCTGAACATCGAGACGATGCCCGTTCCTGCCGCTGGCGGGTTCTTTCTCCTCGTGTCGCTATTTCAGCGTGCGGGTCCTCCGCACATGGTCGAGGGCTACGACGACAACCGCCATTACATCCGCGTCGGAATCAAGACGCGGCCGATGAAGCAGCACGAGCTCGAGCGCGCGTACGCAAACGTCACTGGGTCAGAGAGCCGCTATCACCAGATGATCGCGCGCCTGCCGCTGCTTACGCGGCTCAACCGGCCCGAGACCTATGAGGAGCAGCAAGCCAAAGGCGCCGGAACCCGGCGACCGTGGGTCAGTATCGTCACCGTGCCTCTCGACGCGCCCGCGCGTCTCCTCGCGAAGCGAGTCCGCTCCGCGAGCGATTTCCCGAGACACGTAGGACCACGGCTTGGAGACAACCCAATCCATCTGCAGCCCTATACGACCGACGGATTCGGGTACATCGAAGAGAAGAAGCTGCCGACGGGCGAGGTGCTCGAACGACTTCGCCTTTATACGAACGGAGTATGCGAATGGGGCTACCGCTCGCGCGACCGCGATTGGTGTGCCATTCCGTCCACGGCCCTCGCTCAGGACGCTCACGATGTACTCGCCTACCTCGCGAGCGTGTACCAGCAGGCTGGGTATCACGGACGCGTACGAGCGATCTTCCGGATCGACAACATCGAGGCAAGCATCTTTCTTGCGCGCGATCCGGACGGGGCGCACGGCGAGTATCGGGTCCGCAGCGACGCCGGCTGGATGCAGTCGCCCCACGACACCAACGTAGACGCGCTCGCACGTGAGCCCAAGCCGATTGTTCACCTGATGATGGACGATCTGTGGCAGTCATATGGCTTCGAACGTTGCCTTCTTTTCACAACCGCGGGGGACTGGCAGCCCTAGGAAAGACCCGAAGCCGTCGCTCGCACCGCGGGGCCGACGCAACAGTCCGTGTTGGCGGCGGCCCGCCTCAGACACGTACGGCACGGATGACAACAACATGTGGGTAAGTCAAGGGCGTGCACCGCAGTCGCCGTGGAGCGGACGTGAGCCCGCGCGCCGACTGTCGCCGAACGGTCGGCGTTGTGGAGACGGATCGCTCCATGGTGGTTTTCCGGGCGTGGTGTCAGCGGTACGCTCGGCGCATGTGGCGTCCACATTCATGGGACGAGATCGAGGCGTTGCTTGGTAGAGCCGTTGAGACGTCGACACTTGAGTTCAAGCGGGAGATCACAGATAAAAACGCCGAGCTGGCTAAGGACGTCGCCGCGATGACGCGGAACGGCGGGATTCTGATTTACGGGATCGCTGAGGACCCAAAGACCGGGCGGGCAATGGCGCTCGCGCCGATCGAGCTAAAGGGAACAAAGGAGCATCTGCAGCAGGTAATCGGCTCGCACGTCAGTCCTGTTCCGGACATCGATCCAGAGTTGTTCGAGAGTCCTGGTGATCCGACGAAGGGTGTCCTTGTGGTCGCGATTCCGTCGTCTCCCCTTGCTCCGCATCAGACGGGCGGGCGCTATCCGTTGCGGCGAGGCACCACGACCGACTATCTGACCGAGGCTGAGGTCGAGCGGGCGTATCGCCAGCGGGCGGAGGTCGAGGGCGAGCCTTTTACGCCGATGGCACTAATCGAGCAGCAGTTCGTCGCCATTTGGCCTGATCTCAATGCGCCCAGCGTTGGGGAGATGCGGCTCGTCATCAGGCCGAGGGCGTCAGAGGCGAGGCATCCGTCCGGTCCTTGGCAGGAAACCCATCTTCGAGAGGCCGTGAGACGCGCGGTCGACCGTCAACGGCATAGGTTCAGGAACATCTCGCTGGTCCGCTGCTTCAACGCTCTGGGCCAGTGGCAGCCTCACGGCGTTGCTGGTTGGTGGTCGGGAGAGAAGGCCTCTCTTGGCTCTGCTCATGCAAACCGCCAGCGGTTCGGCGCCACACTCGCTTACCCAGCTCGTCTGTCCTTCCAAGCCAACTGGGGGCTTGATTTCGCCGATGCGAACGATCAGCGCCTATACGTCTCGGCGCGAGAGGTCGACGTCGCCTACGAGCTGGCGGCGATGCTTGCTATCGCCGGCGAGTACTTCATGGAGATCGAAGGGGCCGGGTTGCTCGTCGCCGGTATGAAGCTGAAGGGATTCCAGGGCGCCCTCTCGCAGCTGGGAACCCAAACCGGAAAGCTCAACGAGCTGCCTGGCGCGCTGGATGGTGTCAGCACAGCGACGGAGACCTCGACGCTTGAGCTCCGAGACATGCCGGAGCTCGCGGCTCGTCGGCTGATTGAGAACTGGCTCCCGCCGTTCTACATGGTCGAAGGAAAGAAGCTCGATCAGTTCGGCGATGCGATCGATCTCTTCGATCTCGTGGTCAATGAGGTCGGGGGCGGCTTGCTGCCCGAACGGTGAGGGGGCCGTAATCGAGGCGGTGGACCCCGGGACATCGGCTCTTCGCTGGCTTCGATGTCATCTTGTTGCGCGTAGATTGCGTGAGCCGGCCAATCAGCTCTTCGCGCCGTGAGCTGGTTGCGCTCACCTCGGCGTCTCTGTCCTGCCGAGTGCCGGTTGGGTCGCGTCCAGTCCCGCTAGCCCCGCATGCGCGTTCGGCTCGACCTGCATGGCCCGTCGCTCCCGCTTCGCGTGGAAACAAGCGCCGGCGCTGACGGGTGCGCGGTCGCGGCCGCCGACTGCTGCTCTCCCAGAAAGCAGGCGTCCGGACTCGTTCCGACTCTCGCTGTTTGGTCGCTGGTGAGTTCGCCCAGTAGCGAGCGCAGGGCTCGGGCTTGGCCTGTCGTGGGACGAGGCAGGCGTCGGCCTGGGTCAGGGAGTCGGTCGCGATCCGGCTGGCGTCCACAAGTCTCGTGCGCGGAGCGGCGCGTCAAACCGAGGGCTCTCGCGCTTAATCCGTGATGTCTCAGCGCAACGCGGCCACGCGCGTCCTGATCGTGCTTTGCCTCCTCGGGTTTCTTGCCGCCCTGACCTTCGTCGTCTGGTTGGGGCCGCAGCTCGCAGTGTGGGTCAACACCGGCGGTTGGCCAGCGCTAGGCTTGTGGCGGGCGCAGGGAGCGGTGCTCCGCGCGCTGCTCGGATCACGCCCCGCCGCTGCCTACCCGGCCGCGATGAGGCGGGGACTTACTGCCGGCTGGGAGCTGTGGACCGTCCAAGCCCTGCTGGTAATTACGGCACTATCGCTCATCGGCGTGATTGCCAGGGAGCTTGACATTCGTGCCAGCCGGCCGGTGTCCGATCGACGCTGGTGGCAGCTGCGGGGCGCTCGGCCGCGCTCGTTCGCCAGGTCGCGCACCATCCGTCAGCTACTTGTCGACGAGCCGGACTCCGAGCGGGTCATCGTCGGCCGCTACGGCCGCCCCGGCCGGCTGCTCGCGATTGGGACGAACGTGCAGGCCGTCGTCATCGCTGCCCCGAGATCGGGCAAGACATCAGGTGTGATCATCCCGGCGTTACTCGAACACCACGGCGCCGTCGTGAGCACGACCGTCCGCAGCGACGTGCTGCACGCCACCATTGCTCGACGCCAGACGCTTGGTCGGCCCTGGGTGTGGAACCCGTTTGGCGAGACGACCGACTCGTGGGACCCGCTGCACGGCTGCGAGGACTGGGAGCACTCGCTGCTCGTCGCGCGATGGCTCGGTCACGCGGTCAGGCTCGGGGCGACCCATGCCCAGGAGTACTTCGACCAGGAGGCCGAGGGGCTGACCGCCCCGCTGCTCCACGCCGCCGCGCTCGAGCCGGGGCGCACGATCGTCCAGGTCTACCGCTGGATCCTGCAACGCGAGCGCGACGCCCCGGAGTCGATCCTCCGCGACGCTCACGCTGACGACGCCGTCGAGCGTCTGAAGAACGTCTACTCCTACACCGAGCGCCAGCGCGACGGGATCATCGGCACGGCCGCGGTCCAGCTGAAGACCTACGGGCATCCTGGCGCTGCCCGCACCGCCAGCCGCGAGCACGGCCTGACGCCCCAGCAGCTGTTCGCGCCGGAGGAGACCAACAGCTTGTACATCGTCGCCGGACGTGAGCATCAGCAGCTGCTCGCGCCGCTCGTCGTGATGCTGCTTTCAAGCCTGCTCCACCACCTCGCAGAGACCGAGAACCGCAACGGCCACGGGCTGTGGCCGCCGGCGTTGTTCGCGCTCGATGAGACCGCGAACATCGCGCCCCTGGAGGATCTTCCGCAGATCCTCGCCACGTCGCTGCCGAGCGCCCGGTTCGTGACCGTGTGGCACTCGGTCGCCCAGATGCACCGGCACTACGGCCCAGCTGCGGCAGCCGAAATCCTCGCTCTCTCCCAGGCCAAGGTATTCCTCGGCTCGATCACCGATGGGCACACCGTGACCGAGCTGGCCCGGCTACTCGGCCAGCGCGCGACCGAGCACAACCAGCACCCCGAGATCCTCACCGCCCAGGCCCTGCAGCGCACCACCGCCGGCGAAGGGCTGCTGGTGCACACCGACCAGCCTCCGACGTTCTATCGGCAGCGGCGCTACTACAACGACGCGACGCTCCGGAAGCTCACCGCATGACAGGACGGCCCCGCACCAGTGCCCGCATCCTGTCGGTGGTCTCAGCGATGATCGCGCTCACGATCATCTCGGGCACCAACAGCCCTCGACTGGCGATCGTGACCGCCATCGCGGCTGTGGCAATTCACGCCACGCGAGTGCGCTCTGCAGGCGCTCTCGCGATGGCCGTACTCACCGCAGTCGCGCTGCTTTCCATAGCCGCGCCGGCGCAATCGCGCCGTGACTCGCGCCCGCTCCGAGCCGTCGTTCAACGTAACCATCGGCGGGGCGTTGGCGTGAGGATCAGCGAACCGAGGCAAGGGACGCGATGATCGCTACTGTTGTCACTCCTCCCTTCGAGAGAGCGTCGACGACCCGAGCGGCGGCGTGCTCAAAGCTGTGAACCAGACGTCGCCTGGGGGAGCCTTGTGAGACGCCAGGCAACTGTCGCTGCCGTCGATCGCGCGCCCGAGCACATACACCTGCAGCAGCCGGCCGACGATCCCGGACGGCTGCTCGACGCTGACGATGTGGCCGCCTACATCGGGATGACGGCCGATTGGGTCTATCGCGAGGTTCGGGCTGGGCGGCTGCCGCACATCCGGCTCGGACGGTACGTCCGGTTCCGGCGCGAGTCGATCGACGCGTGGCTGGAGGCGTCTGAGCGCGGGGCTAGGATGTCTCCTGAACGTAAAGCGGCCCGGCGACGCTGACACGTCCCGGGCCAGGCACAGGAGAATTAGCTCCCATGCAGACCAAGCGTAACCGTCGGCCTCACGGGACCGGCAATGTGTTCGAGAAGGGCGATCGCTGGTACGGCCAGTGGTACGTCCGCGGGCAGAGGATCAAGAAATCGATCGGGCCGGTTCGAAGCCCCGGCACTCGCGAAGGGCTGACCAAAGCGATGGCGGAGGCGAGGCTCCGCGAGCTGATGGCCGAGACCGACTCGGTGCCGCCGCCGGTGACCGAGCGGATGACGATCGAGCAGGCCGGCAAGCGGCGGATCCGGGAGCTCGCACGCAAGGGTCGAAAGCAGGACACGACGCTCGCCAACTACGAGTCGGAGATCCGCTGCCACTTCGAGCCGCACTTCGGCTCCACCCCGATCAGCGAAATCGCCGACGAGGACGTCGAGGAGTTCATCGACGACGGCCTGGACCGGCTCTCGGTCAAGACCGTCCAGCACATGTACGTGCACCTGAACGCGATCTTTGAGTTCGCGATCCGCAAGCACTGGTGCCACACCAACCCGTGCAAAGAAGTCGAGAAACCCGCCTCACCCGATGACGACGATCAGGAGATCCGGTTTCTTGATCAAGCCGAGCTCGACGCGCTGCTGAGCGGGCCGCCGCCGTGCCGTCACAGCAAGAGGACGCTCGAGCGCGCCGTCCGGGCTCGTGCTCTGCGCGATCAGCAGAAGCTCGAGTGGAAGGAGATCGCAGCGCAGCTCGGATGCTCGCCGGCCACCGCGATCTACCTGTATCGCGCGACCGCCGATGTGGCGCTCGACGAGGACCTGTGGCGGGTCGATCTGGCGCTGTACCTGACCGCGGCGATGGCCGGGCTGCGTCAAGGCGAGCTGCTGGCGCTGCGCTGGCGCGACATCGACTGGGCGGCGCAGAAGCTCCGGGTCAGCGGCGGGATGCGAAACGGCAAGCGCCGCACCCCGAAGTCGACGCAGTCCTCGCGGGCGGTGCCGATGGCCGACCGCGTCGGCGGCGCACTCGACGTGCTGTACAAGGCGTCCGCCTACCAGGCCGACGACGATCTCGTGTTCGGCCACCCGCACACCGGCCGGCCACTTGACCGCAGCCAGGTCACCAAGCGCTTCAAGCGAGCGCTCACACGCGCCGGCGTGCGCGAAGTTCGCTTCCACGACCTCAGACATACTTTTGGCACGCGGATGGCCGCCACCGGTGTCCCGATCCGCAGCTTGCAAGCGTGGATGGGGCACGCCGACATCAAGACGACGATGATCTACACCCACTACGCACCCGCCCCGAACGAGGTCGAGCTCGTCAACCAGGCGTTCTCGATGCAGGGCGCTACTGAAGGCACCGGAGCCGAGCACAACTCAGCCTCACTCAACCCCCTGACAAACGCCGATGGCAAGGGATGAGGATGAGCCAACGTCTCGACTCTTGCTTGGGGCAAGGGATGGTCGGACTATTGACTGAGCGCGAAAGCGCTTGATTGATTTACGATCGACGCTATATTTACAGCCGTTGTGAATAAGCGCCCTATTGTGAAGATCGACGGAGGCCAACTTGAGGCCGACGCGCTGCGCATCCTCCGCAACCTCCCCGGCGTGGCAGTCGAGGAGCAGCCGCGGGGGTCTGACCCAGGTGTCGACGCGATCCTGCACTTCGCTGGATCGCACGCCCCCGTCGCCGTGGAGACGAAGCGTCGGGCCAACGCCGCCACGGCCTGGCAGCTCGTCCAGTATGCCGATGCCCATCCGGACGTGGCTCTGCTCCTGATCGCCGACGAGAGCACCGCTGAGGCTCGCGAGATCCTCGGACAGCACGGCGTCGGCGTCGCCGACGGGCTGGGCAACGCTCACATCGAGCTCCCCGGCCTGCTCCTACACCTCGAGGGCCGCGGGGCTCACCGTCGCCGCGCCGCACCGACACGGCTCAGCGGCAAGGCCGGGGTCGTCGCCCAGGCCATCCTCATGTCTCCGCGCCGTGAGTGGCACGTCCAGCAGCTGGCCCAGGAGGCCGACGTCTCGCCGGCTCTGGCGCACCGCGTGGTCGCCCGATTGGAACGCGAGGGCCTAATGACCGCCGAGGGCGCGGGCCCGCAACGTGTGCGGCGGCTGGTCAATCCCACCGCTCTATTGGACCTGTGGGCCGAGGAGAGTGTGGATCACCCTCGTCGGATCTCCGGGTACGCACTGAGCCGTGCGCCGCAAGAGCTGATCCGCAAAATCAGCAGCGGGCTTGACTCGCGCCACATCCTTCACGGCGTCACGGGAGCGGCGGCCGCGAGCCTCGTCGCGCCCTTCGTCACCGCGGTCCCCGTCGTCCAGGTCTGGGTGGCGGCGAAGGCATCGCCGCGGGAGGCACTCGACGCAGCGGGCGCCGAGCCCGTGACCGACGGGGAGAACGTCGTCCTACTTCAGGACAAGGACGATGGCCCCCTCAGGTTCCGCGAGAAGGCCGACGGCACGTGGATCACCAACCGCTTTCGCATGTATGTCGACCTCCGTGCTGATCCACGCCGCGGTCGTGAGCAGGCCGACCACCTGCGCCAGGAGGCGATCGGGTTTTGAGCCGCGCACACAGCACCGATTACGACGAGACGACGACGGCCCGATGCGAGCGGGCGCTGGTGACGCTGCTCGGGGATCTCGGGCCCTGGCGCGAGCGCATCTACCTCGCCGGAGGCCTGGCCCCGCGGTATCTCGTGGGTCAGCTGCCCGAGGGCGCGCGCGGCCATGTCGGCACCACTGACGTCGACCTCGTGATCGGGCTGGCGCTCGGGGATGACACGCCGGAGACCTACCGCACCCTGCAGAACAACCTCGAGAAGGCCGACTTCAAGCAAAGCGAGCCGAGCTTCCGCTGGGCGCGCGAGGTCGAGGGGGTGAAGGTCGTCGTCGAGTTCCTGTGCGAAACCAACGCTGTCGAGCCCGGGCGGATCTTCCGCCCAAAGGGCGAGGGCACCGGCTCCAAGCTCGGCGCGTTCAACGTTCGCGGTGCCCATCTCGTCCGCGACGACTACATCGAGCGCCAGCTCGAAGCCGAGCGCCTCGACGGCGGCGGGCGGTCGAGAGTCACGGTCCGGATCGCCAACCTGCTCCCCTTCACCGTGCTCAAGATCCTCGCATTCCAGGACCGCCACGAGAACAAGGACGCATACGACCTCGTGTTCACACTCCTCAACGCCCAGGACGGACCCGGCGCCGCCGGCGAGGCGGCGCGGTCCAGCCCCGTCGCGGGCGAGGATCAGGTCGCTGAGGCCCTGGCGCTGCTCGCGCAGCGGTTCCGCGATATCGATCAAGACGGGCCGAGCGCCTACGGGCTGTTCCTCGCCACACCGGACGACGACGTGGATCGGGCTCGGCTACGCCGCGAGGCCGTCGCCGTGGTACGCGAGTTCCTCGGGAGCTTTCACAGCCGCAGTTGAGTGACGCAACACGCGTCGGGACATCGAGCGTGAACGCACCGCTTGGGGCATCGGAACTTAGACCTGGACGAGATAGGCCAAGCTGTTCTATCTCGTCCATGCACCGGACGCTCGTGGGGGTACGCCAAGGGACGACCGCCTGCGCATCCTCGAGCGACGTTCCACGTTCGGCGACTGGGCGGTCTCGACCGAGGGCACCATTGGGGCACCAATCTGAGAGAAACTCAGCCCGACTCGACCCCTGAAAACCCTTGTAAAACAAGGGATCTGGGGTGGGCACAACCCGTCCGACCCCTCTGGGGGCCGGGCGGTCGCAGGTTCAAATCCTGTCTCCCCGATTGCAGAAAAGCCCAGCTTAAGCGTGATTTTTGGGCGAGAGCGGGCTAGCCAGCGACGACGACACGTGTACTGTCTGCGTACTGTTTAAGTGCTGTTTGAGCACGAACAGGATATGGGCGGAGCACGAACCCCAAGCTCGACAGTTGTCCGAACGGCTGTAATCCATTGCAGTTCAATCGTGCGACTGCCTATACTTGCTCATACAGTGCCGAGTATCCTCGGGCGAGTTCTCATTACATTGGAGAACATCGCGTAGAGGGCTGGCGAAGCGCCTGCCGGGTGGCCCCCGTTTTGCAACACGGCGAACGGAGTGGTCGCGCCGGACCCAACTGGGCCCGATGCGTGTCGGGGACGCGAGCTGGATCGTGCGGCAGCCAAGATCTTGTAGAGGGGGCTGGGATCTTCGGATCTCAGCCCACCTCACTACCAAGGAGGCTGACATGTCCGCATCCAGCAGCGAAAGAATCGACCAAGCGTTCGATCTCCTACGCTCAACGGTCGAAGAGCTACATTCCGGCGGCCGGAGGATCTACAGCGCCGGGCTGAAGCCAGAGCTGAAGCGACGGTCCGCCGGAGGCTTCGACGAGAAGACGCTCAACGGAGGATTCGTAAGCTTCAAGCGCTTCCTTGAAGCTGCGCAGGCCCGCGGGATCGTCGATCTCGTGCCAGCGCCAGCCGGGCCCGACGTTCTCGTGACACCGCACGGAGCGAAGCCAGCGGACGTGGTCGCTACTGCCGGCGCAGCAACCGCGGGGAAGCAGCCTGGCGTCGTCAATGCGACAGGCGGGAGATTCATTCGTCGCGAGTTCTGGCGGGCATTCATTGACTGGCGCGAAGATGAGGTGCGGGTCTACGACGCGCGGGACGACGCGGTCAGACGATTCCCACCCGAACCAGTGCCCCTTGAGCCGCCAGAGCAGACCGAGCGGCGGAGGCTCTGGCGAGAAGAGCCGGAGCGATTCCACCAGATCACCCCGATCACCCCGGATCGCCAGCTCGAGTGGATGCGCACATTCGCAAGCAGCGCCGCTGAGCCGATGCGCACCGCGCTGGTGCTGGCACTGTCCAACGACAAGCCGTTCCGAGGGTTCAGCCTCGCCGCGCGCGTTGATCCGGCCACAAATGCTCGGTGGCAGACGGAGCGCGTCCGCCACGTCGCAGAGGAGATCGAGGGCTGGGCAAGCGACGCCGGGATCGAGCCTCAGATCTTCGAGCCGTCGCTGAACAGCGTCAGGGTGGGCACCACGCCAGCCAGGAGACAGCCGGCGGCGCAGTCACACGACGACGACGTGCGCCGCAAGGTTCACGCTGCGGTTGAGCGAATGCCACTGAGTGCTCTGTATGCGCTGAGCATCCCTGTCGAATATCTGATAGACGCCTGATCGCGTCGCGGACCGTGTGCAGAGGCAGCGCATGATCGGCGCTCCTGATCTTCTCGCTCGCGCTAGGGAGCTTGCCGTGCCGCAGCGGCCGAAGCCCGCTGCCGTGGGTCGAGTGATCGCGGGGCTCCGCTCCCGCCGCGTCCCATCTGACGGAACGTCACGTCGCATGCAGTATCCAGGCAGGCCCGACGACTTGAACTGTGTGGCCGCCGTGTTGGAGGCGGCCCGCCGACGCGACACGAGCGAGTTCGCGATGCTTGCGGACGTGCTGAGGGACCCGGTGCGGGGTTACCCGCTGCTTAGCGACGACCCCACCGTCCGCTGCTACGCGCTGCTCGGCTCGTGGTCACTTCCTGATGCGTCCATCGTGATCGGGCTCGCCTCGGTAACCGAGACGTCAGGAAAGGCCGTGGATCAGCGGCTCGCCGTGACATTTGAAGCCCTCCGTTCTCAGCCCCTCGCAGTGCTCGTCGCACGTTTCGAAGAATTCTTCCTGACCATCGAGCCAGCCGGTCGGATCGGTGATCGGCATCGCGATCGCGCCAGCGCGCTCCTGTGGGTAGGCGACAGCGGTCGGGCTGGTGCGACAGGCGGCGGCTGGAAGACCGCGATCTCGGCAATCAGCGAGTCACGAGGCCTCACGCTCGAGCTCAGCGACCAACCCTCGGCGTTTCACGTAACGCATCGTCATATCTCGAGATTCGCGGGTCGCACCGTTGCAATCTGGAGAAGCGGTGCGGGCGCCTTGGCCAATCGGTCCGCGCTCCCTCCCAGGTGGCGCGACCACGCGATCTATCTCGAAGAGCCGGGCTTTGCCGAATCGCTCGACGAGTTACGCCGGCATCTCGATCAGAGCTCGGTGCCCGTGGACGACGCGAGCATCGGCGTTGAAACCTGGGACCAGTTCTTCGAGCGCGTAGAGGAGCTCCAGCACGAGGGGTTTGTCCTCACGGCGGCTTGCCGTGCCAGTCTGAAGTACAACGCATACCCGGACCCGCCGCGAATGTGGGATTTCATCCGGAGGCTGTCGCAAGCAGCGCGCGAATGGCGTGACCGCGGCGGCGAGGTTGGTGATCGCCTCGCCGACTGGATCGCCGAGCACTACGAGATCGAGGTGGCCGTTCACGACTCCACCCTCGGCACCTGGGCGGACTTCACATTCGAGGGTCGCACGTACTCACGCGAGCCGCACGTCAAGGTCGACGACTTCAAGAACCCCGCCGAGTGCGGGCGGATCTACTTCGCCCAGGACAACGAGGCGCGCAGGTTCATCGTCGACCACATCGGGCTGCACCCGTAATCTGCATGACGACCGCTAGTCGGAGCGACGGCGGAACCGCTTTGCCTGGGGCCAACGCTGCTGGTCACGTCGTGAGCTCGGCGCGGAAGTTGGGGTAGAAGACCGATAGCGGATTTGATCCCCCGTCGGCATCGTCGAGGGCTTGCCTCGCGAGCCGCGTGATCGCGGCTTTCCAGGTTTCCATTTCTGGGACAAAGGCCGGAATGTCAGTTGTGTCGAGCTGGACGGTTCGAACGTCAGCCACGTCGAACGGGATTCGGTCAGCTGTGCGCGTGATCTGCACTGTCGGCTTCCCGGTCGCATGTCGCAGCGCGAGTTCGTAGAAGACGTTCGGATTGTGAAACGAAAGGTCAGCGACCACGAGCGCTGCTTTGAAGATGTGCTCGATGACCTGGGCCGTGATCATGCCGGCTTTCTCGATCTTGTCTGCGCGAACTACCTGGAACCCTCGGTCGAGCGCTTCCATCGCGGGCTCGACGATGGAACCGAGAAAGACATTCGAATGTTTGCGTTCCTCGCTGTCCTCGTCTCCGATCGGCGCGATGTAGAAGCACGTTCGGGCCCATTCCGTGGTGGCCTTGGTCGCAGGTCTGCCAGTTGGAGCTTCGGGCCTCGCGCTTTGGATCGCGCTGGACGGACCCGGAACACCTCCGGTGGCTGGCAGCTCATCTAGGACGTGATCAAGAGGCAGCAGCCGTTCGACACCAGATACGGGACGCAATATCCCGATGAATTTGGCGTTCACGATGAAGGTCTCGACCGCCTCGGCGACTTCGTCGCGCCGGTTTGCGCCTTCCGCGAGATGATCCTGCATGACGGACTGAGAAGGAAGCTTGTTGCCCACGAAGCGCTCGAAGAGTGCGTTGAACGGCGGAACGTCGGCGATCGCCAGCTTGAACCGCGCACGCAGACGCTCGCGCGGCGAAGCCTCCGGGCTCGTGGCGGCGCTCCCTTCCGGCGTGAGTTCGAGCCACTCTGATTGGTAGCTGCCCTTCGTCAGCCCATAACGAGAGGAGTTCGTTACAAGTTGCCGGCTCGGCCCACTCTCGGGCGATTTGCCGAGCTCGTCGAACAGCGTGAGGCGCCGGACCTTCTGCCCGCTACCGATCCGCTGTATCTCATTGGCGAGGAACAGCGCGTCTTCGAACGTGGCGGCCGGGAAGCTTCGCTGAGCCCGTCTTGCTCGAGCTGTCGAACCCGAGCCGCTGCGAGGGCTTGTGGAGGATTTGTCGTTCGTCATACGAAGCGTGAGGTGGGATTGGCGCCAATGAATCGCTCGAGTCGATGCGTGCGGCGAGTAACTCATTCACCATACGGATGGGTCCGGACAGACGGCTCCGGCCGCTGCTCGCTGCGTCCACGCGTCGGAGCACCAGCCGCACGTGCGGTCGTTCACGTTGCTGACAATCTCGGCTTGCCGGTCAGCCGTCGGCGGTGGCGAGGGCGCCGGCGCCGCCTTTCGAGACCGGGTCTGGGATCTCGAGCAAGTTCCCGAGGCGGTCGCGGATCTTTGCTCGGCGTTGTTCGGCAAAGGCTGTGAACTCCCCGATACCTGACGGCAGGCCATCGAGGTCGTTGACCACCAGAACGTTGCGGCTTTGCAACGCCGTGCGACAGCTCGGAAACAGCTCTGTGCCAAATCGGCGCAAAATGGATTCTCGTCGGCCCGGGAGGCCGTAGTGTCATGTGGCATGGTCGTCGCGCATCGTCACGCCGATCTGCCTGGGCACATCGAGCCCAGTGCGTGCGATCGCTCGACGCGCGAGCTACTCGAGATCGTCCTCGGACCGGGCCTGGTCGATATCGACGACATCGACACGATCACGCGACTCATCGATAGCGGTCAGGTTGTCGTGGCGACGGAGAAGCCTGACGCGCTGGCGGACCTGGTCGAACTGCGGCCGAGCATCGTTGATGTCCTCGTCGCGACGCTGGAGATCGCGAGACGTGCTTCGCTGAGCCCGGCGCGTGCTGTGATCCGTGGCCCTGCTGATGTCGCAGCCATTGCGCGACGGGACGTGGGTGGGCGGACGCGTGAATGCGTCCTCGTGATCGCGTGCGACGGTTCCAACCACGTGCTGAGGACGACGATCCTGACGCGAGGCTCGGCCGATGCGGCTCCCGTCCCGGTGCGCGAGATTCTGAACGCGGTGCTGCGGTGCGACGGCCGTGCGTTTGCGGTCGCGCACAACCATCCGACCGGCGTCCTCAATCCGACTGAAGCTGATGTCGTCGCCACGGAGCGCGTCGCCGCGGGCGCGCACGTCGTCGGGCTGCGATTTCTCGGCCATGTGGTGGTCGGCGGCGATGACTGGACCGCCGTCGCTACCTCAGCGCAACGAACTCTCGGTTGAGCGTCGCCGGCAGCACTGCTTCGGCCCTCACGCGGAACCCGTGCCGTGCGCTTTCCATATGGTCAACACGACGAAGCAGCCTGGCCGCGCGCTGCTGGACTTCCATCGGCGGCAGATCGACAAACTGCTCCAGGAGCCGGTCGGCGCTCACGCGCTCGCGCCTTGCTCCGATCCCCTTGGACCTCCCACCGAGCGATCGCCAGAAGGGCTCGGATGTAATGATCGCTCTGAAGAAATCGCTGTCGACGGCGTCCGTGTCTAGGGTGAAGGTTGGGAATTCCGGCGAGAGGTACCACCCGTCGAAGCGATCGTCCACCATGGCGATGGCACCTTCCCAGGCCTTGAGGCGACTCATCACAAGCTGTCCGGCCGTCAGGCGGTGGAGGGCCTTGTAGCTCGTTTGGTCACCATCGATCGGGCCGCGTCCGAACAGCCCACGCCCGAAGGAATAGACGCCCGCGATCTGGTACATCTCGGTGGATTGGACCGGGGTTTGATCGAGGTTGAGCGTGACGAGGGCACCAAGCGCTACCCGATGCCAACCTGATGCTTCGGCGTCTGGAGTTGTGAGTGAACGGCGAAGCCCGGTTGCGACGGCGTCAGACCGCGCAGCCAGGCTGGCGATGCGCTGAGCTGCTGCCGCTGTTCGGTCGAGCCGCGCAGCGACCCGACGCTGCTCGCCGATCGGCGGGAGCGGGATGACGAGGTCCTCGAAGCGCTGAACGGCTAGCGTCTTGTTGCGCCCAGCCGACCCGGGGGACGCCTTGCGTATGAGCCCGAGGCCGACCTCGCCGCGGAAGAACCAAGCGGCCCAGGACGTGTCAATTCGGCCGTCAACGGGCACGAACGTCATGAACCGATGCGAGCCGATCTTCCCGGCCTCCGCCCGAGACGCGACCGCGATCGCCCCTTCCCACCCGAACACGTTGCTGATCACGAGATCGCCCGGTTCGATCCTGAAGACGCGCTTGTTGCCCAGCGTCACCCCATCGACGGGCTCTTTGTGAAAGATGCCTCGCCCAAATGAGCGAACGCCGATTTCGTCGTATGGCTCGGACGGTTCGATCTGGACCTGGCGGCGTTCAAGGCGCAGCACGTCGCCGACTCGAACGCGTTCAACAGCGGTCACGCTTCGGCTACCTCGCGCTCTAGGTCCTGCAGCAGACCAAGGATCTCGCGTTCCATTGAGATCATCTCGACGATGAGCTCGGCCGGCGGCCGGTGCGCGAGGTCGTCTGGTCGGTTCGGGTTGCGCAGGTCGAGGTTGAAGTCCGTGGACTCGAGATCCGAGATCGGTACGCGCCACGCGTGTTTGGTCTCGCTACGAGCGCTCCACCACGCCTGACACTCGCCGAACTCGTCGAAGCGCATCGGTTTGGTCTTCGAGTATTTCTTGCGGCCTTCCGGCGGTGGGATCTCGTAGAACCACACCTCCTTCGTGCGCCCGGTCTTCTCGAAGAAGAGGAGGTTCGAGGGGATCGCCGTGTACGGCTCGAAGACGCCGTCGGGAAGCCGAACGACCGTGTGGAGGTTGCACTCCGTAAGGAGCTGCTGCTTGATCCTTGCTGCCACGCCGCCACCGAACAGGATCCCGTTAGGAACGACGATCCCGCACCGCCCCCCGTCCTTCAGCTGGCGTATCACGAGCTGCAGGAACAGCCACGCCGTCTCCGCGGTCTGCTTGTCGGCCGGGAAGTTCGACTGGATGGTCTTCTCTTCCTCGCCGCCGAACGGCGGGTTCGTGAGGATAACGTCGACGCGGTCACGCTTACTGATCTGCGTGATCGACCGCGCGAGCGCGTTGGCGCGGACGATGTTCGGCTGGCCAACACGGTGAAGGATCAGATTCATCATCCCGAGCAGGAACGGCAGCGGCTTCTTCTCGATCCCACGCAGGTCGTTCTGCAGCGAGCGCCGCTGCTGCGCAGTCTTGACCTGCGGGAGCAGATGCTCCAGCGTCTCGACGAGAAACCCGCCCGTACCACATGCCGGGTCGAGCACGATCTCGCCGAGGTGCGGATCCACCTGCTGGACCATGAACCGGATCACGGGACGGGGCGTGTAGAACTCGCCGGAGTCGCCGGCCGCGTCCCGCATCTCACGGAGCATCGACTCGTAGAGGTGGGCCATCGTGTGGATGTCGTCCGATGATGCGAAGCTGATCTCCGAGACCTTGTTGACGACGTCGCGCAGCAGATGCCCAGAGAGCATGCGATTGTTGGTCTCGCGGAACACGGCAGCGAGCACGTCGCGCGGATCGTGCTCGTGAGTGCCAGACAGACCCCGCAGGTAAGGCAGCAGCTCGCCGTTGACGAAGCTGAGCAGTGCCTCGCCCGTCCGACCGTCGGGGTCCGCCGCCCAATCTCGCCAGCGGAACGGCGCCTCGATTGCCGGACGATAGTCCACCTCCGTGACTTCTCGGTCCTGCTCGAGGCCATCGAAGGCCTTTAGGAAGAGGATCCATGCGAGCTGCGGAATCCGATCGAGGTCGCCGCTGAGACCGGCGTCCTTGCGCATCGCGTCACGCGCCACCTTGATGGTGGAAGCCAGCTTTGCTTGCGGCGTTTCAGGTGTTGTTGTCTTGGTTCGGGCCATCGCGCTCAAGCCTCCTTGATCGGAAACATCTCGGACCACAGCTCCGCTGCGCGAGCCGTTGCGGCGGAGAAGGACGGCGGGTCGATGTGGTTCTCGGCAGCAATGAGCTCGTAGCGGTCCGGCCAACTGGCGGGCAGATCGGGGAAGGTGGCGGGCGGCGTGCTCGAGTTTCGCTCTGCCCAGACAGCCGTCACAACGACCGACAGCCGCGACGCAGACAGAAGCCCATATTCCTGCAAGAGCATGAGGTCCACCAGGTCTCGCACGCGTGAGTTGTCTCGGTCGCCGAAGTCCCTGAGCATCGCGTGGAGTTTCTCCGCGGCATGCCGATGGACGTCGACGATCTCAACCTGAACGGTGTCCACGCCAGCGAAGTCGAGCGAATTTGGGAGTGGCACAATGTCGGTCGCGTCCAGCTCGTAGGCGCGCGGCGAGACGTCCAATCGGATTGAAGCGAAAGGCCGCCCGGCAAGCCGGATCTCCACCGCGACGCGCCAGGTCATCTCACCTCCACCGTCTTCGGCCATCGGAGATGGTGGCCCGACGGCGAACTCGAATCCGTCGTCGTCGTCGTCGCGGTTGAGCGCGTCGACGAGTCGCTCCCGGAGATCAGCGGCGTCGCCCGCGTCATCGCGCAAGCCGAGGTCGATGTCCTTCGTCAGCCGCGCCGCGTCTCGCAGGCGGACCTCAAGCGCCATCCCCCCCTTGATCACCCAGCACCCGGGCTCTGCGCGCTGAAGGCGCACAACGATTCGCTGGAAGGTCACCCGTCGCCGGAGGCGGTCAGGAGATATGCCGGTGGCGCTCGACTCGTTTCGAATCCGCGCCTCGAGCGCAGCTCGGAGAGCCTGCGGCGTGGCGTAGGTCACGCGGCTGCCAGTTGGTTCAGCGCACGTTCGATCAGAAGCGCTGCTTTCGGGTCCACGGCCTCCGCGCGTGAGCGAAGCTGGCGCCGCGTGATCGTGCCGAGATCAAGCGCCTCGCGTAGCGCGCGGGCCAGCTGGTCCTCCTCTGCATGGTCCGCCGCGACGTCCACGAGCGAGCGTGTGAGGGTTGTCAGGCGGAATCCGGGACGGGAGACGACGTCTTCGTCGGGCAGGTCAGCCCGATGGAGGATGAGCGCGTCGTCGCGCATCCGGAATCCCTTTGGGACTGTGAGATGGATGCGTGGCGATTCGAACTCCCCGACCCCGTAGACGCTGAGTGCTGTGTCGTGCGAAACAACTGCGCGACCCTTAGACCAAAGGTTCCAGCGCGCGAGCTCGTCATGAGCGCCCGGAATCCAATCCGCTAGGCGGAAGATGCCGCGATCGATTCGATGCCAATTCCCGGCTCGCTCATGATGCGCCTGGGCCGGGTAGGAGTAACCCAGCGCCTTCGCTTGCGCAGCCGAGAAGTAGCCTGCCTGGTCCGCGGCAAGCAGGAAGAGTCTGCGCCTCAGGTCGCGACGATCGAGCGGCATACTCCAATAGATTAACAGACTCCGAACTACATGGAAACTTTAGTTTGACGTAGCTATCGAGCATGGAAATAAAGTTTTTCTGTAGTTCTATGCTGCGTAGAGAAGCTCGCCGAGCTCCTCTACGGCCGACCGAAGCGCAGCGGGAGAGCCAAACCGTCCTGCGATCTGGGCCGGCGAGCCCAGTGTGGAGATCGGCGGCACCTCGAGCACTCCGAGATCATCCAGCTGACCGATTCCGTATTCGGCGTACTTATCAAGGAGTTGGCCGAGTACTTCCCGAGCTGCCGGTTGGTGCGCATCAAAGAAGTCAGCGTGCTCCTTACGGATGCGACGGGTCCGGTCCCGCCTCGTGGCGAGCGGTTGGTTCCACGCCAGGTGGACAAGAATGTCGAGCGCATCGGCGTCGATCAGCCCGACGCGATCGGGCAGCTCGTCGATCTCAATGCCCCGGCCGATAAGAGCGTCTCGAACATCTTGCCGGCCGACCCGGGTCCGCCATCGCGAACGGAGCTGGGCCGGGTCCGGGAACAGGGCTCGCACGGCGTCGGCAACGTACTCCCTGTATTCGACGAGCCTTAGACGCTGCGTCGCCGGATCGAGGTGGTAGATCGCCTCCGCTGTGACCCAGACCTCGGTGTCGCCGACGTACAACTTGGCTCGCGGTTGAAGTTCCGACTCGTCGATGTCCGAACATTCGGGCTCCCCGCGGTCATCGAATGGGGGCTCAGGCTGCTCGACGACGACATCCTCGACGACAACACCCGCCTCGTCGATCTCCTCGCGGTCGATCCGCTCGGGCGGACCGTCGAACTCCGGATCGGCGAACAGCGCGGTCGCGCCGGAGTAGTCGAGGATGTCGAACGAGAGCTTGTCCGCGTCGGGGAATAGCCGCGTGCCGCGCCCGATCATCTGCTTGAACATCGCCATCGAGCCGATGGTCCGGAACAGCACGATGTTCTTGACCGTAGGCAGGTCGACGCCAGTCGAGAGCATCTGCGATGTCGTCGCGATCACAGGCGTGTCGCTCTCCGTGTCCGCAAAGTTGCCGAGGTGACCGACGCCGATCTCAGCCTCATCGCTGACGATTCGCACGACATAGTTCGGGTGCTGCCTCGTAAGGTCGGTGTTGGCGTTGTGCAGCGCCTGGCGCATCTGGTGCGCGTGCTCCTGATCGACGCAGAAGACGATCGTCTTCGCCCAGCGGTCGGTCCGCTTCAGGTAGTTGGTGAGGTGCCGGGCAGCGGCCTCGGTGCGCGACAGCAGCGACACGACGCGCTCGAACTGGCTCGTCGTATAGAGCCCGGCCGGGATCTCCTTACCGAACAAGTCCAGCTGCCCTTCGGTCGGCGCCCATCCGTGGGCGTCAGTGCTGAGGATGACGCGCCGCACTCGATACGGCGCGAGAAAGCCATCCTCGATGCCCTGAGCGAGCGAGTACTCGA
>Ga0182024_10006978_pt1 | contig 24569 bp, 15 predicted proteins | sample P32metaG_FD_120480 | JGI IMG/M metagenome (GOLD analysis project Ga0182024, IMG submission 120480) | Permafrost microbial communities from Stordalen Mire, Sweden - P3-2 metaG (Illumina Assembly) | ecosystem: Environmental > Terrestrial > Soil > Wetlands > Permafrost | place: Sweden: Stordalen...
ATCTAAACGGGCTGTCACCGGAAGAGGCATCATCTGTGAGAAAGATTCTCGTGCGTTTTGAATCTTGTGGTTGCAGCAATCCGCCAACTATCTCACTCATTGCATAGTCTCCCGAACCGATGTTCGGGTTCGGCAGACCTCGGTGTGCGTTAATCGTGATAGCGGTATCGGGAACTGGCGGTACCGGCGCAAACTTGTAGTCTGCAAGAACCGGCGCAGGAAGGATGTTTTCGTTGCTCATCCCTCTTGCTCGATTGATCGCCTGCATTCTCATTTGCATGGCTTGTTGAGCATGTGCTCTCGCAATAGGTCCGTGCCTTCCCTCCGCTGGAGGGGGCTGAACAACTGAACCAAACACACGCGCGTTTGCCTCTAGCCGAACACTGCCAAATGATCCCACATGCGCCGAAGCCGAGTGCCTTCCTCTTCCCGGTCGAACATTTGAGGATGACTTGAACGAACCCACCTCTACGTTGCCGGACAGAAGCACTTCCTGCACTCCGAAGAGGGCAAACTCAAAACAGGGAGCACTCTTCGAATGAGCCAATTGAGGTCCTAGTTCCGCTACTTCTTTTGAAAATCCATGACGTATAAGACACGAGGCTCTGGCTTGCAACAGCGATCTGGTATCCAAGCCTTGCAATCGTGCGACTTTGATAGCTTCCTCGAAAATGACTTGCGCCTCTAGCGGTCTACCGGCAGAAAGATACAGCTCTGATAACGCTAGCCGAAATTGATTAGTATCCCCAGCCGGACGATGAAGGTTCTTGATGTTTGCCAGGTAAAGTCGCTCCATGTTTTCGACTAACCCAAGCGCTTTATACTTCTTCAGAAGCTCGTCAAAGGTCCGTTCGACATTCCTCGACCATCCTGCATCAAGCATCGGTAAGGCTCGCACGAGTATGTCTTCTGAATCCTGGTATCGCTCTTTGCGCAGGTAACTGTCAGCCAGGTTAACCATGCTTCGCATGGTCGCGAAATGTGCTCTAGCGGAAGGATCTGTGTTGATGCACTTTTCTAGAATTGGTTTCCACAATTGCTCTGCTTTTTCGAACAGATTATTGCGGACATAAAACGACGCCCTCTCGATTTGTTCGGTATGCTTCTGGTCTTCCGACTGCGGTTGTCCTTCACCTTTTCCTGACTTGATTTCAGACATTCGTTGCTGAAGATCCTCGCAATCGCTTATCCGTTTTCTAAACTCAAGCTGCGAAAGCCGATGGCGCAGAAGGGGAAGCAATCGTTCGCTATCTGCTCCTTTAATGGATTCTCGGATTTCTATGGCGGAAAGCAGTAAGTTCTCTGCGTCTTCTCGGTTGTTTCTCATCATGTTGCTAACGCATGAGTTTATCGCTCTGTCGACATCTGACTCGTCGTGCTGTTCCAGCTTCTTGTTCTCACAGATCGTAATTAATTGAAGGGTGAAGTCGGAACGTTGTCCGGTAGGACTACCGTGTTCTGCGAAGTTCCACAATTGCCTGGTGGTCAGCCTTGTGTGTTTGTCGTTGGTGCAGTCGGTAAAGTATTTCAGTGCGCTGGCAAGCAGGTAGTCACTTTTGTCGTCGCTTTTCTCTGCGGTGCGCCGCTGCAAATGCCGACTAAGCTGCAAAAAAGGCGCAATTGCGTAGCAGTCGTCACCGTCTTTTGCCCGAGAGGCTTCGGGTGCGATTTCAACCACGTCGTTAAACAGTTGAGATTTTGCTGGTTGATCTTCCGCCTCGAGCGCACCGATTTGCAGGTCTAGTCCATCCAGTCTGTTGTCCGGGCTCTGAGAAGTGAGTAGCGCGGAGTAAATGGGTTGAAATGGGGGTTCAATGTTTTTGTTACGGGAATGAAGTCTTATGTTGTTTAGCGATGACTTATACGCTGTCACCAGCTCGCCTTGATTGATTCGCTCGACGGCGAGCGCTGTTAGTTCTTCCAGAAAGGCAGCGCAGTCTGTTGGCCTCTGGGATGAGAAGTTTTGCGTCAGGTTCCATATGTGGTGCGCGCTGGATCTGTGATCTGTCGCCAGAGGAGACTGCCGATACGTCAGAATAATTTCCTTGAGAATGGGTTGAAGATGGGCGATGTCAAAGTAACGCATTGACTGACTGACGGCCCGTGTCAGCTCTCTCATGCTCTTTTCTGTATCGCCGTGGTTCTTTGCTTGGAATTCGTCTAAAAGCTTCTGCACCTCGTCGCTTTGCTTAGTTTGTTCGTCTAACAGGTTTTTGAAGTCGGCTGGAACATCCTTGCCCACCGCGAATTCTTTAAGAGTTTTGAAGTAGGACCTCTCGTTGGCCTGCTTCGCATCCCTCTTTATAAGCGACAAGGTCTTTTTCAAAACGCCCGTGATCTCGTGTGCAGACGGCGTTCTGACTAACATCAGGCTCAGGCTTTGTTTGCTCAATCGTATGGCTTCATGCCACCACGATTGGAGTGCAAGCTGGGCGGACATTGCCTCCAGCATCTTTGTAGCACTCTTGGCTCCATCGGCATTCAAGTTGGGATCCTGTGCCACAGCAATAGCTGCATCGATAATCAAATCGACGCGCTCAGGCTTTTTCTCGGCAAACGAAATTGAAGTCAGGTCGAGCAGCAAGTCGCATAGAGCTTCGTTCTCGAGATTAGGAGTCTTAGCAATCTGCTCGCATAATTCGTTTAAACATAGCTGCGCCTGATCGAGATGTCCGGCATCGGCAAAATCTTGCCAGAGCTGGAATAGTGATTTGTTCTCGTCTTTGAAGCGATCGGTTTTCGGCTTAAACATTAGAAATTCGCGCCTGCGAATGTCGCTAAGCTCAGAGTACCGAAGCTGACTCTGGTAGACATTCCCGATTGCGTGCAGGACTGAAATAATCAGGGGATCATCATGATCATTTATAGCGTCAATTAGTCTGAGAGTCGCAGTCGTGACTAGATCCAGCTCTTTGTCAGCCACTTCGAAGTCAGGTCTGGTCGTGAGAATCTTTGTGACGTCGACAAGAATTTCCAAGATGACTTTCATATCCTCTTGCGACAACTTTTCCATTGCTAATAGTAGGCGTTGTTCAAGAGTGTCACGCAAGGCATCGGTCTACGTGCGAGCCCGAGCTGAAGTGCCAGCGCAATCAAATAACCTGCCGCCGTGCCAACCTCATTTGTGTGAATGGCGCTGCCAAGCCACCGTTCAATACGGTCTATGCTCCATTCATCGCATCTTCTGTATGACTGGTAAATAGCGTGGTTTGATAGATCTTGATTTGCCGCCATTCGCGTCACCACTTCTTCGATGATTCTTCTAACTCTGTTGCGCAGCTTTCGAATCCGCATTCGCGCAGTATAGAACAGCATTCTCTGACAAGCTGCTGTCCTCGCTGTCCTTCGGACTTTATCTGGTCGATTACTTTTTCGATTACCTCCCGGGCGCATTCACGCTCCGATAACTTGCCGAACTTTTCCGCCAAGTCGATTGAACGCACCACTTCGTTTCTGCTTTCCACGCGCAACTTTTTCACTGCATTCTTTGCTCGTGCAGCCCAAATTCGCGATGCAGCCAGATCGCCTTTGCGCAGCAGAACCAGTGAGACAGTCAACGTTGTTATCATGGTTTCAACCGCAAAATGTCCGGAGCTTTGTTTGTTCAGTTTCAGTTGGGTAAGCAGGGTATCGAGACACTCTGGGCCCAACTCGACAGATTGCTCACGCGCTTCTAACCTTGGTATACCACCGTGACCTGGGCGGGGAGGTGCTGGACAACCACGAGGATTCCGACGAATTGGACGCGGTGGGATTGGCAGTGGTGGGATTGGGGCTGGTGTATCTGGAGTTGATGCGGCAGGAGATCGATCGCTCAATGGAGGATTTGAAGACGGAGTTGGCGCCACCTCGTTCATCATCAGTGCATGAGCTTCGTCGGGCTTGCCCAGCTTGAGCAACACATCGCAGTAATCATTGCGCAGTCGCTGCACAGCATGATGTTGTATTCCCAAGTCGCGGGATTTTATATGCAACGCACGCTTTAATGCTTCTTCTGCCTCGACATAGTTGCCAGTCTGAGCGTGAATAGAACCCATGGTGCTCAGTGTCGAAGCCAGATTTGTGTGGCGACCATAGCGGTCTTGAATCTCGGCCAGCTGTCTCAGGATGGCGATCGCTTGGACGCAATCTCCTGCCTCGGATCGGTCATATGCGACTCGCGTGAGCACCGAAAATGGGGGATAACTAGCACTTGAAGAGGGCGAGTTCTGCCCGCCGCAATCAGCATAGATCTGCAATATTTGATCAAGTGTCGCTTGAATGTTGGCTCCCTGCGCTTCCTGTACCTTGACCAACCAGCTCAGCGCTAGAGCAACTGGCTGACTGCTCGCTCCGTAAATCTTTTGCCGCACCATAATGGCATGATCGACAAGCTTCACTGCTTCATCTATCAAGTTTGCCGCAATGAGTAAATCGACTAGCAGGTCGTTTTCGCCGCACACTTGCCGCCTGTCGATCACTTGCTTACTTGCCTGCGATTCTTCTAAATCCAGCATCAGGTGCGCATCGCTCAGGCATTGCTCCACATCACCGGTGCGGAATTGTTCGGGTGAGATGGTAATCAAACACTTCAAGCACTCAACAATGTCTCCAGCATCCCGATACACAAAGGCCAGATGTCTATAGATGGCAATGAATTTGCCGATCTGCTGCGTCTGCAAATGTTGTTGCCCAATTCTTTTCAGAATCTCAGGATCATCTGATTCTTCTTCCGATTTGCTGCCTGACAGGTGAAGCAGTCTCTCAGTGATTTGTGCGGCCGCGGCAGATTCACCGGATATCATTAAAGCATCAAAAAGTCTCTGGAGCACAGGAATGAGTTCACTAGATTCGGTGTCTGTGAGTTTTTGCTGTAGGGCGACAACCCTTAGAAGAACCCTTCTCTGTGCGCCAGTTTGAGTGTTTGGAGTCATTTTATAATTAGCAACGATGCTGTCAAACAGTGTCAGTGCTTCAAAGTTCCTTCCTTGTTTCTCCAAGCTTTCGATCAGAGCAATTTTTAAGTCCACGATGGCATTTCTAGACTTAATTCTCGACCGCAAAAGGGCTTCGCTTTCAGGATAGCGGTTATGGGTGTCGTAAAATTTGGCGAGCTTCAGAACTGCATCATCTCGGTCATCTTCGGTGGCAGCCTTGAGAAGTTCCTCGTGTTCAACCTGGTCTTGGACATTGGCAAATAGTTTCTCCAATTCCAACAGCTTGTCGGCATACTTTGATATGTTTGGAAGAATTTCGATTTTCTTCCATTGCTCTTTTGCTTCGTCAATTTGACCTCGGTCCATCAAAAGGAGTGCTTTATCGCATATGAGGAGGTCAGCGTCAGCATCCAGCAATTCTGCTTGTGTCATCAACCTTGTGGACACTTCATAGTTTCTGTTAATCCGAAATACGTTTGCCAGAAAGCGAAACTTCTCTCCCAACGGCATGCAAGCTGACTCTGGTGATGGCTGAATCGAGCTCAATATTTCCTCGACTTGGGTCCATGCTAAGAGTGCAGCCTCCTCATCATGCGCTTCTTCGGCACTCCCTCCTAAACTAGCCCAGAGCATCAATTGTGGTGCTGGAAGACGTGGCGATAGTTGAGATTGATTAACGAGTGTTTTCAGAAATGTGAGTGTGGATGAGTGATCTACGGATGCAATCTCGCGGGCGGAAAATCTACAGGCGGTCAGTAGTTCTGGAGATAAATCTTGACTCTCGATCAATAGTGTGCGCAACGCTAGCTTTGCTTCCTCTACGTTGCCGTTTTGGATTAACTTGTGAATAGCGAAGGTTGCAATTGGTGTTTCCGGTCTCGCTGTCGTCAAACCTGGCAGCGCGCCACTGTCAAGAAGACTCTGTATGTCGTGCACAAGTACTTCTCTGTGCCGAATACTCTGCTCGGATTTCTGCTTCGCCACTACAGATAACGGGTTGTCCGCTCCCAGCGCTGCAGTTCTAAGCCGCACCACTCGAGTAAAGCAGTGTTTTGCTTCTTCAGCTCGATCAGCGAGAGCGAAAACTTCAGCTGCCACAATCAATATGCTGCTAGTCGACGGACGGAGGCTCGATTGTTTCTCTAGTTCGACCAATTGCGGCTCGGAAACTGATTCGTAGAGGTCGATAATTCTCTTCGCCGCTACCGCTGCTGCTGAAGGGTTTTCATCTCGCAGAGCAGCGACAGTAATCTTGAGTAGCAAAACAGACTCTGGGCGAAACATATCGTGGCTTTGCTGGGATTTCCCTATTTTGCTTCGATATGTGTCAATTGCTTTGTCATATAGTTCGCTAGCTTGCCTGAAATCGCCGGTGAGCGCAAGGAGATCGCCAATGGAACTCAAGTCTGTGTGATTTGGATAGTAAGGTTTGCTTTCGTCAAAAATTAGAAGTTGATCAATGACTTTGCGAGCATCATCGAACCGATTTGTTTCGGCAAGAAACCTGGCGTACTTAAATTTGTAACCCGTGTATGGAATCACGCCATTGGATTTGGTGGCGCAACTGTCAATCAATGCTTTGTATAGCTTATCAATGAGTAGTTCGTCGAGCCCATGCGGCAAACTATCCAACAACTCATATTGCCGGAGCATCATCCGTTGTGGAGTAATCGACGGCAGGCACTCCAGCATGCGGTCGCATATCTCTTTTGCACCAACGAAACTTCCAATCGAAAGGAAGAATAGACCGACATCCGCCAGGTGCGAAATGATTGAACCGCCGCTCATCAAATCGGAATCAACAGACCCTCTTGTAAGTGCAATTCTAAATAGAGCTTCAGCCGGCTCAAAGTCTTTAAGGGCTTGATGCTTAATTCCTTGGCTGTAGATTTCGCTGGCTTTTTTTGAATACATCTTGTCGATCATTGATGCTGATTTTTCAAAAACGGCGTGAAGTTCTTCTTCTGGCGATGTATCAGCGGCCTCGCCGGTTCGCGTGAGAATATACCGTTCCGGATGCTGTAGATGAATCTGTTTGGCAGCGATTTCTACACGACTACCGACTGTACCGCGCAGTCGTTCGCGAATCTCCGCCGGTGTAAGCCCCTGCACTGATTGATTGTCAATTTCGATGATTTCATGCATCGAGGTCAATCCAGCCTTTTGCACAGGTGAATCTCTGGTCACCCGCGTAAAGTGCAGGCCGATTCCATTCGTGAACCTGACGTCCGCTCCAACGCCACCCAGTTTGTTTGGCTCGGCTGCTGCATCTGGCTTATCTGGATCCGTCACGGCTGAGGTTCCTTACAAATCGACTTCTTTTAGTTCTTATTTTTCACCGGATCGGTCATTTCGCACTGATGGGATTCCAATTCATGCAATTTTTTCAAAACCAATTCAGCCTCCGATGAGAATCCATCGCGTTTCAAGGCTTGAACGTGTTTTTCCATGTCATCCATTGTTGCTTTGCTGACACTTAAACCAGGCTTGCTAACGGATGCTAAGAAAGAGACACAAGCATTCTTTGCTTTCACCTTCTCTCCGCTGTCCGCATAGAAATCGGCCAGTTTGATTAACCACATTCGCTCAAGCAAGCTGTCGCTACCACGCTCAGCTTTGCTTAGTTCAAGCACATTTCTCAACAAAGATTCACCAGATGCAGTATCACCTACCTCTCGATATTTTACCGCCAACTCTTCGATAGCTTTGGCGATCATTTGAGCTTGATATTCTCTGGGCTCATGCAGAGACATTTTATACGCGACAATATAGACGTCACCGGCTTTGCCTAACTGATTTTTGTTTGCGAACGCCTTGCCTATGTTTTGCAGGGACATGGGTAGTGAAGAAATACGTCGATTTGGTGTTTGCAACTTTACCTTTTCAGCAAGGTCAACCGCTTGTTTCCACTTCGTAACGGCTTTGTCAAATTGATTCAAATTGATAGACCAGTCGGCAATCTGCATCATCGTTGAGAACAAGAGCACCGGATCATTTTCTTTAATTTTCCATTCTTCAATTTCTTCTAAATTGGCTAGGCCGCTCTCGCTCACAGGACTAAATTGATTCGTCTGGCGCAGCACAAGAATTACGTTCGACGGTTTTGCAGATGCCTTCGCGTCAGTTAATAGTGCGTCCAGTATTGATTTTCTGTTCGAGCCAGCCAAATTCAAATAATCGCTAAATGCGTCGATCGTGGTAGAACCCCATGTGCAACGGAAATTCGTTGGATCATCCGGATCTTGAAAGCCGGCAACCATCCTCGCTCGAACGATACGTAGCAACAACGGTGTACTTTCTTGATCATCAGCACATTTTTTTAGACGAGCACTGATATTTGTGAAGTAGTTATACATGCGCTCGCTATCTTTATTGTCTGCATTTTCTTCATATGCATCAACAGCGCTCTTAAGCGATTTCAGACCTTCATCGCACTTCTGCGCATCGAAAGCACGGTATGACATTTCGGTGAGCGCCTGGATTTTTTCTGCAGGCTTCTGGGCGTTGTTAGAAGCCTGCGCCAGCCATGTATCACGGTTTTCACGAACCGATTCTTTCCGCGCTAGTTTTTCTTTCTCGTAAGAAGTCCTAAGTTGGTCTGCTTCACTATTTCGATGACTGTCGCGCATGTATCTTTCACAAGGCTCGATCATCATTCGCATATTTCGCTCAAACGCATCCGGCCATTTTGCAGTTCGACAAAACGCCATTCCTTCCTGCAGGACCGCTACCGCTTCCGAAGTTCTTCCAAACTTGTGCAACATCTCTGCCCACGCGACACAAGTACTGCCATAACCCATATTCATGGCAGTTTTCGTGCCTTCCATGTCATTTTCGAAGGCAGCACGATAATATTTATTCGCCTCGTCCACGTCGGACTCAGCGAACAGCCGTGCAATCATTCCGTAAGAAACGCGATTTCGCCATCTAGCCTGAGCAGGCGCAGTCGTGTAGGTATAATACTCATCAGCTATGGGAGCGGCTTCCTTGAACATTTTATTTTGAAGGAGAAACCACAAATAGCTATGCAAGACATGTTCATAGTTATGTAAATCAGGGCTCTGTCTGACAAATTTCAGAGCCTGGTCGTAGTACTTGTGAGCTTCGTCCTTATCGCCGCCTTCATCAAAAACACGCGCAAGTGTGGCTTCACAAGTTCCATAGGTCTGTGGCAGAGGTTTAATCGATTCCAAATCTTTAAGTGTTTCAAGTAAAAGAGACTGCGCCTCTTTGAATCGCTTGTGCTGAGAACAGCTCAGGGCCAAAGTTTGCACTTCATGGTAACGCTGGTCCGGATTGGACCCCAGGTTTTTCTGAAGAAGCTTGAGACGCTGCTGCGCGAAGTACTTATAAGTATCTAAATCTCCGTCTGCTCGACTGCTCGAAATAACCTGGCTCAAAGTCTGTAGCATCTGCTTTTGCTCGTCAGTCGAAAGTTGCGCTGCCATTAAAAATGCTTTGTCGAAAGCCGGTCTAGCTCTCTCAAAGTTGCCTGAAGTAAACGAATACGCTGCGGCTGCCAAATATTTAGCGCTTGCTTCGGAATAGTGTTTGGTCTGAGACGCTTGATCAGCTTCGCGCTGAACTTCTAGTTCTTGTGTGTCACTAGAAACATTAGTGCTCTTGTACGCGTCGCTAAAGGAATCTTCAACAGTCGAAGCTAAAATAGGAGGTACGGAGAGTTGAGCAAGAACAGCCAGGATAAGCGCCAAGAAGGAAATTGAGCGACTGATTTTAGTGAGGAAGTGCAAAGCGGTGTTCATTTCTTCTCTCCAAATGCTCCTCGTGAGCAACTGAACTCCGCTTAACGGCACAGCGATAGTCCTATATTTTACCTCTTTCTCCGTTGGCTACTCAGTGAAACAGGTAGAAGCGGACAAGCGACGAGTTCGCGGTTATTCGCCAACAGAGACCAATACCTCCAGTTCACATCAACCCTCCGTCTGTCTGAGATCTTCTGCCATTGGCCCTGAGAGCGTGATAGTACTCAACAATGGCAAACTCACCAATGGTGTGGAAGAAGAAATGAATGAGCTGTTGAAAGAGAATGTTTTGACGAATGAATGCTGGCATGTGTTTGGCACTAGCGGCGGTGACCTCTGGAATTAAACAAAGAGGGCAATTATGACGACCATTACGTTAGGACAAGGTCAATTCCTTGCCTTTACTCTGCGCTACACTGAACGACGTAAACAGGGCTCAGATGTCAAACATTCTCCTGATCCCCTTCCGAATAGGCTCGAATTCAGCCTCCGTCAAGCTTCCGATGTAAGACTCGATCCTGGATTCCTGTGCGGCTCTGATCTGATCTAGAAGAACGACAGATTCCTCATGCAAGCCAGCTGCGCCCACCGCAAGGATTGGATAGAGTGCCGGTGCGGCATCCGTCCAAGGACCTTTACTGGTCGTCAGAGGAGCAATGACAAGTATCGGAAAGCGAGGCGTTCCTGCCCGATCTGGGATGGCCACAACAACACAAGGACGCCTCCCGAACTGTTCACGACCACTCTGCTGGGGGAGCGTGAGCAGCATTATATCTCCGATCCTGACTGGTCGATCGGCGGTCAAACAAGCTCCTCAGAAACAACAAAACCAACTTTGTGAACATACTGCACGGAACTTCCGACTGGTGCGGAAGTCCACTCATAAGCATCGAGATCGCCACCCAGATCGGCGTCGAGCCATGACTCTTCAGGACCGGCCAGTCTCCTTGTGCCTTGGATCTCGCTGGCAGCTGAACTGAGTGCAAGCTTCTGCCGCAACTCGGCTTGTTCCTCTGGCGATAACTGCTGAACAAGTCTGAGTACCTGGTCGACGGATAACTTGTCGGATCTTGACTGAGCCATATTTACCTCACTCCTCAAAGTATAACGGACAAATCACCCTGCCTACCTCGGTGATGTAATTCATTCGCCGAAGCCGTAAATGACACGTATTCTTACAATAACTCAAATTGGCCTGAGTCCTTTAATACAGCTCGCATTACTTGGCTTACCCGGCTCGGATTTCGAAGCCATGAATATTTCGGGCATGATCGTAACCTTCTTCAATCACAGCGCAACCGCCAGAAAAATCATGTGCACGCCAAAATTGTGGCTTGATCACCCAAGCTCCATTTTTGTTGATGTAGCCGACCTTGTGAGTCTGGTAATCTCGGCACGCCGCCAAACCTTCCTTGAAGGGACCACCCTGACCCTGGGGGCCCGCACCGGAAAACTGACACTGAATCTTTAACTGGCCGGCTCGGTCAATGTAGCCAAATTTACCGTTCAATTTGACAGCAGCAAGTCCTTCCGAAAATTTCTCAATCTCTTCGTACTGTGGTTCTACAATCAGTTTGCCCTGTGAATCAATGACACCATATTTGTCACCCTTAGCCACAACAGCACATCCGTCCTCAAATCCTCGGGCGTCGTCCCAGGTATCGGCACGTATGAATTTTTCGTACTTGTCGATAAAAGTCCAAGAATCTTTAATGAGCACACGTGCCCATCCACCCGCGAAGGCTTTAGCTTCATCGTATTTAGGTGTTATGACTGTTCTGCCATTGCTGTCCCTGTAGCCCCAAAGTTCTCTTCCCTTTACGACTACTTTGTACGGACGCATGCTGTCACTGCGCTCACCGGGCCCGGGGGATGTCGGCATTGTGCTGATCACTTTTCCTTGACGGTCTATTTGCACCCAGGTGCCACCATAGTCACCCCCAATGCACCCCCTCACTCCTGGTATTGCACCAACCAAGACTGGTGCCTCTCCAGAGTCAAAATTTCCTGCTTCTGTGTATCCTGGTTTGATTCGAACAGCGCCGGCTTTATCTATGTAGCACCAGGAATCATAACCGGAATTCAGTTGGGTGGCGGCCAAGCCTTCGGAGAAAGCGGTTGTGCACTCAAACTTTGGCTCAATCTGAAATTTCCCCAGGCGGTTGATGAAACCCCATTTGACTTGTGTCTTGTTGAGATGATCTGGAAATGAATGGTTGGGCTGTGCCGCGGCGAGACCCTCACCAAAGCTGGTCGCATCTCGAAAAGCCAAAGGAATTACCAGCTTACAGTTTTCATCTACAAATCCAGAGCGGTTAAACAGCTCTACCTGAGCCAACCCTTCTTTCATGTCCTCCGCTTTTTCAAATGGAAATCGGCTGAGACGATGGCCGCCTTTGTCTATGATGTTGTATGCAAGCCATTCATTCGTTCTATTCTTGAGAGCAAATCTTCGCTCATTTAGTTTTGCAGCCCTCTCATTTTGATTCGTTTGTACATAATGATCGTAAATTGTTCTGAACCACTCAAAATCGTCTGGAAGAGTATTTTTGTAATCGGATTCCATTACCGTAAGAAGCGACTCGTATTGAGTCTCGGCTTCGGTCCATCTGTTCAAACTAGCAAGAAACTCGGCGAGACGATTTAGTTCTCCGAAGTAGTCCGCCTTGTGAGAGTCTTGAAACTCAGATCGAACTTCGCTGTACGACTTTGAAAGCGCGAGAGATCTGCGGTAGAATTTTTCTGCCTGCCCATAGTTCCGGCGACGGTAGTTTATGTCTCCTATCATCACCAAGACACGGATTTGTATGTAGGTGTCAGAGCTGGTTTTCAAACAGTCCTGCAACGTTTGTATCGCCTTCTCCGGCTTACCTTGACCCTCGAAGGCTGACGCGAGCTGCAGAGGTAGACTTCCCGCAATACTATAGTTACCAAACGCTGTTTCTTTGTTGGCGGGAGCAATTGTTCGGTTGACAAACGCCTGCAATCGCATCTGCTGTCCAGTTGCCGCTTCGGCAATCTCGTTGTTTCTTAACTCAGATGCGACATCAACTAATGCAGCCAGTGCCTCTTCCAATTCTGAATCTCGCCTATTGAAGACAATTCCCATGATAATGGAATGTTTGCTCAGGTACTGAAGTGTTTCGCCAACTACTATCAATTTGCATCGTGAGCGTGCTCAGCAGCCTGTCGGCTCAAGCCTTCTACTACCAGGACTGGCGAGCCTGGCCTAAATTACCAAGAACTGCGGAAGATGACGAAGATCATTCCTGGCACTGCGTGCCCGATCCAGTCGACCCTGCGGCAAAGAGGCGCCGTGAACAAACGGCATTGCGGGCCGGCAATCTGTTTGTGGACGGTCACCCTGAAGAAGCGATTGCTGAATATTCGAAGCTCATCAAAGAACACCATGAAGAAGATACGCTATCTGCAGCCTATCAAAGCCGAGGCGAAATCTACTATAGCCTTGGCCAACTTGAAAAGGCTTACGAAGACATTTCAAAAGCACCGTACTCCCAGGTAATGTGCGCAAGGCTCGCCTTGAAGATCGGCAAATACAAAGATGCCATTGCGATCGCCAACGAACAATTGGAGAAAACCAAAGCTGCGCCATGGTATGGATGGTACGAGGTGCGCGCAGAGGCGAATCTTGGGTTGAAACGTGATAAAGACGCATTGTCCGATTTCGAAGAAGCCGCTCGTCGGGGGAATGAGTCCAACAGCATTTCTTTGCCTGACGACATCAAACGCGCCAGCGAAATCATCGCAAAAGATAAGTTCGGCAAGCCTTTAAATATTGCCGATTACAAGCCGGCAGAGACTGGTGCTACAGAGGTAAATGCTTTGTTGCAGTACCTGATCTCAAATCGAGAGGCGATAGATCCGCATGCGATCGAGCAATTCACGGGAGCACATTTTCGAATTGCCAGAGACGGCAAGAACTGGCAATACAATGCGGGAAATTCTCACCGACAGGCCGATGTGCGTTCTTTCAGCGTCCAAGATGCGCAGCCGCGCTCCGGAGCACAGCTGCAAGTAAGTATTGACGCACCAATCTCCGAATCGAATATTCTTGCTCATCAGCGCTCGCATGATTCAGTTCGAAAAGAGAACGACGAATTTAAGGGTTTGTCGGAAATAGTCACTTGGAAGGTGCCTGGTGGCACAGTCCAGATCGAGTGCGAAGACTGGGGATGGAAGCGCCTCAGAACAGTAGAGTTTATTGGCACAGGTGTTCATCCTTACACGCCGGCATCAAGCGATCAATATTTGATCGCCGCCGAAGGAGCCTCCGCTGGCAAGAACTTCGAACTCTCAATTCGCCTGGCACGTAAATGTCTGGCGCTCAATCCCAACAAAGCTTCCGCCCATAGGGAGATCGCTCAGGACTATTTAGAACTGAAGAAGTTTGATCTTGCAGTCTCAGAGCTGTCGGCTGCCTTGAAGAAACAACCATTTAACTATGACCTCTATTGGTTGCGCGGTCAGGCTTACAGAAAGCACAAGCATTACGATTCAGCAATTAAGGACATGAAGAAAAGTATGAAAGAGCCAAATACTGAGTACCGTCATGAAATTCTTGCTGCAACTCTTGCTGCAACTCTCATCGATGCGAAGCGCTACGATGCAGCACTCCAGACTCTTTCTCCGATCATTCTGCTAGCGCTCAAGGAGCTTCAGGCAAATCCGGCAAAGGCTTTTCCAGTGCCGATCGGCAACGCGCTGCAAATGAAAAGTAACGCAAATTGGATGTTGGGCAACAAGAAGGCTGCAATTGAAGATATGAAGAAAGCGGCAAAGTCGTTTTACGAGGAAGCACGCATAATCAGACGGGACTGGGCGATTAGAGATTTGCGCAGGATGCAAAATGGACTGGCCCCACTAACATTGCATGAAGAAATATTTGCCAGCTTGGCCAACTCTACTGGAACGCCAGCAAAAATTCATCCTGCAGGTTTTCAGTGATCCATCTAGAACTACACAGTCTTGCCCTTTTTCAGCGCCGGACTTGCACTGTTGTTTTCAATGAAAGTGCTGGCTTTGTCCACCGTCAAAATTGCAACAAGTTCGGTTATCCAAAAGCTGTACCGCTTATTCAACCGTAAAATTGAAGCTCTTTACCAAAGTGCCGTCGACGTAGACCTTCATCGCATATTGGCCTTTCGGATCGCCTTGCGCTACGCACCAGGAGTGTTCGACCCAACCATTTACAGGCGCGACATCGCTCTCAGTAACGCATTTCTGTCCACCGTCTTGGAACGTCTCCCGTTCGCCTGGCACCTGAGTGCCCCAGGTCTGTGGAACTGCCGGCAATGAAAATTCCTCTCTCCAATGAACAGAACGCGCTTGAGTCTTCAATTTCAGCCGCCAACCATAGCCTTGATTGACATAGTAGGGAATGTGGTTTGTCGCTTCCAAGAATCTGAATCCGCCAAAAGTGCCGAAAACAGACGAGACCACGGCAGTATGCGCTGAGTCCTTGCGAGTTGGGGGGCACGGCTTATTGGCGTAAGCCACCGGCACGGTTGCGGCGGATGCGCTCAGGGCTACCAAGGTGGCGGCGAGCAGAACTTTCGTGTCGATTTTTCGCATCATAACCTTCCTCCGCTTCCGGGCACTTCGATCATCATAACTTGATTGCCAAAATCAGGCATCAGAATGCTCTACCTTATCGGCGCGCCAAAGATGCCAAATACGATAGTTGGGCGACAATTGCAGCGCGTGATGGAACACCGGTTGAGGAATGACGAAAAAGAAGACTATCCGTAGCGTCCATGGCCCCGAGGGAGATGTATGAGTTCGCGTGGTTCGTTAGCTGGCCAGGTGTAACATTTTTTCTTGTGACACCCCGATCTGTATTGGACACACCCCGGCTCCTGAATCAGGCTGCTGGCGATCCCTCGTTGGACAAAAGAGAATCCTCCTAAAATCTTCGTCAGGGTCGTCACACTCAGTGCCTATACTTTGGTCAATCGATTGATTGGGAGGAACCATGCTGCCATAGGTCATTCCTAAACCAAAGGACAACAACGACACCATCAGTCCGGTTGAGCTCCAACTGATTTTGTTCACTTGGTACATCAGAAGAACCTGCGTTCAAGAAATTTTCGAAGTGATCGAGAAAGCGTGGCTGCGCAAAAACGACGCACTATTCTATACTGCTTATCTTAGCCTGAATGGTAATCCCGTGTCACACGTCAATCCTAGAGTACTCGCCTCTCTAATCGCACTGCTTGTGGTGTCAAACTTGCAGCACGCACAAGCCTATTTCATTCCAGCTCAAGTCAAACAAGTTCCAGTTATCAGGTTGCTGACCAATCTTGAGAATAAGGAGAAGAATGCCTCCAAAGTCAGCGATCGCGCGATGTTGGAATTTCAGATCGGACGATTGCACTCTATGGCTTACGCCTTGAAGACAGATCAGGCAGACGTGGACCGGAAACCGTACGGGCCGCCCACCCCTGCACAATCAAAACCCGCCGCCGAGCCGGATGTACCGTTTTATGGAAATCGCATATTAGTTACTGACTATAATCAATTCGAGGTCAAGGCGGCGACGCCAGACAAGACGAATGCAGCTCATGAAGAGCTACAGAAGGCGATTACCCACCTCGGTCAGGCAGTGAAACTTGATCCGGCACTGGTACCGGCGAAGCTAGGATTAGCCTGGTGTCTGGATCAATCGGGACAGCCGGAAAAGTGCCTGCCTTTATACAGGGAGGTTTTCAAATCGTCCTGGCCCAAAGAAAAGGACAAACGAGGAACGATGTTTCGTGGAACATCTGTAGTGGTTGAAACCGGCACCTATCTTCAAAAGATTCTCAACCCACTGAAAGACGCAGCGGAGCTTGCTGACATCAAGAAGAAATGCCGTTATCTCGAATCATTTGGTTACGCCGTCACTCCTTTGGTGATCCCGTTGGCACCGCATCTGATGGCAGATCAACTGATGCAGCAAAAGGCGGTGACATTCGATCTGGATGGATCAGGCAAGCGGCGCTATGGTGCATGGCCAAGCAACCGAGCGGGTTGGCTCGTCTATGACGCGACGGGATCAAAGAAAATCACATCGGGTTTGCAACTTTTCGGGCAACGAACATTCTGGATTTTCTGGGACAACGGTTATGAAGCGCTACAATCGCTCGACGACAATCAAGACGGCAAACTGGAAGGCGACGAGCTAAAAGGGCTTGTAATCTGGCAAGATCGCAACTGCAATGGCATAAGCGATGCGGAAGAAGTACAACCACTTTCAGCATTTGGCATTCAGTCGCTGGCATGCACAGAGTACGAAGAACATAACGGCATGCTCTCAATTGAGCGAGGAGTCAAGTTCACCTCCGGCGAAACCGCCCAAACCTACGACTGGATCGTCCAAGAATCCAGGTAACTTTCGAATTGACCGAGAAAGCGCGGCTGCGCAAAGCGACGCACTGTTCTAAACTGCCTATTTAGCCTCAATGGTTGCCGATGTTCCATTCTGTGGAGTTCGCAGTAGTGACTACACCCAATTTCCGGTAATCTCGCCACTAACAACAACTTCTCAACCCGATCCTCGACTGTTCTCTGCAGCTCCATTTGGGTTAGACTTAGATACGAGGTACTGAAACCATGGCTCAAGAAAAAACGACAGTCGATCAAATTCTCTACTTGGTTCAAACACTCTCGCCTGACGAGCGGGCTGAGCTGCAGCGACGCCTAGCCAGCGAGCCAATGCCCAGCGAAATAGGCAAGAAGAAGAAGGCTGGCGATGTATGGGGGCAATTCGCAGAGGATGCGGATGTTCTCGATCAAATCGTTAGTGAAGCAATGCAGGAGCGCCGCAGACAGCTTGATAAGCCCCTGAATGCGTAAGGTATTGCTTGATACAGACATATACTCGGAGTGCCTGAAGGGTAAAGATTCGATCATCGGAGAGCATTATCGAGCCTATCTCCATGAGCACCACAAGCTCACCATCACAAGTTGCACAGCCTACGAAGTCCTTGCGGGCGTGCATAAGAACTTGCCTGACAAGCTCAGCACCTATGAAGCTGCCCTTGCCAACGCTGAAGAAATAACCCCCACCGCCGATGATTACCGCCTTGCCGCCGAATCAAAGGCATGCTCCTGCAACCGGGTCAGCCGGTCGGTGACATCGACCCATTGATAGCAGCATGCGCCATCCGCAGAGACCTGCTACTTGCCACCGGAAACACCAATCACTATCAGCGCATTGTGGATCTCGGTTTTTCTCTTACCATCCGAAACTGGCGTGAACCATAAGCCCGTACATTATGAAAGTTTGTTCCTGCTGAAAAACCATCAGTAGCACGCGACATCGGTCCAGCCTTGGCGCCAAGAATAGGAAAGACCGACTGGATCGTCCAAGAATCCAGGTAACTTTTGATGACCACGCGTGGGAATCAGCTGTTTGGTACATGGTGACTTGCTGGAATAAAGGACGAATGCGTGTCGCTTCTGCGCGAGCGCAAGGCATAAAAATTACACCGGACAGACACAAAATTCTTGCACCACGTCAATTTATTTCCGTTTGGATTTGTGCTGGATTGTTGTTACCTTTGGTGGAACGTCGATTTCCGCTGGTGCCAATCCCTCAGAGAATTCACTGAAACACATAATCTTGGGCGTGATGGCAGTTTGTCCTTTCTTATCAATGAACCAGCGGCGCCCGCCAATGGTGACAAACGACAGTCCATCGGAAAACGAGCTAGCCGAATCAAACTTGGCTTCGATTGCCATGGCACCAGTGGTGTCAATGAAACCGAATTTAGCACCACGGCGCACCGGCGCCAGTCCTTCCGAAAAACTGACAAGCGAATTGAATGGCGTTGCGTCCAAACAAGCTTTGATGAAGTTTCCGCCCGAGTTGTTGAAGCCCACATGGCCTACCAAGAAGCCATTAGCCCGCGCTGCATCGAGTTCATATTCGGGCTTAATAACGAACGTACCGGTTTTGTCTATAAATCCGTATTTGCTCCCGGTACTCCAAGATTCATTCTTAGGCTTGTCCGGCTTCGGCGACGATATGCGACTTGCAGGCGATACAGCCGTGGACGCAGGCGAGACAGCTACGGCAGTGCTCGAAGGTATTAGAACGGCCGCCAATCCATCAGAAAAGTTTCCGGCCAGCTGAAATTGCGGTTTGATCACTAATTTGCCGCTCTTATCAATGAAGCCAAACTTGTTGCCGATCTCAACCGCCGCCAACCCTTCGCAAAACGGCATGGCCGAGTCAAACATTGGCTTAATCGTTATTTGACCAGACTTGTCCATAAATCCAGATCGACTACCAACTCTGGCAGCTACCAATCCTTCCGAGCATCGGCTATTCCTGTCGAAAGCCTCAAATTGATATTGCGGCTTAATTACAAACTGTCCCGACTTGTCTATGAAGCCCCAGCTCTCATGGGCAATCGGATCTCCTTTCACTCCACCAACCAAAGTCATCGCCGCTGACAGCCCTTCATGAAACTCGCCGGTCTGAGCGAATTGCGGTTTGATCACCATGCTGCCAGACTTATCTATAAATCCAAAACGCTGGCCCAGCCGTATTGATGCCAATCCCTCTGAAAAGCTGCCAGCATAATCGAATTCTGGCTTGATCACTATCTGACCGGACTTATCCACATATCCGAACTTCACTGGGGGTCCACCGACTCCGAATCCTGTCACAAACGCTGAACCATAGCTCGGATCAAGATCATAGGCCTGGCTATAATCACGCATGGCATCTTCGAATTTCTCAAACTTCGCACAGACATCGCCCCGTTCTCTGTAGATGAGAGCATTCTTCGGATCCAATTGGGCGGCTTTGGACAAATCGTCAATCGCCTTCTGATACTGCCCCAAACCAGACTCTGCAAACGCCCGATTGATGTACGAATGAGATCCGGAGCCCAGGCTGATTGCCTCGGAGTAGTCTGCGATCGCTTTCCATCGCTGGGAGCTATTAAGATATAATCTTGCCCGCACGAAATAGTAATCACGTTGCTTGGGATTAAGCACGATCGCCTGGCTCAAATCGTCAATTGCTTTCTTGTTTGCCCGCAGCCTCTCGTAAACACATCCCCGTAAATAATAGATAACAGCTTCTCTGGGAGCCAATTCAATGGCTTTGTCGAAATCAGTGCATGCTTTCTGATTTTGGCCAAGAGCAAAGTAGGCATTTCCGCGATTGGCAAAAGCTTGAAAGTTATTGGGCGCCAATTCGATCACCTGGCTGTAATCAGCAATTGCTTTTTCCGCTTGGCCAAGACTTGAGAATTCAATGGCGCGGTAGAAATATTTATGCGTATCTTTGGTGGTATCCAGTTTGATCGCTTTGCTGTAATCCTCAATCGCTTTCTGGTGCTCACCTAATTTGCTGAAACTGACAGCCCTGGATACAAAGTTAGCTCCAACCTCCGGTTGCAAGCGTATGGCCTCGTTCAAATCGGCAATCGCTTCTTTGTTGCGCCCTTGTCCTTGATGATCCAGAGCGCGGTAGCGGTACGCATTCGCCAGAAAGGGATCAAGACTGATCGCTTTGTTCAAATCATCGATTGCCTTTTGCTCTTCCCGTAACTGACTGTAGGCGTGTCCGCGTGTGGAATAGGCTTGTGCCATCTCCGGTTTAAGACTGATCGCCTGCGTGCAGTCGCTGATGGCTTGATTGTGCTTGTTCATAAGCTCATACACTTCGGCTCTGTCAGCGTATGCAGAGGCATATTGCTGATGCGCGCTGATCGCCTTATCGCACCGATGAAGCTCGCCCACCAGATCTAAGTGAGCCGGGCAAAAGGTGAATTCAAGTTTAACGGCCTCGTGTGTTTCATTGCGTGGTAGCGATTGGAATGGTGCTGAATCTTTGACTGCCTTGATCGCTGCCTGATCCAGCAATCGAATTCCCGATGGCCCAGTTAAAAGTAAATTTGACAAGGCGCCGTCTTTATGAACTTTGAAAACGACCAGGGCCCTCTTTGCCTGGAGAGTTGACTGGTAGTGAAAATGACTGCGGAGCCGGCACTGCAACTCGTTCATATACGGTCCGTAATCGATTTTAGGCAGCGGTGCAGGCGATTGCGTTGCCCCAGGTGCAGGCGGTAGTACTGGCGCTGGCGATTGTGCTGGCGCTGGCGATTGCGCTGGCGCGGACGCAAGGAACAAGGAAATCGCGATATTCCAAATGGTTTTGCCGGAAAGCATTCTCATAGGCGGTTATCCCTGGGTCAACTAGGCTATTAAGGAAATAGGCATCGGCCCTTTTTGTATCTCTAAAGTTTAAATCACAGCCAGCCGATCGTGCTCGGAAGCAGCTCCATTTTAGCTCGCAATCAGGCAGCCGTGGACCTTGATACAAAATCTGGCCGATTTTCAAGCATTGCCACAACTTCGCCACGGATCGTCTTTTAAAGTATCGGAGCATTGGCAAATGTGGGGAAGAAAGCTATGAGCCCGGTAACATCCCAAATCACCACTGGTACGATCCCACCAGAGCCGGTCGAACCGGTCGAAGATCTCCAGAACGCAGCCATCGAGCAGTGGCACCTTCCTTCGGACAGGCAATTTGATATCATATTTAGTGCAGTCAGGCGCTCCACCAAAATAGATGAGCAGCAAAAGGCATTTTTGATCAAAGAGCTGGCAGACAGGCTCACGGAAGATACGGAAGGATTGGATGCCGCTCGCAAATCGGCTGAAGCAGCGGGTGATATCGAACGGCGCGGATATTGCTGGAGTGGTTATCTCAAATTGATCTATAAGCACGCCATGATTGGCGCCCAGGCGTTGCTGGAAGGGGAACGGGGAAACGCGTATTCGCGTTATCTGCAAAGCAAGTATCCCGAGTTGGCGTAGTCAGCCTCGATGCAGGCGGGACGCCTGGGCTCCCGGGTGTGTCTCGGGTGTGGTCAGCTTATGTGAGTGATGACCGTGTGAGCCTCACTCAAGGTCGGCACCTCGAGGCGTTGTGAAAGTCTATCGAGAATGCTCTCAGGCACAGGGTTCTTCCTTGTCTTATTTCGTTGTTGAAGATCCTCAAACGAAGCAGGCTCCACATAGACGATGCTAATGTTGGGCTTGAACGGTGCCATCCACGATATGAGGCTGTGACGCAGCGAGCTGGAAACATTCGTCGCGTTCCAAACAAACTCTCGTCCAGTGCGCAGCAACGACCGCGCCTGCTCGCGTGCTGCCGCTATTACAGGCGCCTGATCGTCTTCAGGATCTACCTTGATAATTTTCCTGATGGCGTCAAGTGATACCACCGGCAGTTCAGGCAAATGCTGTGCGATCCAGGTGTCCTTTCCGGCGGCCGGCAAGCCAGACATGATCACCACCGAGACCTTCGTGTCATCGAACACTTCACGCTCGGGAAGCAGACTGGCAGAGCGGAAGTAGGAAAACCGGCTGTGATTGGACGGAAACACCCTGAGACGATCAAAGCATTGGTGCTCGCGGCAAAATTCTCTGAACATCGATACTCGATCGAGCAGCTCTTGTTTATCGGCACATTGCCTGCCCCGAATATCTGCTTCCGCAAGAATCGATAACCAATCTAGTCGTACTGATTGACTGGCTCGAAGGATTGATTTTATAGGGTCTTCCTTTTCCAGAAACCACAGCGGCAATCCTGAGTATCGAACCAATCCAACTATCTGCTCGCGCACCTGAAAAGGCGGGCAGGCAAACTCCGCATTTCGCCATAGAATCTGGCGCGCCATTGAGGCGCCAACTTGCGTGTGTTTAAGTGAACTGATCTGTCCGGTCTCGTCAACTCTGGTTGTTGCCGGTTTTGCGACATCGTGAAGCAACGCAGCAGCCAATAACAATGCGCGCGTTGTGGCATCGCAGGCTTGCCAGTCTGCGAGTTCCAAGAGAGACTGGCAAACCAGCTTGGTGTGCGTGAGAACATCGCCCTCTGCATGATGGTGCGCATCCTGGTCACACTTTTCCATGGCGGCTATCCAATCCAGGCATGCCAATTCCGACCAGTTAATTCGATCGGCTGCCTCAGTCACAATCGGAAAAGTCCAGGGCTGTTGGATATTTGTCAAACGTCAGCCTCCAAACAGATCGACACCGGCAAGTAACTGGTTGGGCACGATGGGACGATTGATCCAGTGTCCTTGCGAATCCAGCACCGATGTCAGAAAGCTTGGTCTGATGAATTTGTAGCGCTGAATCACTGCAGACCCCTCTTCAATTTTGATATACAGTCCTTCCATATCCAGGCTCGAATCGGTCTCACGCAGTGTCCGCTCGGCATCTAGCCCCTGAGCCTCACATAAGGTCTGCAGCCGTTCTAAGTGACCTTGAGCGATAAATTGAGAAGGAGCCACCAATTGTGCCAGTTGCTTGGTATTGCCAATGGTACCAGAGAGAACAACCATCACCGACACTATAGGGCTGTTGCGCAAAAGGTCTGATCTACGTGGCGTGCTAAGAAACTGCTGACGCTGCCGATCGTAAATGTCGAACTCAAGCCAGTAGTGCGGAAGTCGATCATAAAAAATGGTGTGTTTGGCATAAAGCCACTCGCCGTATGCAATGTAGCGCGAGCCAAGGACCTCCCAGAGCAAGCGCCGATGCGCCTGCGCCCATTGCTTGAAGAGGGCGAAATGCTTTTCCCTGGTTCCACCCGTCAAAAAATGCCCGCGGCTCTGCAAATGCAGATCGCCTGTCTGGCTGAAGCTGATTGCGCTGTTGGCGCCGTCCATCTTTTCTTCGATCACAAGCGTTCTGCCCTTGATCGTCTCAAGCGGAACAGAATCCAGATCCTCATCACCCGGCTGCAGGCGAGACCCTTGAATGTGCCGGGTTCTGGGATATTTGATTAGCTGCGTGTTGTCTTGCTCTACTGGCTCAGTCATGTTTAATCGTGCCGATGGCAATTATGTGGTTGAGAACCGCCTCAAACTTCGGACGAGCTCCCGCTGCCTCAATCATTGATTGCAGGCGCTCCTTGCTCAGCAGATGAATGTGCTCAGGGTTGTCGTCGGCTTTGGAAGGCACCGATATTATCACGCAACGACTGGCTACGCGAACTGCTTCATCCAGAGCCTTCTGTGCTTCAGATATGTGTTCAAGCACTTCCAGCAAAGTGACCACATCAAACGATTGGTGGGCGAAGCGCAGATGGCAACCATCCATTGCATGTGCTTGAAGTCGATCAACGCCACCCTTACGAACAGCTGTTATATCGTTGACCCGATCTTGTCTTTGATCTACACCTGTGACTGCCAGCTGCGGAAATTCCGTCAGCAGCGGCCACAGAAATGCGCCTCGTCCTGAGCCAATATCCAGCAAGCTCTCCGGCTGCAATCCCTTGAGAATACCAAATACGCGCTGCACTCTGGGAAGAGCCATAGTGCGCTTGAACTTATGCATTCGCAGCCCGGCGCGCAAGCCTTGCTGGTACAACTGCTCCTGCTGAATAACAGACAGCTCGCTTAGCGGTTTAACCCAAAGGTCTTCATCGCCTTGTTGCAGTCTGCCGCCCAGTTTGCCGCGAACGAACGCAGCTGCCAGATCAAGGAAATAACGCTCATCCATTGTCTCGCCCATCAGTAAAGCCCCTAATGTGCCGCTAATAGCGGCCAGACTTGCAACTTTTCTAGCGGTGACGCCAGATCGGACGGCATGTCCGCGCGAATCGTTATGCTCTCTGATTCCATTGACGTGAAACGCAGCTCCGCGGCGTGAAGCGCCAGGCGCCGAAGTCCATATTCCTCTCGGAAGAATCGATTAACATCGCCTTTGCCGTAGAGAACGTCACCAACCACTGGATGACTGAGATGTCTGAGATGCCGCCGAATCTGGTGCAGTCGACCAGTGCGCGGAATGGCCTCGACCAGAGACCAGCGCTGACGGTGAGCAAGCGGTTTGAACTCGGTCACCGCCGGCACTC
>Ga0182024_10006979_pt1 | contig 24568 bp, 18 predicted proteins | sample P32metaG_FD_120480 | JGI IMG/M metagenome (GOLD analysis project Ga0182024, IMG submission 120480) | Permafrost microbial communities from Stordalen Mire, Sweden - P3-2 metaG (Illumina Assembly) | ecosystem: Environmental > Terrestrial > Soil > Wetlands > Permafrost | place: Sweden: Stordalen...
CGGAGAGGTTACCGCTCCCATCGTTTACGCCCACAGCGGAAATCCTGAAGACTACGACCTGCTCCGCAAGAATGGCATCGACGTAAAAGGGAAAATTGTTCTGGTGCGTTATTCCAATCCTTACAGCTATCGTGGATTCAAAGCCCTCACCGCGGAAAAAAACGGCGCCGCAGCCTTACTGATTTATTCCGATCCCGCGGAAGACGGCTACGTAAAAGGTAAAGTCTTCCCCGACGGCCCCTGGGGCCCCGAAACGCACATTCAGCGCGGCTCAATTACTTACGACTTCATCGTTCCCGGCGATCCACTTACACCTGGCTGGGCTTCGGTTCCCGGCGCGAAGCGCATTCCGGAAAGTGAAGCTCGCTCGCTGCCTCACATTGTCGCGCTTCCGCTCTCCTGGCACGACGCCAAGCCGCTGCTCGAAAATATGAATGGCCCAACCGCGCCAAAAGATTGGCAAGGTGGACTGCCAATCACCTACCGTCTCACCGGAGCCGTGCAAGCTCACTTGAAAGTGCAAATGGACAATTCCATTCAGCCCTACTACGTCGTCGAAGCTCGTATCCGTGGCGCGCAATTTGCCGACGAATGGGTGCTTCTCGGAAATCATCATGATGCCTGGGAATACGGCGGCGTCGATCCCAGCAGTGGCACCGCGTCCATGATGGAACTGACTCGCGCCTTCGGAACCATGTTGAAAAATGGCTTTCGCCCCAAGCGCACACTGATTTTCGGCAGTTGGGACGGCGAAGAAATAGGACTGACCGGCTCGACCGAGTGGGGCGAACAGTTCGCCGATGAATTACGAAAAAAATTAGTCGCCTATATCAACGTGGATTCCTCTGCATCCGGACCGAACTTCGAAGGCGGCGCGGTCGGCTCGCTCGCTCCCATGCTGGTGGAAACCAGCTATTCCATTGCCGACCCCAGCGGAACGAGCCTGCATGATGCCTGGATTAAATCCACCGCTGCATCACGAAAACACGGCAAACACACCGAGGCCCCCAAAGACGAAAATTTAGTAAACACCCGCATCGGCAGCGGCTCCGACCACACTGTCTTTCTAAATTTCCTCGGACGCCCGGTCATCACCCTGCAATTCGATGGACCCTACGGTGTATATCACTCCATGTACGACAATTTTTATTGGATGAATCACTTTGGCGATCCTGGGTACAAATATCACGCCACCATGTCCGCATTGTGGGGCGTTACCGCGCTGCGATTAGCGCAGGCAGATATCCTGCCTTTCGATTTTGCATTTTACGGCCGCACGCTAAACAGTTTCATCGACGATCTAAAAAAGAATCCCCGCTACGACGCCCATAAAATTAAACTCGATAATCTACAAAAAAGCGCCGCAGCCTTCGAAGCCACTGGCAAAAATGTCAAAACACTTTTGGATCACAGGGTTGCTTCCGGAAAAATAGACCCGCAAACCGCTGAGCATTTCAACCAATCCTTACTAAAGGTCGAAAGTAACTGGCTGAATCCCGATGGCATCCCCGGACGCCCGTGGTTCAAACATTTACTCTATAGCTCGCGTTATACCTACGCGCACCTTGAGCTACCTGGTCTGACCGAGGCTATTGAATCGCAAAATTGGCAAGAGGCGCAGCGTCAGTCTGAAACCCTAGCTAAAGCCATCGACACCAATACCACTCTTCTGCAAAAGCTGGAAAAGGAACTTCAGCAATAAACGCCGCGAAGACGGTCTTCCTTATCTCTTCAGACTCGCCGCAATTCTTAGAACCATCGGATCCATTTCAATCTCTTCAAGTTTCTTCGGCAGAGGAATACACCAGTTCGCACGAACATCTTCTCGAGCGCCCGGCAAGTTGGGCCTTTTGTCCGCGCCAACTCCATCTTCCAAAGACGCCAACGTAATTACCGCCGGAGATCGCGCTAGCGCCTCGTGCGTTTTAACAATTACCTCAGAAATGTGCTCGTGGTCATGCACGTTAGTCGCGCGCTTGAGATACCAGCGCATTTTGTCGGAGTTTTCTCTGCTGGGTTCCAGCCCCAGCTCCGTCTGTTCATCAAAATCAGCTCCCGACCATATTCCCGCGATAGTCGGCAAATCGTGCGTGGACACCGCCGCGACCGCCAGCTTCGGATAATGCTCCGGCTGCTTTTCCTCGAACCACAGCAGCCGGTAAGAGAGCACCGCGTACTCCGCAAGTTTCTCGCGCACACCTGCGTCCACAGTTCCTAAATCTTCGCCCACAATAAACGTCTTGGCTCGCGCGCTTTCCAGCGCAAGAATCGAAAGCATCTCGTCCGCGTTGTAACGAACATAAGTCCCATGCGCGCTCGGCTCTCCTACCGGAATCCAGAACAACCGGAATAATCCCATCACGTGATCGATGCGCAGTCCTCGCGCATAGCGCAGCGCGGTCCGCACCGTTTGGATGAACGGCCCGTACCAGGAAGCCCGCAATTTGTGTGGCACGAATGGCGGCAGTCCCCAATCTTGTCCGTTGGAGTTAAATAAATCGGGCGGCGCTCCCACGCTTACATCTTTCGCAAAAACGTCCTGCCACATCCATGCATCCGCGCCATCTGGCGCAACTCCCACCGGAAGGTCCTGCATAATATTTCCTGCCGACGAAGCCGCTTTTAATTGCCCATCGAGCAAGTATTGCAGCCACTTATGAAACCGGATGCGATCGCCGAACTCCACAATCAAAGCCAATACCGCCGGGCTATCCGGCGAACGATATTGCTGCGGCCACGCGCGCCAGTTCGCGCCGAATTGTTCGGCAAGAACACAAAAACTCGCAAACAGCTGCAGACTGCGTCCCCGATTACGTTCAAAATCGCTAAAAGATATTTTGTCGCGCACCGCCGACCAGATTTTTTCCAGTGCCCGCATTTTCAAACGATAAATCGCGTCGCGGTCAATCAAGGGCGCGTTGTTCAGTGCGCGCCCCTCCTCCGCTAGTTTTTCCAGATCTGGTAGCGCTTCTCTCGCGCCGGCAATTTCTTCGATATACAAATACAGCGGATTTAAAAATAGCCTGCTGCTTGGATAGTAGGGGCTCGCTTGCTGCGGCAACACCGGAGCCGTCGCGCACAGCGGATTCACCATAACTACTCCGGCTCCCAATTCCGCAGACCATTCGCAAATACGGCGCAAATCTTCCAGATCGCCGATCCCCCAACTGCTTTCCGAACGCACTGAATAAAGTTGCAGCGCCCAGCCCCAGGTATGCAGGTCCGCTGGAAGAAAACAGCGCGGGGGCGTTACGATCAACCGGGTTTCGCGGCCCTGACGATCGAAAATGGAATGGTAACCGAGCGGCAAGTCACGTGGAAGTTTACCGGTCGCGCGTAAGCGAGTGCCGTCTTCTAATTGCAACTCGCAGGACTCTGAAATGTTTACATCTGCGCCTTGACGGCAGACCAGCAGTGCCGCATCGCCAGGGCCTTCTTGCCCCGCGTGCATGGCCGTCAAAAATTTATTTTTGGTTGCCTCTGAAACCTCGTGCCATTGCCCAGAGTCGTCCCGATATTTTTGGTCGATTCCCCAGGCACTGAAATTTGGCACACAAACTCCGGGCTGCGTTTGTTCCCGCATGGCTAGATTACCCGCGACTCACAACCACAAGCATAGAAGCCTTTGCTTGCTCACGGCAATACAGCTTAACCGGTAAGAATACGAGGAGAGTCTTCTCGAGCTCTACAATTGATTGGCGGTAATCTTTTTTGAACGTCCGTTTAGCGTGATCACCAGTACGGACGCTTGCCGAGTTATTTCTCGAATACGCGCCGCCAACCATTTCACCTGCGATTCGTTCGCGCCCGCAATCTCCAGCACGATGGATTTCTCTGGCTTACCGCGGTAATACCCGGTGGTGGGTTGCAGTGTGAAGCTCTCAAATTGTTTGGCGATGGCGCGCACAATCGTGGCTCGCCGTTTGTCCTCGGTGTAAATGCGATGAATGGTCTGGTGGCTCATTGCACTAGCCTGAGCTCGGTGGAAGTTAACTCTGTCTGTGTAATTGTATTTGCAGGCGCGGGATAGCCTATGAGAAATGTAACGGGAGCCAACCTGCCGGGTCGCTCTCCAATCTGCCACACATAATTTTCCGCTCTCACCTGTGCGGCTAAAAGGGACAGTTCCTTTTGTGAGTAGGCTCGCAAGCAGGAAACAACTCCATCAAAAAACAGCACAAAAGGAATCACCGGAATAATGTAAGTCCAGAATAATCTCGAAATCCGAACCGGGCGCGCGAATGGCGCGGTTAAAAATCCCGCCAGTGGCATCAGCACCGTCAATAAAATATTCAGCGGATCGCGTTTGGCTGCTTCGAACACGCCGATTCCCTGGCCGTCGTCCGCGGCATTCTGCAATATGGCCACCGCTTCGTTGGGTGTGAAATGATGAAACGAAGTGAAAATCGTCCGAAATCCCGACAGTTCGCCAGGCAGCGACGCGGCGTCTACGAATCCACCATAAAACGTGATCTGGCCGCCAGTCTTTTGCCGCGCATTCTCAAACGCCGTAACATTTGGAAACTTATCGGTCAAACAAACTTCAACACCGCGCCCATTACCAACACGCAGCAAGCGGTACAGCCATAGCCACGGTCCCCCGCCGCCGGAACATAGATCCACAATCCGTTCCGCCCCGCTGGCTTCCACCGCTTTATTTAGTAATGGAACGATGGGCCGGTAGATTCCGCCTAAATTTAGAATAAATTGCAGCGCGTCCGTGACCCCGTCGCGAAGACTCTTCGGAAACCATTTCTGATCGTGAAACTCAAAAAAACGCGCTCCTCCAAAACTCCGTCCCTTGCATATGAACTTTTCAACAGCAATTGTTTCATTTGCAGCAGCGCTTGGCGGACCGGTCGAAATGGTGGTCATGTGTTCCTAACCGCTATCCGCGGAGTGACTCTTTGCCGTCTTTTCTTCAGCGGGCGTTCTGCGAGCAGTTCTTGGATGCTATCAGGAGATTCTAAGGGTTCAAGACTTTGGGAGTCGAAGGGTACTTCTACCAGTAGTGTTAGTTATACATAAACAGCGTGTAATCCGTCAGATACGAGGCATGGTGGTATAACACATCTGTTAGCATTGCAACTTACTTCGAGTCCTTTTCGTGCATGTGCATGTGTTGGTGCTCTTCTTGTTCTTTTTTATAGACTTCGGGAATCCCCAGGCTTCCTTTGGGTGGCAGGTGGCGCATGAAATTTACAAGGGTCCACATCTCTTCATCATCCAGAATACCTTTCCACGAAGGCATCCCGGAAGGATTGATGCCATTCTCAATGATCCATTTCAATTGCCCATCCTTGTATTCCTGCACATCGGATGAGCTTAGAGAAGGAATTGGCGGCGACATTTTCTGCGCGAACGGTACTCCCGTGGCCTCGCCATCCAGTCCGTGACAGATTCCGCAGTGATGCCCAAAATGTTCTTGTCCATCCTTGATATTTTCCGGCGTCGCCGCGATCGGGTTGGGAGTGTTTTTTCCACCTACAGTAATTTTGTGCTTCACATACTTCGCCATTTCACTTTCCATCGCTCCGGGTTTGCTGACGCGGCAGCCGGAAAGAATCATGGCGCAGCCAATAACCATCGTTATTCTGATAGTGTTCATGAAGCTCACTCTATTAGACGTAACTAATGCCCGTTCGATGCTAAAGCCTTCTCGATAGCCGCTGTGACCTGTTCCGAATCTGGCGTGACGTCCGGCTCAAAGCGAGTAATGACCCGGCCGTCGGGACCGATCAGAAACTTCGTGAAATTCCATTTAATGTCGCCGCCGGTCTGCGGATTGGCGGATTTGTCCGTCAGGAATTGATAGAGTGGGTCTTTGTCGTCGCCTTTAACCGAAACTTTCGACATCATCGGAAAACTCACGTGATACTTCGTGGTGCAGAATGTTTTGATTTCCTGATTTGAACCCGGCTCCTGCCCGCCGAAATTATTTGCCGGGATACCCACGATCACAAAGCCGCGATCTTTATATTTCTCATATACCGTTTCCAGCGCCGAATATTGTGGCGTGAAACCGCAACGGCTGGCCACATTCACGAGCATCACAACTTTTCCCTTGTACGCCGCCAGCGGCGCCGACTGGCCGTCGATGGAATTCAAAGTAAATTCGTACACCGTCTTATCCGCGGCCATCACGCTCGCCCCCAAAAGAAAAATGCAACAAAACAACTTAATCATATTTCCTCCAACTATGTTTTACTCCGTTACGTCCGCGCCCGCAATGGTTACAGCGGTCCTGACTTTATCGCCAGGCTTTCCGCCAATCGGTTATTGAGCGTGGGTTGCCCCTGTTATAGACTCCGCAGGCCATTCGTTTATTCCAACCAGTCTGCACAAGGGGGTGCGATGCTGGCGGCAGCAATCGTGACGGTAACGCATCGCATTCTCGCTCCCACCGACCTGGTAATCATAGGAATTTATTTCGCTATTATTTTTGGCATCGGTTTTTATTTCGCAAAAAAGGGCCGAACCTCCGAGGATTATTTTCTGGCCAGCCGCAATATCGGTTGGTTCGCCATCGGAGCTTCACTTTTCGTTTCCAATATTTCCACGGAACATTTCATAGGCCTTGCTGGTTCGGGCGCCACATCCGGGCTCGCTGTCGGTGATTTCGAGTGGCTGGCGTGCATGATGCTGCTGCTGCTCGGCTGGGTGTTCGTGCCTTTTTATCTGCGCTCCAATGTTTTCACCATGCCGGAGTTTCTGGAGCGCCGCTTTAATCGTAATTGCGCGAACTATCTCGCCACCATTTCGGTCATTGCGTATATCTTCACAAAAATTTCCGTACATCTTTATGCCGCGGGCATTGTGCTTGAACGCGTGGTCGGCTGGAATCAATGGACCGCGGCCATTATTCTCGTGATCGCTACAGGCGTCTACACCATCGCGGGCGGCCTCGCCGCGGTGATTTACACGGATTTAGTACAGACCCTGATTCTTCTTGCAGGGGCGATCGCGCTTACCTTAATCGGCCTGGACAAAGTTGGCGGATTTGCAGGCTTGCGCGCCGCGCTGCCCGACAGTTTTTTTCATATGATCAAGCCCGCTTCCGATCCGGAATTTCCCTGGACCGGCATCGTGTTTGGCGCGCCCATCTTGGGCATCTGGTATTGGTGCACCGACCAGGTAATTGTGCAGCGTGTTTTATCCGCGCGCGACGAAGGTCACGCCAAGGCGGGCACAATTTTTGCCGGCTTCCTGAAAGTGCTTCCGGTGTTCCTGCTGGTGCTGCCGGGCTTGATTTGTTATGCGCTGTATCCGCAATTGTTCACGGTGGTGGACGGCAAAGTCACCAACGGAGACATCGCATTTCCTACCTTGGTGATCAATCTTTTGCCGACGGGGCTGGTGGGATTGTTGATCGCGGCCTTACTGGCCGCTTTGATGGGCGCCATGAGTTCTGTTTTTAATTCCGCTTCCACGATGGTCACGCTCGATTTTTATAAAAAGTTCCGGCCCACCGCGAGCGAAAAGCAGCTGGTGGCCTTCGGGCGCATTGCTACCGGCGCAATGGTGCTGCTGGGACTTTTGTGGGTGCCTTTCATTCATTTGCTCAGCGCGCAACTGTACATTTATTTGCAGAGCGTGCAGGCGTACATCAGCCCGCCAATCGCCGTGTGTTTCATATTTGGAATTTTGTGGCCGCGTCTGAATGGCGAAGGCGCGATCAGTTCGCTGCTGGTTGGTTTTGTTTTGGGTGCGGCGCGATTTATTTTTGAAGTGCTGGATAAGACCAGGCACTACAACTCAGGCGCAGTGCGCTGGCTGGTGGACATGAATTTTCTTCATTACGCCGTGCTCATGTTCGTGGTGTGCGCCATTGTGTTGATCGCGGTGAGCATGATGTATCCCGCGCCGGAGCGAAAGAAAATTGCAGGCTTAACTTTCGCAACGGTGGGAGACAAACTGGATACCACCGATCTGAAGGAAACGCCGCATCTGAAGCGCGAGACGCCCGCGGAACATCGGGTGAACCTGGCGTTTACGCTGGTGCTGATTGCTACGGTTTTTGGTTTATGGATTTATTTTCGCTAAGACGTCGCTCAACAAAATGAAACCAACGTCCATTGTCGCGATGCGGCCTAGCGTCACGCAGGAAGATGCCGTTCGCGAATTTTCGAGTCGCGGGCTGTCCTCGATGTACTGGAGAATGACTGCAGGCCGTTTGCAGCGAATCGCAGAAGCCTACGTGCCCTATCAATTCTATGAGGTCAGCTATGTTATGGCGCGAGCGCCGCAGACGCGCCTGTTCGCGATGGACGTGGTGGACGGTTCACTCGATCTGTTTGAGTTTCCGCAATTGCCGGGCCGTCAGCAATTGGTAACGATGGATACGCGCAACCGCGTCGAGCTATCACTGTCAGTGAGTGCTGCGGATGAGTTGCTGCGCGAAAAGGCGCTGCGGATTATTTTTCAGCAAGGTTTTTTCAAGGTACGCGAGGCCTCGTTGCACTTTTCCCGCAAACCGGACATCGTGCATCTACCTTATTGGCTCGGCTTTTATGCCAGTGGCGGAATTGTTCGTTGCCGGGTGATGGACGCGGTTCGCCGCCGCGTTGAAGGCGCCAAGGCTTCGGCGTTTTTTGAACAGTGGCTGGCAGCTTGAAACATACCGCCGAGCAAGCGATAAAATTCATTCCGCCTGCACATCTACTTTCTTCTGGAGAGTTTTCTATGTCAGCCTTCGCGCGACGTATCCTGGTGGGAGTTTTGTTTTGCGCGATGCTTGGCGCGGGAAGCAACGCGCAGGGCTGGCATCATCTCGGGAATGTCCAACACGTTGAAGTGTTACCCGATGGCGCAGAACTGACGGCCGGCGCCGCAAAAGTTCGCATCACTGCTTTTCGCGATGGGGTTGTGCGCGTGCGAATCGCGCCTCAAGGAAAATTTCCTGAGGACTTTTCCTGGGCGGTGATTCAGTCGCCGCAAACTCCGGCGGTAAAAGTTCAAGATGGGCCGAAAGAAGTGCGCATCACCGCGGGCGATGTGAACGTGGTGGTGAGCAAGTCGCCGCTGCTGATCAATTTTGTGGATTCAACCGGCGCCGCGATTCTCGAGGACCAGCCGACGTTGCCTATGGCATGGGATGGCGAGAGCGTGCACATCTGGAAGCGGATGCCCGCGGATGAAAACTATTTTGGCCTGGGTGACAAGGCCGGCCGCATGAATCGGCGGAACCGTTCTTTTACCATGTGGAACACCGATGAATTTGGCTGGCAGGAATCCAGTGATCCTTTGTACAAGACCATTCCATTTTTTATCGGGCTGCGCAACGGCGCGGCGTATGGATTGTTTTTCGATAACACCTATCGCAGCAGCTTCGATTTCGGAAAAGAATCGGCGGATTATTTTTCGTTCGGAGCCGCTGGCGGCGAACTGAATTATTATTTTTTCTCCGGCCCGGAGCCGAAGAAGATTATCGCGAATTATACCGCGCTGGTGGGACGCGCTCCTTTGCCTCCGCTCTGGACCCTGGGATTTCAGCAAAGCCGCTATAGCTATTATCCGGAAGCGCGAGGGCGCGAGATCGTCGCGACTTATAGGCAAAAGAAAATCCCGCTGGACGCAATTTATTTCGATATCGATTACCAGCAGGGATATGCACCGTTCACGGTAAACCGGCAATATTTTCCAACGTTTGAAAAGATGATTTCTGATTTTCGCACGCAGGGCGCGCACACCGTGCTGATTACCGACTTGCACATCAAGAAGGATCCGAATCCAGCTTACGCGCCGTACGCAACGGGAATGCGGCGCGACGTCTTCGTCAAAAATCCCGACGGCAGCGTTTTCGTCGGTCCGGTGTGGCCGGGCGACAGCGTGTTCCCGGATTTTACGCTGACGAAAGCCCGGGATTGGTGGGGCGAACAATACAGAGATTTTGTGGCCATGGGCGTGGCGGGATTCTGGAACGATATGAACGAGCCCTCGGTGTTTCAGCGCGCGGACAAAACCATGCCACTGGACACGCGGCACCGCCTGGATGACGGAACGACGCGCGACCACCGCGCCATTCATAATGTGTATGGAATGGAAAACGTTCGCGCCACCTATGACGGCTTGCGTAAGTTGCAGCCAGATGAGCGGCCTTTTGTATTGACACGCGCGGCGTATTCCGGAACGCAGCGCTATGCGGCGACGTGGACGGGAGACAACAGCAGCACGTGGAATCATTTGTCGATGAGCACTCCAATGCTGTTGAGCATGGGAATTTGCGGGTATTCGCTGGTGGGCGACGACATCGGCGGATTCGCGGGAACGCCGCCTGCCGATTTGTTGACTCGCTGGATCGAAATGGGCGCATTCAATCCCATTTATCGCGACCACACCGCGAAGGGTACAGGCGATCAGGAACCGTGGGTGCACGGACCGGAGCAGGAAATGATTCGCCGGCGGTATATTGAATTGCGCTACCAGTTGCTGCCTTATATTTATACCGGCACTGAAGAGATGACGCGCACCGGGATACCTTTCATGCGGCCATTGTTTGTGGAGTATCCGCAAGCGAAGATAGAAGGCGACGATCACAATTTTCTGTTTGGGCGCGATTTGTTTGTAGCTCCCGTCGATACGGAAATGCTGGACGCCAAGGATTTTCATCTGCCTCCTGGCGATTGGTACGATTTTTGGACGAGCACGAAAGTAGCGGGCCAGGCCGCGCATCTGGTGTTGCATCCGCAGTTGGATGAACTGCCGCTATACGTTCGCGCTGGAGCGATTGTGCCGATGCAGGCGGTAGTACAGAGCACGTCGGACATTCCGAGCGGTGGACTAAAGCTGCGTGTTTATCCGGGCGACGATTGCCGCGGATCGCTGTACATGGACGATGGACATTCCTACGCCTATCAGAAAAACGAATTTCTGCGCATTCAATATAATTGCCAGGTGGCCGGGAATTCCGTGACGGTGAGCAGCAAAGTGGAGAACGGCACATTTCAACCGTGGTGGAAAAGCGCCGATGTCACGGTATACGGAGTTGCATCAGCGCCGAAACAAGTACGCATCGGCGATCAGGTTACAAGCGATTTTAGATACGACAATCAAACGCATGCGGTCATGTTGACGGTGCTGGGCGCGGCCAGAGAGTGGTCGCTGCAAATCAATTATTGACCGCTCGGAAAAGAAAATGTCGGCGCGCCGACATTTAAAGTAATCCTTTAATTATTCAGTAACTATAACATTCCAGTAATATTGCTGGCGTTCGAATCGCGCGCGTTCGAATGACTTTAGAAATTGTCGGCGCCGCCGTTCGAACGACGAAGGTCAATCTGCGATTTCTGCCAGGATTAATCCACGAGAAAAATCGTAAGCGATTGAGGCGACATCGCCAATTCCAGCTGGCTGTCGGCGATTCTTCCACGCGCTTCGCCGAACAGATTGGTTAGTCCGGTGGCGTCCTGCACCGGCGTATCTTTCAAGGGAATTTTAAGCTGACGAGATTCTTTGGAGTTATTAAACGCGACGATTACTTTTTCTTCTTCGGAGTCGCGCTCAAAAATGTAGGAGGAATCATCGGAGGCCAGGTGCCATAGGTGGCCCTGCGCAAGTACGGGGTGTTCGCGACGCAAACGCAACAATGTCTGAACATACGAGAATATTTTTTGTTGTTGTGGTGTGCGGCCATCCGCGGTGAAGGCGTTGTTGGGGTCGTCGCTCCAGCCGCCGGGAAAATCGTGACGATTATCCGGATCGGCGCCGCCGGGCATCCCGATCTCATCACCATAATAGAGCTGCGGAATTCCGCGCAGGGTGAGCGTCAATCCGTAGGCCAGCTGCAAGGTTTTTAATCCTTCATCCTGGGAATGTCCTCCGGCGTCCGAGGCGGCGCTGGAAAGACGCACAACGTCGTGATTGCCAAAGAAGGTGACGAGCGAATCAGGGCGGTTGTAAAGGGAGTCGTGACGCAGGATCTCGGCGATTTGTCCTGCCGGCGCTTTGTGCTGTAACACCTCGCGAAGAGTGAAGTACAAGGGAAAATCGAAGAGCGTAGTTACGCCAGAATCGATGCCGTCATAGCGTTTTTGTCCACCCATGAAAAATGAAATAACGCTGGGATCGGGATGAAACACTTCGCCGATGGTGGTGAGGTTGGGATAGAGGCGGCGTAACGCGAGATGCCAGGCGGCCCAGAACCTGCGCGGAACATACGGAAAGGTATCGAGGCGGTATCCGTCGAGGCCGGTCGTTTCCGCCCACCAGATGCTGTTCTGGAAAAGATATTGCGCCACGACGGGATTTTCGGTGTTGAGGTCGGGCAATAGATTGGCAAACCAGCCTTGGGTAAGATTTTTTGAAAGACGCGGAGGCGCGTGTGGGTCCACGAGCGCTTCAAAGGAATCGTTCGTGGAAGACTGATTGTTTTTTCCGTAGAAAGTCCCATCAAGCGGCGTGGCGGAATTTGTATGTTGCGCGGATGTTCCGTGAAACCAATCGGGCAAGGGCGGATTTTTTACCCACGGGTGATTTGGGCCGACATGATTGATGACTGCGTCGAACAAAACTTTCATTTGTTGCTGGTGGGCTGCGGCAACGAGCTGCTGGTAGTCATTTATGGTGCCCAGGTGTGGATCGACCGCGTATAAATCAACGGCGCCGTAGCCGTGATAATCCTGTGGCGCACCGTTTTTCAGGACGGGCGTGAGCCACAAAGTAGTGACGCCCAAGTCCTTCAGATAGGGCAAATGTTCGCGAATGCCGCGCAAGTCGCCACCGTGATAGGCGCGAGGATTTGCGCGGTCATAGGAATTGGGGTCGTCGGCGGGCTGATCGTTAGTGGGATCGCCGTTCGCGAAGCGGTCCGGCACGATGAGGTAAATGACATCCGTTTGCGAAAGGCCGTGAAACTTTCCGGCGGTTGGGCCGCGCGCGGCCAGCGGCAATTCAAAGGAGGTTTTTCCGGCGGGAGTGGTGATGCGGCAGACCGCGGTGCCGGATCTGGTGTCGGTGGCAATTTTCAGCCATACAAATAAATAAGTTCCGACGGCGGCAGACTGGGTATGCGTGACGGTGACCGTTGGAAGATTACAGCCAACTTCGTTGGCTTGGAGGTTGTGGCCGGAGATCAGCAACATGACTTCGGACGATAAACCGATCCACCAAGTTGGTGGCTCAACTTTGGTGACGGCAGGTTCAATTCCAGTTTTGTCTTGTGCCGTATTTTGCGGAGCAGCAGCGCTAGCGCAAGGCGAAAGGGTCAGTGCGCAGCACAAGGCGAGAAGTACGAGAGAAAAGGAATGGGAGCAGTAAAATCCAAAACCAAACCAAGACCCAGGTTCATAACTCAACTGCGAACCTGGGGCACCTTCCGTGCTGATTAAGGTTTGAGACGGGATAATACGGCGAGGGCAAAATTTCTTCACGCCGGAAGAATAGGAAAAAACTGGTGTTAATGCTAGCGGCTATTCCACTGAGGATTACTTCTTCGATTTAGATATGTTCTTTTTCCGCGGTTTTACTGAAGACATAGGCTTGAATTTTAAGTATCCGAAGCGGTCGGGGACGTGAAAGTTTGGTTGAGGTGTGTTGGTGGGCTGCCAGGAAGAATAAAAGCGTGGCTCGGTTGGTCCTTCGACGCGAAAGAAATTGGCGCGCCAGAGGGAGGCAGGGTCGAAAGTTTGCGTGAGGCTTTTCATGGGGATGGCCAATTCGGCGGTCCATGTTTTTTTAGGTTCATCGATACTTACGCGGCGTTGCAGACCGCTCTTTATGTGTTGAAGCGATCCGTTTGCGATTTCCAGATCGATCCAAAAGCCGTTTGGGCTTACCTCGAATTCCTTGTAGCGCCGTGGTTGTTGCGGATCAGGTTGCAAGAAAACTTCGGCGACATCGCGGTCCCACAGCTTATCGCGGCGGCCGTCAGTGTCGGCGTTTTCGAAGACGGTGATGCGGCGATAGCGAGCGACAAATTTCAGATAAAGAAATTGGGACGTCCAGAGGAGACGAACTTCAGTCTGGCGATGCCGATCGGGATTTTTCCCTTGCCAGTCAGCGTCGAAGAGCACGGGCTTTGCGCTGCGCCACGCTTTGGAAGGTGGAAAGGCCGCGGCATCGAGTGAGCCATGGAAGGCAGCCGCGACCGCGGTATTGGAAAGTGCTTTGGAGGACGGGGCGAACCTTTTGCGCACGTGGGGATTTTTGTCTCCTGAAAGCATGGAATCGCCATGCTAGCATCGGTTGTTCCTGAAACTTGGCAAAATTAATCGGGGAATTTGGGGAGCAGGTATGATCGAGTCAGTCACGGTCGATTATTCGACAAAACGGGTCAGGCAGGCGCCGGACGAATTCAAGCACATCAAATTTAAGGTGGAGGGGAACGTGGCGCGGCTTACCTTGAGCCGGCCGGAACATAATCTCCTCAATGAAGCGATGCTGCGAGAGCTTTCCGATGGCGTTAGCGTGGCGGGGGATCGCGAGGACGTAAAACTGATTGTGCTGGACTCTGCTTGCAAAGTGTTTTGCGGCGGAATTGACCTTGGAGAATACACATCGCAGCGCGTGTTTCAGATGCTGGATGCTTTTCACGCGGCGTTTGCGGGGATGCTGGAAGTGGGCAAGCCGGTGATTTGCGTGGTGAACGGTCCGGCGATCGGGGGCGGCGCGGAGCTTGCGGCGTTTGGTGATTTTGTGATCGCCACACCGAAAGCGCGCTTTGCGCAACCGGAAATTTCTATCGGAGTGTTTCCGCCGCTGGCTTCAACGATTTTGCCATTTCTGGTCGGGCCGAAGGTGGCGTTGGAGCTGGTGTTGACGGGCGAGCCAGTGACCGCGGAGCGCGCGTTGGAATTGGGGTTGATCAATCGGCTGGTTCCGGAAACGCAGTTGCAGGCGGCGGTATCGGACCTGATTCATCGGATCGGCAGCCATTCGGGGCCGGTGTTGACGATGGCAAAAAAAGCGATTCTTGGCGGGATGGGAATGTCGCTGAAAGATGGATTGAAAAATTCCATGAATATTTTTCTGAATGAATTGTACCGGTTGGAAGATTCACAAGAGGGCTTGCGGGCTTTGGTGGAAAAGCGGAAACCAACTTGGAAGAATCGCTGATACAGTCGCACGCTGCTGAGGTTGAAAAAAGAAGGTAACAAATTCCAGGAGCGGTGATTTGTTGACGCGTTGACACACCTGCGATGCGCGACATACACTCGATTTTCAATTTTGCAGGCATGGGCAGCGGGGAAGGCCGTGAAAATCGGCCGCGGTCCCGCCACTGTAAGCGGCTGAAAAAGCCGTAAGCCAGGCTACCCTCCGATGCCGCAGAGACTGCGCGTTCTTCGCGAGAAAGAGCGCTGCGAGTGCCCCGGTTTCTCGCGGGGCATTTTTTTTGGGCTAAATTTTTTCGGCGAAGGACGATAGAGAATTGAAGTACACCAAGCGATTCGGACTGATAAATATTGCCGGGATGTTGTTGCAGGTATTGCTGGCGGTAATTGCAACGGCCCCGGTGATGTGGGCCCAGACTGCTTTAACCGCCTCAACAACTTCAGCTCCGCAAAATGGCGCGTCCGCACAGACTTTTCGAGAGGTTGTAGACGAAACGGGAAGAACGGTGCGCATTCCACAACCGGTGATGCGCATCGTTTCGCTGGCGCCCAGCTTGACGGAAACGATATATGCGCTGGGATTGCAGGACCGGCTGGTGGGCGACACGGATTATTGCGATTATCCACCGGAGGCGCAGAAGAAACAGAAAGTTGGAGGCGCGATCAATCCGAGTTTGGAAGAGATCGCGCATTTGCGGCCGGATGTGGTGCTGGTGACGCGGCACTTGAACACTTTGGATACTGTGCACTCCCTGGATGCATTGGGGATTCCTTCTTATGCCACTGATCCGCGAAATATTGATGAGATTGTGGCTTCGGCGAAAAGGCTCGCGGATGTGCTCGGAGCACCGGAGGCGGGAGTCACGCTGGCGAAGGAGTTGCAACATCGGCTGGATGTTTTACGGCAAAGGGTTGGAGGGCTGCCGCCGCGTCGCGTGTTGTTTGTAGTGTGGACTGATCCGCTGATTTCGATTGGAAAGGATACATTTATTGCGGATGCGCTGCGGCGGGCGGGGGCGATTTCGATCATAGATTCCAAGCAGGATTGGCCGCAGGTGAATCTGGAGGAAGTGGCACACTTGCAGCCGGAAGTTTTGGTGTTTGCCGATTCGCATGGGGAAACGACCGCGCAACATCTGGATGTGCTGGCAACGCGGCCGGCGTGGCGAATTTTGAATGCCGTGCGGGATCGAAACTTTGCGGTAATCAGTGAAGCGGTGAACCGTCCGGCTCCGCGCATCGTGACGGCGATTGAAGAGCTGGCGGAGAAACTGCATCCCGAGGCGTTTGTGGAGAAACCGGCATCGACCAAGGTCAGCGGTAATACGGTTTTGGACGCGAAGAGTCTATGCGCCCGCTAACTATCCAGCGGTTATTTTTGCAGTGCGCGGCGCTGGCGGGAATTTTGTTTGTGGTGGTTATTATTGCGTTGAAGGCCGGCGCGGTGGAGGTTTCGTTATTTGCGCTGGGACGCGATTTGATCCGGGTCATCGTGCATCATGGTAGCGAGATCAAGAGCGATTACGGGTTGATCGTGATGAACATTCGCCTGCCGCGAATTTTGCTGGGAATTTTTGTGGGCGCATCGCTGGCGGTGGCGGGCACGGGCTTTCAGGCTTTGCTGCGGAATCCGCTTGCTGATCCTTATGTATTGGGAGTATCGAACGGGGCGGCGCTGGGAGCGATTCTGGCGTTGCTGGTTTCGCCGCATTTGGCGTTGTTGCCTGCGGTGGCGGATTTGCTCACTCCGCTGGGAGCTTTTTTAGGAGCGGCCGCAACGATTGCCGCGGTTTATTTTCTGGGGCGGCGCGAAGGACAAATCGACAGCACGACGCTGCTGCTTGGCGGCGTGATTACCGGGTCATTTCTTGCTGCGTTCATCATGTTTTTGATGACTTCCGAGACGGGAAGCAATTTGCGCGGAATGGCATCTTGGTTGATGGGGAATCTTTCGACGTCGTTGCAACCCAGCGTGTATTGGATTTTGTGGTTGGGATTTCTGTTGGGGGCTGGGGCGATTTACACCACGGCGTCGGATTTAAATTTGCTTTTGTCGGGCGAAAAAGAAGCCATGCATCTGGGCGTGGATCTTCCGCGGGTGCGGCTGGTGGTGTATATCGCGGCGTCGCTGCTTACAGGACTTGCAGTGTCGGTGAGCGGGTCGATTGGTTACGTTGGGCTGCTGGTGCCGCACGTGATGCGCCAGATTTTTGGGTCGGATCACCGCGTTTTGTTGCCGACGGCGGCATTCGGCGGGGCGATCGCAGTAGTGATTGCGGATACGATTGGGCGCACAGTGGTGCCTCCCGCGGAATTGCCGGTGGGGGCGATGACGGCGTTGGCAGGGGCTCCGCTTTTTATTTATTTGTTGCGCAGGAGAATGGCGTGAGCACGGTTGCGCCGTCTGCAGTGGGAGCCATGCGTTCGCCCGGAGAAGCGTCGCGCGCGAATAATGATGTGCGCTTGAGCGTGGAGCAGGTGAGTTATGCGTACTCGCCGAATCCCACGCAGGCTCCGCTGTTCACATTAGAGGCGACCAGCTTTCAGGCACGCGCGGGCGAAATTGTGGCGATCCTGGGGCCGAACGCCAGCGGCAAATCGACGTTGCTGAAATTGATCGCGGGGACGCTGGAGCCGCTTTCGGGGAAAGTTTTGTTGAGTGGCTTTCCGACACATTCGCTTACGGCGCGAACGCGTGCGCAACGGATCGCCATGGTGCAGCAGGAAAGTCAGCTGCTGTTTCCGGCGCGTGCATGGGAGTTTGTGCTGCAGGGGCGGCATCCGCACGGGCGGGCGTTGCGTTTTGAAACTGCGACGGACATTGCAGTGGCGAGAAACGCGCTGGCGCAAGTGGGCGCGGCACAATTGAGCGACCGTTGGATGGCGGAGCTGTCCGGTGGCGAAAAACAGCGAGTGATCCTGGCGCGGGCATTGGCGCAGCAGCCGCTGCTTTTATTGCTGGATGAGCCGACGCTGCATCTGGATATTGCGGCGCAGGTGGACTTGTTGCACGGGTTGCGGCACCTGGCGGTGGAAAATCGGTACACCGTGGTGGTAGTAACGCACGAGCTGAATCTTGCGGGGGAATATGCGGACCAGGTGGTGTTGATTCAGCGAGGCAAGTGTTTGCGCGTTGGGCCTCCGGGCGTTGTGTATCAGCGGGAATTGCTGGAACAGGTTTTTCAGACGCCGCTGAGCGTGGAGCTGGGTCCGTCGGGCAGGCCGCGAGTGAATGTGGTGGCCGACCGAGAAAGCAGATAAAGTTTCGCAACTAAGATTTTGTGACTGCGATTTCACGACAAAGATTTCGCAAAAGGATTTGCAACTAGGATTTCGCAACTTTGTGCAACTTAGCGCCGCGGTGTTGCTGTCGCGGCAATCGCGTCACCCAATAGCGGGCTTAGCCCCACCACAATCACCGCGGATTTCGCGCTCGGGAAGACGGTTAGTTGAGGGATTTTTTCTTTAACTAAATAAGCCGTCGCCGCCGCGCGACTGTAAGGCGGAATTTAGGTTTCCGGCCACTGCAGCGAGTTGCTCACGTTTTATATGGGCGCCGTTGCGGGAAGGCCTGGAGCCGGTAGAGCCGCCAAGCCAGGAGACCGGCGAAATCCGCAACCTGCGTGAAAGTTTTCGCGCAGGACAACCTTCAGAGCTCCCGCGCGAGAGGGAGTGGAGGATGAAATGAAACTACGTGGACTTCTTCGGTTTTTTATTCTGCTATTGGTTTTTCTGAGCTGCAAAACTTCCTTACTGGCACAAAATAATTCCGGGGGTGCCGCGATTTCCGGGACGATTGTGGATGCTACCGGCGGCGCCATTGGTGGCGTGGTTGTGACCGCGACGCTTGAGGGACAGACGGGGCAGGTTGCGGCATCGGCGAGTTCGAAGGCGGACGGTACTTACAGCTTAGCGGTTTCTGCTGGACGGTATCGGGTGCGGTTCGTGCAACCGCCGTTTAGATCGCTGGAGGAGGTTGTTGATGTGGGCGCAGGAGAATCACGCGTTTTGAGCGCGCGGCTTATGCTCGAGCGGTTGTCTTCCAGCGTAGTGGTCACTGCGGAAGCGGAGCCCGCTTTATTGGAGCAAGCAACTGCGCCTGTGTCGATTATTTCGCGCGAGGAAATTGATGCGCGGCAATCGGTGGACCTCACCAGCGCTTTGCTGTTTGTGCCGGGGGTGGCTATCGGCCGCACCGGCGCTGAGGGAGGTACCGCATCGGTTTTTCTGAATGGCGGTAATTCCAATTTTACTAAAGTGCTGGTTGATGGCACGCCGATCAATCCGCCGGGGGGCGCAGTCGATTTTTCCAGCCTAACGCTGGACAACATCGATAAGGTTGAAATTGTGCGCGGCGCGGAAAGCGCTATTTACGGCACCGACGCGGTTTCCGGCGTGATTCAACTATTTACGCACCGTGGGGAGACGCGCGTTCCGGAGGTCAGCGTTTTTGCGGAGGGCGGAAGTTTTTCATCGGCGCGCGGGGGCGGTGAGGTTGGCGGAGTGCTTGGGAACTTTGACTATTCGGCGGCAGGCTCGTATTTGGAGACCGATGGACAAGGGCCGAATGACAGTTTCATCAATCGCACGCTGTCGGGAAATTTCGGCTATCAATTTAGTGAGACGAACCACCTGCGGCTTACGCTACGTAACAACACCAGCGACGCGGGTATCCCGGGACAAACGGTATTTGAACCGCCAAGCCTTCATCAACAATATGACCAGAGGATTTTCAGCGCTAACGCGCGCTGGGATTTTGCGAGCGGCAAGCACTGGCACCACGAAATCAGCGGCGGCGAAATGTACACGCGGCAGCACAATGACAATCCGGTTCAGAGTTTTTTTGCCACCGACCCCAATGTGTTCTGTCCGCAAGCGAATCCTGCGTCTGTGCCTACGGCGGAGTTTTGCGACTTTACTGGCGACAGCCGGTTTGAGTACAACCGCGCCAATGTGAGCGCGCAGAGCAGCTATCTGCTGACCAATTTTGGAGTAACCGCGGGTTACGAATATGAAGTGGAAAACGCGTCCTTATCCACGGTGAACGTCAATCACGCACGGCGAAATAACCAAGCGGGGTTTCTGGATTTTCGTTACCGGCCGCTGCGGCGGGTTTCGCTGAATTTCGGTGGCCGCGCGGAAGCCAACGCTAATTTTGGAACGCGAGTGGTTCCGCGGATTGGCGGTTCGGTGGTGGCGCGATATGGCGTCGGGCTGGTTGGCGACAGTTTGTTCCACGCATTTTATGGGCAGGGAATCAAAGAGCCGCGCTTTGATCAGACGCTAGGGGATAATTTCGGCGATTTTGGTAATCCGTCATTGAAACCCGAATCGAGCAAGACCTACAGCGCGGGGATCGAACAAAAGCTGTTGAATGATCGGGTGCGGCTGACGGCGGATTATTTCTACAACAACTTCTACAACATTGTGAGCTTTGCGTTTTGTCTGCCGGATGCGACGAACCCGACGGGCAATAGTTGCAGCGTGATCATTCCGGGCGCACCGGCTACTGGATTTGGATTTTTCTTTAACACAGATCGGGCGCTGGCGCGGGGAATCAGCGTGACCGGGGAATCCAAGTTCACTCGCTGGCTTAACGTGGCGGGAAATTACACGTATGACGACACGCGGGTATTACATGCGCCAAACGCTTTTGATCCCTCAGAACTGCCGGGGAATCATCTTATACGGCGACCGGTGAATTCTGGATCGCTCACGCTGAATGGGCAGTGGCGCCGGGTGGGTGTGACCATTGGCGGGTACTTCACGGGAGTACGCACGGATTCGGATTTCCTCGGGTTGGGACTTACGAGGAATCCTGGGTACGCGCGCTTTGACATTGCCGGGCACTACGAATTGGGTCACGGCGTTTTGTTGTACGCTCGGGCGCAAAATCTTTTTGATAAGCAATATCAAGACGCGCTCGGCTATCCGGCCTTGGGACGCGACGCGCGCGTTGGTGTGCGGTACACCTTCAAGGGTAGAGACTGATGGACGAGCGCGAGCCGGTTCTTTTTTGTTGGAGCGGGGGAAAAGACAGCGCGATGGCGCTGCACGCACTACTGCAGGATCCTCAGGTGCGAGTTGTGGCGTTGCTCACCACTGTGACTGAAGGCTATGACCGCATCAGCATGCATGGCGTAAGGCGGGAACTGTTGCAGCGGCAAGCGGAGAGTATCGGGCTGCCGTTGCACGAGGTATTTATTCCACCGGAATGCGTAAATTCGATTTATGAAGCGCGCATGGAAGCGGCGCTGCGCCTGCATCTAGAAAATGGAGTACGCAAAGTGGCGTTCGGCGACATTTTTCTGGAAGACTTGCGCGCTTACCGGGAGAAAAATCTCGCCCGGCTCGGGATGACGGCGTTGTTTCCGATCTGGAAGCGGGATAGCCGCGAGCTGATCGAGTCCTTTCATGCGCACGGGTTTCGTTCGATTGCCGTTTGTGTGAATCCCAAGGTGCTGGATCGCAGTTTCGCGGGGCGAGAGTTGAATTCTTCGTTCTTCGCGGATTTGCCAGCGCATGCGGATTGCTGCGGCGAGAATGGCGAATTTCATACTTTTGCGTTCGATGGACCAATTTTCAAAGATGCGATCCGTTTTCAATTGGGGGAGCGCGTAGAACGAGATTCGTTTGTTTTTTGTGACCTCTTAATGGAAAGGGAAGGGCAGATAAATGAATCCGCAAGCAGGAAAGCATGAAGAAACTATATTTCGCACGATGTTGATCGTGGGGATGATTCTTTTCACGGCGATTATGCGAATCGTTCCGCATCCCTGGAATCTGGCTCCGGTTGGCGCGATGGCGCTGTTTTCAGGGGCGGTGATACGGAATCGCGTGATGGCGTTTGTGTTTCCATTGGTGGCGATGCTGGCGGGAGACTTTTTTATCGGCTTTCACAAGTTGATGCCGGTGGTTTACGCCAGTTTTGTGATCAGCACGGCGCTCGGTTTCTGGGTGCGGGAACGCCGCAGCGGTGCGCGTGTCAGTGGAGTTGTCTTGCTCGGCGCGATACAGTTTTTCCTGGTCACCAATTTCGGGGTGTGGGCGTTCTCACACTTCTATCCCAAGACATTTGCGGGTTTGATGGCCTGTTATGCGGCGGGAGTACCATTTTTCTGGAACACACTCGCCGGAGATATCTGCTATTCCGCGCTTTTGTTCGGTGGGCTGTTCCTTGCCGAGCGTAGTTTCCCAGCGCTGAGGCCCAACGTTTCCGCAATTGCCTAGCAGGTTGCCGAGGGATAGTGGGTCAGCCTCCGTACGCTTTTCCAACGCCAAGATACTGTCAGTCAATTTCGGCATCAAGCGGGCTAATTTCGTATACTTGCCGTACGCAGCGTGACGAACTGGGGCGGCGGACTAATGGCATCTGAGAATGCTCAATCGGTGACTACTACTGCATCGGACCTGCAGCGGAGGGTTAATGAGCGGTTTGGGGTGCTTCCGAACTTCTTCCGATTCTCGCCCGAGACCCCGGAGATCACCGAAAAACTTTGGAGATTTGCCGAAGCAGCCTATCTCGATAACCCCCTGCCGTCGGTCTTTAAGGAACGACTTTTCGTACACCTTTCTCGCTTTTGCGCAGTCCGCTACTGCATCGCCCGCCACACCGGTTTCTCGATTGGACTTGGCCGCCCGGCCGGGGATAAGGATGCCCGCGCTGAAAGCGTTGTAAATGTAGTGAAATTGCTGCGGCGCCCCATTGCACGCGGGAGTGAACTAAAGTCACGCCTTTCGTTTTGCGCGAAATGTCCCGCGCCGCTTATCGAAATGCCGACAGCCGATACGCAGATGGAAGATGGGCTTTTTTCTCTTGCCAGTCACGTATTCTTGCAGACGGCGGACGCCCCGGAATGCCTTGATGCACTGGAACGATTGCTGGGCACCGTTCGACTGCAGTACCTGCTACTTTTCCTGGCGTTCGTGCGGGCAGGGCACTACTGGACCAAAGTGCATCCTGAAATCCAGTTTGAGGATGACCTGAAGCAACTTCTTGCGACGCATGAAGCGCAAGCCAGTTGTATTATTGACGATCCGGAAGCCAGTGCAGACAAGATTACCGAATCAATTGTGGACGAGCTTCCGGTATTGCGCCTGCAAGCCGACAAGGCAACCGGCTTGCTTGCGTCAATCGTAGATTCTTCCGACGATGCGATTATCAGCAAAACTTTAGAGGGCGTCATTACCAGTTGGAACAGAGGCGCCGAGCGACTCTTTGAATACACCGCCAAAGAAGCGATAGGCCAGCCTATCTCGATGATCATTCCCTTGGATCGCCGGGACGAGGAAACAAGAATCCTTGCGCGAATCCGTCAAGGCGAGCGGATCGAGCATTTCGACAGCGTTCGCGTGCGAAAAGATGGCACTAAAGTTGAGATATCACTGTCAATTTCCCCGGTGAGAGACGCGGCAGGAAAAATCATTGGTGCTTCGAAAATAGCGCGTGATATCACCGGGCGTAAGCGGATCGAGCGTGAATTGTCCGAAAGCGAACAACGTTTTCGCACACTCGCTGATGCGCTCGATACTCAAGTGCAATTTCGAACTCAAGAGCTGCGGAGGCGAAACGAGGAGATCCTTCAGCAGTCGGATCAGCTTCGAGACCTTTCAGGAAGATTGATGCTTGCTCAGGACGAGGAACGCCGGCGCATTTCCCGTGAACTGCACGACAGCGCCGGCCAGCATCTGGCTGCGTTAGGGATGGGCCTGGCGCGAATCGAGGATGACGCGAAGCGCGACCCCGCGCGACTGTCCAAAAGCATCAAAGATGCCCAGGATTTAATTCAGGACCTGACCCAAGAGATACGCACGACGTCTTATCTGTTACACCCACCAATGCTGGATGAGAGCGGGCTGTCGTCTGCACTTCACTGGTACATACAGGGTCTGGCGGAGCGCAGCGGCCTTAGTATTGAGCTGAATATTCCCGACAATCTCGAAAGGCTTGCTCCGGAGGTAGAACTCGCCATATTTCGCCTCGTGCAAGAATGTCTGACCAACATTCATCGCCATTCAGGAAGCAAAACTGCCGTTATCCGTATCGCTCATGAAGCCGACAAGATTTATGCGGAGGTTCAGGATCACGGCAAGGGAATTTCGCAAGAACGATTGGCAGAGGTTCAGTCCAAAGGAGCCGGCGTCGGAATTAGGGGAATGCGAGAGCGTGTGCGCCAGTCTCATGGCGAATTGACTGTTGATTCTAATGCTCTGGGTACAAAGATCACCGCTATTTTCCCGGCCGGGGCACCCGAGGCGAAGGAACCGGGTACGCTCTCACGACACGGCATCGCTTGATTGATTCGCGAGATCGAGCGGCCCTGAAGTGATCCATGCTTCATCCGGATGAAAAACTGGAAAACGTTTCGTCGGTCCCGCACTCTCAGAGTAGTGGAAAAGCCGCACCCTTAAACCGAAGCTGTGAAGAAACCCTCTGAATTTCATTCTTGCAAAAAAAATAACGTGCCGTAAGCTCGCGGCATGAGCCAAGAAAACGCGAGCAACAAGCCTCTGATCCGCTA
>Ga0182024_10006980_pt1 | contig 24567 bp, 23 predicted proteins | sample P32metaG_FD_120480 | JGI IMG/M metagenome (GOLD analysis project Ga0182024, IMG submission 120480) | Permafrost microbial communities from Stordalen Mire, Sweden - P3-2 metaG (Illumina Assembly) | ecosystem: Environmental > Terrestrial > Soil > Wetlands > Permafrost | place: Sweden: Stordalen...
GCAACCCATCATCCATCATCCCGGTTCAATAGATGGAATCTTAAGAATACCTCTATGCAGCTGATCTAGAAGGGTTTAGTGCAGGAGATGCATTCGTTTTGATGAAAGACGTCTTCACTTTACATAGGCAATGTTTTTCCGCATTATGGCATTTCGTGGGGATAGCGCAGTTGCAGCTGGCAATGGAACTGACCTTGACCTGTCCGTTTTTGGGCTAGTCATAAGCTAACACTCGGGTTTCGTGTTCGTTCAGCTTTCGCCCGGCACGGTTGTGGTAGCTCTACCACGTCCATCGGTCTCAACTTCCGGGTGCGCCGTTTGACCGGAGCCGCTTGCGCGGCGGACGCGCGTTTTCGATTGGCGTGTCGTCTCCGCCGCAACCATGCGCCGATGCGAATCTCCGAGAAAACGATAGACGGCCCTATGCCCGTTGCGAGAGGATTGCCGACATACTGACAAGGAGAGAGTCCATGCGCGATTTCGACGAGAATAATATTACCCAGGCGGTGATCGACAGGTTCAAGAACACACCTGATCCGCGCCTGAAGACCATCATGAACAGCCTGGTGAGGCACCTTCATGACTTCGTGCGCGATGTGGATCTGACCACTGATGAATGGAACTTCGCGATCAATTACCTGACGCGCACCGGGCATATGTGCAGCGACGTGCGGCAGGAGTTCATCCTGCTCTCCGATACGCTGGGCATCTCCATGCTTGTGGACGCTGTCAACCATCGGATGCCGGCGGGCGCCACGCAAACAACCGTGCTCGGCCCGTTCTACGTGGAAAATCCTCCCGAATTCCCGCTGGCAGAAGACGTAGCGCGAGAAGTAGGCGTGTCCAAGCACACCATTTACGCCTGGAAGGCCAAGTATGGCGGGATGGACGTGAGCCAGGCGCAAGAGGCCAAGCAGCTCCGTGACGAGAACACGCGGTTGCGCAAGCTGGTGGCAGATCTAAGCCTAGACAAAGAAGCGTTGCAGTCGGTGATCCGAAAAAACGGGTGGAGCTCGTAGCCTTGAAGGCGGCTGTCGAGCACGTGCGGCAATAGTATGCCTTCAGCCAGCAGCGGGCGTGCGGGCTGCTGACCGTAGCAGTATCGAGTTACCGGTATCAAAGCCGGCGCTCGGACGAGCCGCTGCGGACTAAGCTGATGGAATTGGCGCGGCAGAAGCCGCGCTTCGGATATCGGCGACTGCACGTTCTGCCACGCCGCTGGGGAGACATGGTGAACCACAAGCGCGTGCATCGGGTCTACCGGGAGGCCGGGCTAGGTCTCCGGCGAAGGAAGCGCAAACACGGTGTGCGTGTGGGAGCGCCTCTGCGGGCTTGTACGGCGGCGAACCAGGAATGGGCACTGGATTTCGCGCACGATGCGGTGGCTAGCGGGGGCACGATCCGGGTGTTGAGCGTGGTGGACGCCTATACCCGAGAGTGTTTGGCGTTGGAGGTGGACACCAGTTTTGCCAGCCGGAGAGTGACGCGCGTGCTGGAAGCGATTATCGCCGAGCGCGGGGTGCCACAAGCGATTCGGTGCAACAACGGACCAGAACTGACCAGTCGCCACTTTCTGGCCTGGTGTATCGAGCGCAAGATCGAGCTGGTACACATCCAACCTGGACGGCCCATGCAGAATGGGCAAGTGGAAAGTTTTCACGGCAAGCTGCGGGACGAATGAACAGCCCAGAGTTCGTATCATGACATCTGCGGAAATAGGGGGCAGGTCATGGGAGCCAAGGTATCCCGAGAACTGTTAGAAGTGAAAAATTGTGGGGATTTTTAAACGAGCTGCTTTCAAGCTGCATTCAGTTAGCTAAGCCAGTTAGCTAAGCCGCTCTGATCTGGTCCAGCGCCGCTGCCAAGCTAGAGATCGTGGGATTATCAAATATCGTCCCGATCGGGAGATCCACTCCTCCGAACTCTTCTTGGATACGGAGTATGGCCCAGACTCCAACCAGCGAACTGTTGCCCAAATCGAAGAAGTCGTCGTATATCCCGATTTGCTCTATACTCAACAACTCGGTCCAAATCTGGGCAAGTGCCTTCTCGGTCTCGGTCCTTGGCGGGACGAATTCACTGCCGGATTGCATATGTTCATAAGCCGGTACCGGCAGAGCTTTGCGATCGATCTTCCCGTTCGGAGTGAGAGGCAGCTTCTCCAGCCGCACAATGTACGCGGGGACAATGTAGTCCGGTAGCGTTTGCGCGAGTTGGGCACGCACTTCAGCAACGGTCAGCGGCTTCTCGCTCACATAGTACGCAACCAGCGCTTCAACGACGGTTTCATCAGCGGCCGGGAGTTCAGTCGAAACCAATGGCTTGCGACCCGCATGGAGGACATCGACAACGCAATCCTGAATCCACGGGCATGCCTTTAGGCACGCCTCGATCTCACCCAGTTCTATGCGAATCCCACCGATTTTTACTTGCTCGTCGGCACGGCCCAGAAACTCTATGTGGCCCTCCGCGCTCCAGCGAGCGACGTCTCCAGTCTTGTACAGGCGCAAAAGCTGCGGGCTTGAAGACGATCCGGCTCTATTACCGTTGAGCCTGGGATCTTTCGCCAACAAGAACTTCTGTTCGGTGAGGTCCGGCCGGTTCAAATATCCGCGCGCCAATCCATCTCCGGCCAGGTACATCTCACCAACAAAGCCCGTGGGTACGGGGTTGAAATGCTCATCGAGGATATATACGCCGCTATTGGCGGCTGGAATTCCAATCGGAACTGAGATCCCCAAATCTGTTTCGGACTCGTAGCGGTGAGTCATGCAACCAACGGTGGCCTCCGTAGGCCCGTACTCGTTGTAAATCTCCACCGGCCGGCCGAATTGTTTGGTGATGGCGTGTGCTAACCCGGTCTTAAAATCCTCCCCGCCCACGATCAGCTTACGAATTCTGGTCGCTTTCAACTCCATATTCTTGATCATGGCCAGGTGCGATGGGGTAAGCTTCACGATATCCACCACCCCCTTCTCAATGATTTTAAGGATCGCCCTGCCCCGTTTTTCCGGTTCCTCACCATAGATGACAATGCGACCACCAGAAATCAGGGGCGTAAAAATAGAGGTGACTGTTAGATCGAACGACAAGGGTGAGAACAGCGGCCACACGAGCCGCTCATCCCCGCAATACTTTTGCTTGGCCCACCAAATGTAATTCGTCAAGCTGCGGTGCTCGATCAAAACACCTTTCGGCTTGCCCGTCGAGCCGGAGGTATAGATGACGTAGGCAGCATTGCTTGGTGAGACTATCTTTGGCAAGTTTGAAGTTGGGTATTGCTCGATCTGGACGAAATCGCTATCCAATGTAACCACTTCCACCCCTTGGCGAGGAAGGTCGCTCATCAGCCGCGATTGAGTGATCAAAATCAGCGGCGTTTTGCTTGCCGCAGTACCGTCCGAGAGGTCTTGCATTTTGAACGCGAGGCGTTCTCTCGGTGTGGTCGCCGGATCAACCGGCACATAGGCAGCCCCGGACTTGAGCACGCCAAGTATGGCGCACACGACCTCGATCGAATGCTCCATGTAGAGTGCGACGAACCGCTCCGGACCGGCGCCCAGATGGCACAAACGCGCAGCAAGCTGATTGGCACGCGCATTGAGTTCACGATAACTTAATGACTGCTCGCCAATCCGAACGGCTTCGGCATTCGGAGTACGCTCGACCTGAGTTTCAAATAGTTCCACGATCGTTTTTTCGGCAGGGTAAGGCGCTCCGGAGTTGTTATACTCGACGATCAGAGTCTGGTATTCGCGCTCACTAAGAGAATCTGCAGTTCGTATGGTCATATTTGCCGGTCCAGTCTATTCCCGCCCTGCTGAGGAAACGCTGCGGACATTTGCCTCGCCTCCGGGCGTTCAAAGGGTTGCCGCGATTACTTCTTTCATGATTTCATTGGTCCCCGAATATATGCGTTGCACGCGGCTGTCTGCCCACATGCGCGCGATCGGATATTCAGTCATGTAGCCGTACCCGCCGTGCAACTGCACACATTCGTCCACGACCCGGCATTGGCAATCCGTTAGCCAGTATTTCGCCATGGCGGCGGTCTGCGCATCCAGCTTGCCAGCGATGAACTGCATGATACAGTGGTCCACGAAGACGCGTGCTATTTGCGTTTCCGTTTTGCATTCAGCGAGCTTGAAGCGCGTGTTCTGGAGTTCGATCAGCAGTTTGCCAAATGCCAACCGCTCCTTAGCATACTTGCTGGTAATCGCCACGGCGCGTTCACACGTGGCCACCGCGCTCACGCCAATGATGAGGCGCTCGCGCGGCAATTGCTCCATTAATTGGCTGAATCCTTTGCCTTCGGCGCCACCCAGAAGACTCGAAGCGGGAACGCGTACATCGTCAAAGAAAAGCTCACAGGTATCCTGCCCGTGCATGCCCACTTTTTCCAGCGATCCGCCGACCCGGTATCCGGGAAGATCCTTCGGTTCCACGATCAGGAGCGAAATGCCTTTGAAGCCGTGGGCCTTGGGATCGGTTTTGACGGCCAGACAGATCAAATTGGCGTGCCAACCATTTGTCACAAATGTCTTCGATCCATTAATCACGTAGAAGTCGCCGTTGCGCTGCGCCGTAGTCTTTATTCCTTGCATGTCCGAACCGGCAGCCGGCTCGGTAATTCCGATCGCTGCGATCAATTCTCCACGCGCCATTCGCGGGAGCCACTCGCTTTTCTGCGCTGGGCTGCCATACGCAAGAATGTAATGCGCTACGCCACTGTGAACGTGAGAAGCAAAGTGCACGCCTGCCTGAGCCAGTTCCTCCGAAATAATAGCTTCGTACGCGAAACTTCCTCCTCCTCCTCCGTACTCTTCGGGGATATCTGGCAGCAACATGCCCATTTCGGCAGCCGCTTTCCAAGCCTCCGCGTCAGGGCGGTGCTGTTCCCGCCAGCGGCGCTGGTGTGGCACAAATTCCCCCCGTATGAATTCGCACACCGACTTGCGGAACAGACGCAAATCGGGATTCATCCAAGGAGGCTCAACAGTTGCAGGCGGCATAGGTCGTTACGAAAAAGGCTCCTTCCTAGGTGGGCGAGAGAGCAATTCCCCTGCCATCACTTTAAGCTGCTCAGTTCAAGTAGGTTAGTTAAGCCTAAGAAAATTTGTCATGCTCCGCAGGGCAACTAGGTACCACTTCTGGGTGGGTGAATTCCACTCTTTAGACGCATGCTGTGGTTTTGGCCGCCCGGGAGCAAACCTTGGGTGCAGGATTCGAACACCTGGTTGGTTTAACGTCTCTATACTGTTGTAGCAACGTAAAAATGTCACCCTAAGGGGTGACAGAATTATCGGGCTAAGACACTTAACGTCTCTATACTTCCCTATCGCTGATTCGTCTGGTACGCTCTTAATTCTCCTTATGCACCAGAATTGCAGGTTCGGATCTACCACGTGAGGCGCGATTCAAACATACCTACAGGGGGCCAGGCGTGCCCGAACGTTTCAGAAGATGCAGGCCCGCTGCTGCAATGGCCGGTTGCGCCCACGACGGTTCGACTCGAACCGGGGCAACTCCACATCTGGGCTGCGGCTTTGAATGAATTCGTAAGCCAAGCGCCCATCCTTGGGAGCTTGCTTTCACCTGCCGAACAGGCCAGAGCGGAGAAATTCAAATTCCTCGAGCATCGTAACCATTACCTGGTCCGGCACGGTCTACTTCGACTGATCCTAAGTCGCTATCTCCAACAACATCCTTCCGCCATCCACTTTCAGCACGGACCTAAAGGCAAGCCCGAGTTGCGCAGGAAGGAAAACAGCTTGCCCCTATTTTTTAACACTTCTCACTCCGCTGAAATCACCGTATGCGCGGTCACGTCTGCCTGTCCGATTGGAGTGGATGTCGAGCGTACGCGGCAAATTCCAGACATCGAGGGAATCGCTCGCCGGTTCTTCTTGCCTCGCGAAACACAAACGTTAATGGCTTTGTCCCCCGAATCTCGGCTGCAGGCTTTCTATGTCTGCTGGGTTCGCAAAGAGGCTTTCCTAAAGGCGACGGGAGAGGGTATCTCCGCAGGCTTAGCCAGGGTGGAGGTCACTGTGGCGCCGCACGAGAAGCCGATGGTCGTTTCGATCGCTGGGGAACAGCGGGTTCGCGAACAATGGCAGTTGCATCCGTTTTCTCCTGCACCCGGCTATGTCGGCTGTGTCGCATATCGTAATGCACCGCTGGTGTTGAGCCAATGGCGCCAGGCAGAGATAGCGACTTGAGTCTGCTGTTCATGCCAATGGCAAGCGCTGGCACTAACTGAGAGCAGGGCTCGGCTGCTTGTAAGCTTCGGCGTGGACGTCCATGACAGCGCGGCCGGAGGGGTCCACCATCTGCTGGAAAGCGGCATCCCATTTCAACGCCGTCTCTGTGCTGCAAGCCACGCTGCGCTCCCAAGGCACGCAGTTCACCGCCGTTGCATAAGGAAAATGTGATTCGAAAATCTGGCGGTAGAAGTACGCTTCCTTTGTCTCCGGCGTTTTCACCGGGAAGCGCTCCGCTGCGCCCCGCATCATGCCGTCGGAAATTTCCTGTTCGGCTGTGTCCTTGAGCGTGTTGATCCAGCCGTACCCCACGCCATCAGAGAACTGTTCTTTCTGCCGCCAGAGAATTCCCTCGGGAAGGCAGCCTTCAAAGGCCTTACGCAGCGGCCATTTTTCAATGGGACGGGTGTGTGGGGCATTGCGCGGCACTTTGATTTCCGGGTCCAGCATCATGGCAACGTCAAGAAATTCACGATCAAGAAAAGGCACGCGCGCTTCCACTCCCCAGGCCGCGCAAGCTTTATTGGCGCGGGCGCAATCGTACAGATGGAGTTTATGGAGCTTGCGAACTGTCTCCTCGTGTAGCTCTCGACCGTTGGGGGCCTTGTGGAAGTACAAATAGCCGCCAAAAATTTCGTCCGCGCCTTCGCCGGAAAGGATCATCTTGATGCCCATGGAGCGAACCTTACGCATCAGCAGATACATCGGCGTGGTGGCCCGGATCGAGGTGATATCAAACGATTCCAATTGGTAGATGACGTCGGAAAGAGCGTCCAGTCCCTCTTGAACAGTGTAGTGGATTTCGTGGTGGACCGAGCCGATGTGTTCGGCAACTTTTCTTGCTGGGTCAAGGTCCGGCCCATCCTTTAGGCCGATGGCGAACGAGTGCAGGCGCGGCCACCAAGCGTCACTGGCATCGTTCTCTTCGATTCGCCGCGGGCTGAATCTTGCCGCGACCGAGGCAACGATGGAGGAATCAATGCCACCTGAGAGCAACACGCCATAAGGAACATCGCACATGAGTTGGCGGTGAACGGCGGCTTCCATCGCGGTCCGCAGTCGCGCGGGATCGTAGGGGTCAGAGGGATAGAAGCCAGGTTCGGCCCAGGCAGGCTCATAGTATTTTTGGAAGCCTTTACTCGCTTCGTGGCCGAGGAAATAATAGCCGGGAGGGAACTCGCGAACGCGTTCACAGATGCCAACCAGCGCTTTCATCTCTGAAGCAACATAGAAATTCTCCTGGCGATCCCAGCCCACATAGAGCGGATTGACTCCAATCGGATCTCGCGCGATCAGAAACGTATTGCGTTGCGGATCGTAAAGCACGAACGCGAAAATACCGTTGACCCGATTCAAGAATTCCTTTGGGTGACTTTCGTCATAGAGATAGAGCAGGACCTCGCAATCGGAAGCGGTCTGGAATTCATGAGAATTTTTCAACGTGCGGCGCAGGTCCTTGTGATTGTAAATTTCGCCGTTTACGCTCAATACGTTGCCGTTCTGCCGATCAATCAGCGGTTGCGCTCCATGCTCGACGTCCACAATGGACAGGCGTTCATGCAGCAGAATGGCTCGATCGTCGCTATAGGTGCCGCTCCAATCGGGTCCGCGGTGGCGGAGTTTCTTTGCCATAGCGAGCGCTTTAGTACGCAGTTCGCTATCGATGGGTCGCTTCGAGTCGGGCGTGAAGACCGCCAGGATTCCACACATAATTCCTCCCAATTCGTTCCGTTCCGCTGCTCCGTAGTCTTTATTCCTTGCATGTCCGAACCGGCAGCCGGCTCGGTAATTCCGATCGCTGCGATCAATTCTCCCGCGCCATTCGCGGGAGCCACTCGCTTTTCTGCGCCGGGCTGCCATACGCAAGAATGTAATGCGCTACGCCACTGCCCTTACCTGATCACCTAGCTGGTAGGTACTACCTGCTGCACGACTCTCGCTGGGTATCCCGCCGCGATTACATTTGCTGGTATCGAGTGGGTAACTACGCTATTCGCGGCAACAACTGAATTTCTGCCAATAGTGACACCCTTTAGAACGACAACGTTCATTCCGAGCCACGCGTTATCTTCAATCCTGATGGGAATTGCGCCGCCAGGTTCGCCAGCTAGGCGTTTTTGGGCATCCGCCGGATGCCCGTCCGTATCGATAATCAGTGTGTTGACACCGCACCATACGTTTCTTCCGAAAACAATCTCAACTTCCGCACATATGACCGTGGCGCTAAATCCGCAGGAGTCGGCGATCTCGATACGGGCTCCGGAGCGTTGGGTGCATATATAACAAGGCCTATTCATGCCACCCAGGTTCGAGGTTGCTGAAGACCTGAATGAACTTCCTGGGCCAATTATGATCTGACTCCCCGGAAAACGCCTCAAGACAGGCCGCCCGTAAAAGCGGCAGCCCTTTCCGATTGCTATGCCTCTCCACTGTGCATCTAACCTCGTAACTGACCGAGTCAGTGGACATACGGCATTGTCGATAAGGCGATCAACAAAGGACGGCAGACGGTCCCGCCAAGTGCCGATGGGGGGTATATTCATGATTCGAAAGAACCTCTTGGTATATCTCTATTTGTCTAGCTACGTTGCGACAGGGGTCGTGTCGGCGCAACGCAACTCTTTTCGCGGCACACGAGAGGCGTACCGCTAGAGCATCGTCATCAAACACCCGGCCCACCGCGGCCGCTAGGAGAGCTGAATCTCCAGGCGGGTACATGAGCGCAGTCTCGCCGCACATCAAAATCGTGGTAAGCCCGCCGGTGAATGAAGCCACACAGGGAGTGCCAACGAGCATCGCCTCCGCTATGGTGTTCGGACTATTCTCAATCCAGGATGGAGACGCAAACACATTGGCTTTCAGCAGAAGGCTTGCCAGAGTGTCAGCTTCGACTGGACCGGTGAATGTCACACAATCCTCGAGACCCAATGTCCGCAGCTTATGTCGAACTACGCGTCCCCATCCAGACCCGGGGTACCAGTCGCCAGTGAGGCATACTTGCAAATCGGGGTACTTCCGGAGAAGGATGGCGGCGGCATCAAGCAGTACGGGAATGCCTTTCAGGGGGTTCATGACGTTCGTGAAAAGAATCGAGTGCCGTCCTATATTTGCCAGTGACCAGTCGCTATGGAAAAAGGCCGGGCGAATCGCCTCATTACAGCTGTAGTACGTGGCTCGCGGATTCACTGCACAGACCCATGCCTTGTCCCAATCGGTGCGTCCAATAAAGTATTGGTTCCGCCGGATGATTTCCAATTCCCGGCTTGCTCCCGTCTGCCACCAACGATACTCGAGAACAGGCCCTTTCAACCGCAGCATGTCCCATACTCGTAATGCCCGGAGCCGCTCCCTGTAGTTCCAACCTGCGAACCAAAACTTGCGGTACTGCGAGATCAGCCCTTGAATTGATACGATAACCGGAACGTCCATGTCCATGCCGACGATCAGGCCGTAGAACCTCTCAGTCCCATGCACGTGTATCAGGTCCGGATGGTAATCGGCCACGATGGCCCGAGCCCGCTCCAGATTTGCCTTCGAGTGTTTCAGGAAATGGGTCCGGGCGGCCTGCGCGATGGTATAGTACCGAATTCCCTCCGAAGTGAACTGCATATCCGGGGCGCCGGGCACCGCTGTCGCAACTGCAAGTTCAATGCCGTCCTCCGCTCTCAGAAGTGAGGCGAGGGAAGACATCCATCCTCCGCCAACGGACGGCCGCTGCCCAAGTCGGGTCGATAGGGCCGGGAGGGGACCGTTTGTAAACCAAAGAACCTTCATTTTGACTTCATTCTATTTGTAGTGTGGCGATGCAATCGAGTGCAATAAGATTCCGTAACCACGCGAATGTCTTCGCCGAGCACGGTCGGCAACAGTTCCGCCATCTGGGTAACCAGGGTATTGAGATCCAGCACTCGCAGTTGAAGCATCTGCTTACGACTGAAGGCTAACAGCTGGCGGGTTAAGGAGGATGCTCGGTCCGTCGTCTTCACAATCTTATTTAGCTCCCGACGCATCGGATGGTCGGAACCAAAGCGGTTCAGCGAAAGCGCCGCATGCCCGCGAATGACCATCAGCAGGTTATTAAAGTTATGGGCAACTCCACCCGCCAGCCGTCCGACCGCCTCCATTTTCTGCGCTTGACGCAACGCTTCTTCGGTTTGCTCGCGGCTGGTGATCTCTCTTTTTAGCGCCTTGTTGGTGGCTTCCACTTGCCGAGTCTGAAGGTGCGCCGCCTCGGCCATGAAAACAGCGAACGCCAGGAGACCAGCTGTGCATCTAACCTCGTAACTGACCGAGTCAGTGGACATACGGCATTGTCGATAAGGCGATCGACAAACGGCGGCAGCCGGTCCCGCCAAGTGCCGATGGGGGGGTATATTCATGATTCGAAAGAACCTCTTGGTATATCTCTATTTGTCTAGCTACGTTGCGGAAAGGATCGTGCCGCCGCAACGCGACTCTTCTCGCGGTACTCGATAAACGCAAAGCTAGAGCGTCGTCATCAAAGATTCGACTCACCGCAGCCGCCAGGAGGGCGGAATCCCCGGGAGGATACATGAGCCCAGTCTCGCCAGGTGACACTAGCGTGGTCAGGCCGCCGGTGAATGGGACCACACAGGGAGTTCCCACAAGCATTGCCTCGGCGACGCTGTTAGAACACATTGGTTTTCAGCAGAAGGCTTGCCAGGGTCTCAGCATCCACTGGACCTGTGAACGTGACGCACTCCTTCAGTCCGAGCGTCCGTAGCTTATGGGTAATTATGCGTCCCCATCCAGACCCCGGGTACCAGCCGCCTGGGGACTTTATAGCTGGATATCGGCATCCGCATGCGTTGCTTGATGCCGTCGCGGCCGCGTCCAAGTGAGCATCCACGGTGCCTAATTCGTTGTGCGGGCCATCCGTGATACGATCTTGGCTAAAACATTATGTATCTAAAGGGCGATATCTCGTCCGTCTGCGTTTCCGCCACTTCTCCCAAAGCTCTGGCCACCTCGGCCTGCCTCTGGGCCGAGGCGACTAGGTCAGCCCGGGTCTCGTCTTCCCACATGCACCGAAGGACGCCGGCGAAGCCTGCAGCGCCTTCGTAGGCGGCGACTTCGAAGTCTTTGCGATTCATACGCGTCTTCCTGCGGGTAATGTAGTAGGAGTCCAGTGACAAATCAGGACCCAACGGAAACAGCTCCCCCCCGTCTCGCTTGAGCTTTTCGTGAAGCGGCAGCACTATCTCGTCAAAGAGAGTATCTACCCCGATCCGAGGCTTAGTCCAGCTCATACATGGTTCTCCAGTCATCGCGCTCGGAAAACTCGGGCTGCTCGGATTTCCAAAGAAAGCAGTCTTCCAGCACAAGCAGGTCCGTTTCCGTGCGCATAAAGCAGGTGTAAGCGTCCTTCGGGCTGCACACAATCGGTTCACCGCGAACATTGAAAGAAGTATTAACAACGACGCCGCATCCAGTCGCCTCTTCAAAAGCCTTCACTACGGCGTAAAAGTCCGGCTTGTCGTCGGGATGAATGGTCTGGACGCGGGCGCTGTAATCCACATGCGTGACAGCAGGCAGGTCAGATCTCGGGGTGTTTATGATTGGCAGCATGTTATCGTCATAGTTCTCAGCGGCCCCTGGTGGCATAGGCAGTCTCCGCTCCTCGCGCACCGACGCCACAAGAAGCATATAGGGACTTTCTCGGTCCAGATCGAAATATTCCGACACACACTCGGACAAAACGGCCGGCGCAAATGGGCGGAACGATTCCCGGTGCTTGATCTTTAGATTCATTATAGACTGCATCCCTTTGTCCCGGGCATCGCCCAGTATAGAGCGCGCACCCAGGGCACGCGGCCCGAATTCCATCCTGCCACTGAAATAACCTACGATCTTGCCCTCAGAGAGAGCTTCGGCGATCATCCTTGATCTTTCTTTCGCGTCAACGACGACCTTATAAGGCAGGCCCCGGCGATCCAGAAAGGCACGAACCTCTGGACCGCTAAACGCAGGACCGAGAAAGCTCCCCTGTTGAGCGTCGCGGCCCTTCGGGTGGCGGTACCTCGGCACGTCCAAGTATTCGTGACTCACCAGCAGAGCAGAACCCACAGCCCCGCCGGCGTCACCAGCCGCCGGCTGCACCCAAATATCGTCGAAAATTCCAGCACGCAGTAGCTTCCCGTTCGCGACACAGTTCAACGCGACACCACCAGCCATCACCAGATACTTGGCACCGGTCTCCTTACGTGCATAGCGGGCCATAAACAAAACCGCCTCTTCGAGCACGCACTGGATCGAAGCAGCCATATTCATTTCCCGGCGGGTAATCTTCGATTCCGGCTGCCGTCTCGGTCCTCCGAAAAGAGCTTCGAACTTCTCGTTGGTCATCTGCAAGCCGTCTAGGTAGCCGAAATACTCCGTGTTCAGACGGTATGAACCATCCGGCCTAACCGAGATGAGTTTATCCCGTATCAACTCGGCATAAACCGGTCGGCCGTAGGGAGCTAGTCCCATCAGTTTATACTCGCCTGAGTTCACTTTAAATCCGCAGAAGTAAGTGAACGCACTGTACAGCAAACCGAGAGAGTGCGGATAGTCAATCTCGAAAAGGAGATCGATATGGCTACCTTCACCGAAACCGATGGTGGTGGTCGCCCACTCGCCGACGCCATCTAGGGTAAGAATTGCTGCGCGCTCGAAAGGTGACGGATAGAACGCAGAGCTGGCGTGCGCAAAATGATGCTCCGTGATGAGTAACTTGCCGGCCTTTCCAAGACCGCCGAGCGTCCGCCCGACCAAAGACTGGACCCACACCTTAGTGCCCAGCACCGATTTGGTGGCCGCCTGGAATTGGTTGCGGCTCCGTTCCCCAGCCACAATGCAGTTCTTTAACACCCGGTCCCAAGTCAGGACGGGATTGTCATAAAACACGATGGCGTCGAGTTCCTCAACTTCAACCGACGCTTCTTCTAGACAGAAATTGATCGCGTGGATGGGAAAGCGCGGGTCATGCTTCCTTCTGGAAAACCTCTCCTCCTGAGCGGCGGCCACGATCCTGCCGTCCTCCACCACTGCCGCTGCAGCGTCATGATAGAACGCTGAAATCCCAAGAACCCGCGTGCTCATCAATAAAGAACCTCCGAGTTTAGTCACCTACTGTAATACACGGACGATGGCTGATTTGAGCGACTTCGCCAACGCGATATGTCCAGCGGGAGTCAAATGTGGATCTTTTGCGTAGCGGAAAGCTCGCCGCTGCACGAGTGGATATGTCAGGAGATCTTCAAGCGGGTCATGAAAGAAACACCCAGTGGCTTCACGCACTTCCCGAAATCGCTCCTGATAGGCGGTTGGGTCACTGGTCTCCTCCACAAAAAAATGTCCGGGAATCGGCATCAGCAGCACCGGCTTGGGATGCTCGCGAATCCAGCGTATTAGAATCGCACGCATCAAACACCATGCAGGATCGGCAGGATCGTTATATTCGGGTACGGGCTGGTATTTTCCAAGTCTCTTGCGAATGTCCTCCATTAGCCTTTGCTGAATCTCCCTCATTCCAAGAAGCGAAATAATTATTGCGAGTCTTGGAAAGCGGCTGCCTGGGCGGAGCCTTCTCATGTCTTCGGGTGAGAGCTGTGACTCTTCAACGGGCTTCCACGGCACAGGTACGCCAGAAAGGCGGAGTTCCCCCTGAACTAGTTTGTAGAAAGGCTTGGCATACAGCACCTGTGCCCCGGAATCATCAACCCAATACCGGTACCCGTTGGCTACTCTTTTAACATTCTCCACCAGCACGGCGATGAGGAGAAGATCATGGTCGAAGCCCTGCGCGCACTCTTTGTAAGTAAGGTATTGCTGGTCCGTGCCAGTGCCGGGTAGGCCATAGTTGTACACCTCTAAGTTAGGGACTAACGTCTCAAGGACATCACTGTAGCGTTTGTCATTGGGCACTCCGTCTCCGGCGGTGAAGGAGTCACCGAAAAGGAGGATGCGCCTGGTACCGGGTTTCTTCATTCGGACGTACTCCCGGTTGCTTCGGAATCCCATATCGTTGACGCGGACGAGATAGCCACCGTTCTCGTGCAGGACGCGCGCTTTGAGACCCGGAATGAATTGATATCCTATGGTCGGGTGGTATTGTAAGAGCTGCCTCATATGTGATCTATGGAATATATTGAACTAGCGAGGTCTTCGACCTCAAACCGACGAGGTATCGTGCGATGCGGCTTTGCGTGAGTCTCTCGCCAAGCCGCCAAGTCGCAAAGAACGCACAGCGAGACGCGGCTATGATGGGAATTACAAACACCGCGGATCGGTACCCGAGGTTAACCTCAGAGCACGTTAGAGCTGTGCTCCATCCAGGAGGGAGACACGAACACGTTGACCTTCTGAAGGTACCTTGCCAGGGTCTCAGCATCCACTGGACCGGTGAATGTCACACAATCCTCGAGACACAATGTCCGCAGCTTATGTCGAAGTACGCGTCCCCAGCCGGATCGAGGATACCAGCCGCCTGCAAGTTGCAAATGCAGATCAGGATATTTTCTGCGCAGGATCGTGGCAGCATCGAGTAGCAGGGGGATACCTTTGCCAGGCTGCATGGCGCTCGTGAAGAGCATTGAGTGCCGTTTTGCATCGGGCAACGACCAGCCACCCTCAAAAAACACCGGGCGAATCACCTCGTCGCAGGTATAGTCTGTTAATCGCAGGCAGTGGACCATTTGTGAACCAAAGAACTCGCATTATTTGGGCTTTATTCCTTCCATGTAGAGCGAATCTGGCTTATACACGGTTCCGTCGGAGTTCGTGTCGAGGCAGTACTCCGACCACTCTTCGATTCGACTTTCGACTGCACTACAAGCACGCACTTCACAGAAGCCGGCTTGCTCTTGCAGGACCTTTAGAGAGTGACGGTCGTACATACATGCGTGAATCTCACCACTTGTTCTGAAGCGACCTACCTGCAACTTTTCGAAATCCGAACCAAGCACTGCTTTCAAAGCCGCATCGCGGACCAGGGTCGCCATTTTAGAGGCTGCGTGTCGAGACGTGAGGAGGATGCCGCGCTGTTTAATGAAGTTTTTAAGGCGCTGACGATAGGGCAGTATCGGAGCGGGGTGGCAAGATGCTACGGCCGAAGTCCCGATGCGGTTTGTAACGAAACTGAGGTTCCGTACGCTCGGTCGTGCTATGTATCGTGCCATGTGTCCACCGCACCGGGTACGCACCGCTTGATCGTAGAGTTCGAGCATGATCCACTCGTAATTGAGATCAGATTCAGGTTCCTGACCTCGTAGCGCTGTCTCAAGACAACTCAAATAGCATCTAACGATTTGCTCAAGATTCGGAACGACCACTCTCAGAACTCCGCCGCAGCGCAAAACACGATGGCACTCGCGGAGAAAGGCAAGAGCGTAGTCCTTAGAAAGATGTTCGAGAAGATGCGAATGATAGACAGCGCCAAAAATACCATCCGGAAAAGGTATGCCTTTTTGAATATCGTGTTGTACAATACCGGGCCCACGGGCATCGAGATCGATGTTCACCCATGCCGGGAGATACCGCTCGCCACATCCTATGTTTAGGTAGGCTGCTGGCGCTTGGCCCTCAGCACCCTCTCTGACGCGGGGTGGCTTTGGTTTTGATTGATTGTCCACAGGTTGCTCCTAGTAGTACGTGACGGTTGGATTCATTGCCCGCACCCAGTCCTGATCCCATTCGGTCCTTCCAATGAAGTACCGGTTTCTCGAAATGATCTCCATTTCCCGAGCGCCCCCCGAGCGCCAGGAAAAGTATTCCGGAAGCGGCCCCGTCCATCAGAGCACATCTCGAATTCGCAACGCCCGGAGCCTGTCCCTAAAACTCAGACCAGCGAATAAAAACCTTCGAACCTGTGAGACGAGCCCCTGAATCGATACGACAACCGGAACGTCAAGGTTCATGCCGACGATCAAGCCATAGAACCTCTCAGTCCAATGCACGTGTATGATGTCCGGATGGTAACCGGCAACGATGGCCCGAGCGCGCTCCAGATCTGCCTTCGAGTGCCTCAGGAAATTGGTCCCAGGGGCCTGCGCGACGGTATAGTACCGAATCCCCTCCGAAGTGAACTGCATCGCCGGGGCGCCCGGAACCGCTGTCGCAATTGCAAGTTCAATGCCGTCTTTAGCGCCCAGAAGTGAGGCGACGGAAGACATCCATCCTCCACCAACGGACGGCCGCTGCCCAAGTCGGGTCGATAGGCCCAAGATCGGACCGTTTGTAAGCCAAAGAACCTTCATTCTGCCTTCATTCTATTTGTATTGTGATGATGCAATCGAGTGCAATAAGATTCCCAATGCTGGCTGACTGTTGATTACGCTGATCGCTGCGGTCCGTAGAGCTTCATCAGGCGTTCCCGACTCCTGCTAATCCTCCCTGCGATCGCCACAGTCTCTTGATTCTCCAAGGGTTGCCCCGCCGTCGGACCATGATAAACCGGCACGTAACGACGATTCCTTTCTTGCACAAGCATTATCGATCGGCCCACCAGCAGCATCAGGATGTAATAAGCGGGACCGGGGAAAGGAGCCTCAGAAGAAAGTAGCGCGACACTATAGGTCATGACCGACGCCAAACAGGCAGCGTCCACACTATCGAACTTGGCGCCGATGCATCGTATAGCCGGAAGTTGATGCAGGAGGAAGAATAGAACCAAGCAAGGGATGCCCCCGAGAAAGAGGATATTCACATAACCAAGGTCGATGCCACTCATACCCTGTCCGTTAAATTCGCCTGGTCGTGGAACCCCAACTCCAAGTATGAACGTCTCGGCGGGCACCTTCGCGAAGAAGTTCACGAACTGCGCAGAGCGTGTGTCCTCGGTGGCTCGATCCCAGAACGCTGCTGCTGATTCCGGAAGGACCGAGTGTAAGGCGTTCGGTGAGTACCAGGCGAGATAAACACCCCACAACAGAATCAACCCTCCTAGACACGAAGCGACAACAGCGCGACTCGATAGTTTGCGTTGCGAAAACAGCCCGTAAAAAAACACGAGAGAAACCAATTCGACTATCATCAGCCGCGTTTGCATGGCTATAGACACAGCAATCAGGACCGCCATGGGAATAAGACCAAGCCAAGTCCTGCGGGTCTCCGCGAACCAGCCAAAGGCAACGATTGCAGTTATCTCGAGGATGTTACTATAAGCGTAAAGGTGCCAGTATGCTTCCCCCCGAGAGGCGGAGCGCACTTGCGCCATTTCAAACAGTGCGATAAGGGAAATCCCCAACGTTCCGTACGCCACAGTTCGCACCAGTGTGCGCCAAGCTTCTTTGTCCGCCGAGGCAAAAATCAAGCAACTGAATATGGCGCACCCTGGAGCCATCACGGAGAAAAAAGTAGATCCGAGGAAATCTGAAGGTTGCAAATTCCTTGCGGCCATAACGAAGCTATAGGCAACTGAAAGGCATAAGAGAATCAGATAATTGCGCCCCATTCGAATGCGAGACGGAGCGGCCAGAGACAACGCGGCGCCCGCGAATGTCAGCAGATAAGAGACGCGCCCGAGTTGCAGCGCCCAGGGTTCTGGCTGATAGGCCAGCAGTTCTCCAGCACGTGCGGGGTTGTCAACATCACCTCGTATAGCGTGATCTTGGACGACATTGATAAACGTGCTGAGGAAAATTCCACCTAGAATCAGCCAGACCCAAAATGGCGTTGCCGACCGCGCGATTGACCGTCGCGGCTCAGAAGCGGAAAACATTGGTATGTTATTCCTCATGCCTGCTCAAGAACGGCCTGTGGAGCTGCCCACACGGCCCCCTGTTTCCGCAACAGCAAATATATGAAGGGCACCTGCACGAGTGTCAGCACGACGACCGCGAATACATAGGCGCCCGCGAGCCCCGCCGCCCCGTGTGTCCTGAAGAGGGTTGCACCAACCACAAGCGCGGCTCCCCGCAGCAAAGACAGCAGCATGCCGGCCCGTGCGGCGCCCAGGGACCAAATGGCGTCGCCAACGGACGCGTTCATACTGGTTAGTACTGTCGAAATGCAAATTAGACGCAAAGTTGATGTACCAGACGCAAAACCATGCCCGTAGAACGACATGATCCAAGGGGCTGCTAGGCCGACGGGCACAGCGATGACTGCGGCAAGCGTGGTTGTCAGGAGGAAATTGATCTTCAGCATCTGTGTGTATCTTTCGATATTTCGTTCCGGAAGGACGGCAGAAAGCGTGGGCAATCCCAGGATGGCCACGGCATTCGAGAAGAACATTACGAGATTTTGCCACTGCAGCGCCGCGTTAAAGATGCCCAACTGAGTGTATCCGGCAGTGGTACCAAGTTTCGCGCTGGTCCACCAAACTGCTGGAGTGAATGAGAAGGTAGCGATCAAAACAGGGATGCTGAAAGACCAGAGCAATTTGAGATCGGCTTTCTGAACACCATAAGATATCGGGACAGAGTGAAGCCGACACTGGCGGCGAATTGCAATTTCGTAAATCAGAAAGTTCACAGCACTCGTCACCGTGTAGGCGATCATCGCGCCCCTAATCCCTCCCAAGATCACTCCGGTGACGATCGCCGGGAAAGCAAAGAGCCCCCGGATGGTGTTTAGCGTGGCTTGAGTTTTAAACGCTTCAAATCCAGCAAGCGTTCCAGTCTGATAACCGTTCACGGCGGCAAAGAGCATCATTAGAGCTCCAAGCTGCAGTTCCGTCGCCAGCGGCGCTTTCAGTGTGGTCCTGCTGATCCACGGCGCCAGCACGATCAAAAGAATCGCTATTAGCGATCCCGACGTCCCACTCACCATGGAAGACATACCGATTATTCTTCCCGCGTTCCGCGGGTCCTGCCGCCTGTATTCAGCTACATGCTTCGTCGCAGTTACGCCAAGCCCTACAGTGGCAAGCGTTGCAAAAAGATTTACGGTGGTTAGGACAATCCCCAATTGGCCATATTTTGCTGAGCCCAAGAGCCTGGCACAGACCACCGTAGCACCCAGACCCAGGGCTTGGCTGATACCCGTGCCCACCACACACCAGAACGCGCCTCTAGCAATTCGTGAGCGAATCGAATCGCCAGTCATATAATCCATCCAAAGCGTTGACAGGAACGCGCCCCCTAAAAGTCGACGGCGGATCGGCGACTCAGCCGGAAGGCAATCCGCAAGCTTTTGAGTAAGAGATGCCATCAATTGATGTTTATCCTCGAACAAAGAAATACCGCTGGCACGGAACAGCCGCCCAGCGACTTGGTGCCTTTCGTTCCGAGCCCTAGCAATGAGTCAAGAGAGTTGGCAGAAAACACGGGGTCTAACCTATCCGTCTGCTTCACGATTCGCACAGACTGGTTGGCGAACCTACTCTGCTGTCAACTCGTCCAAGAGCGGACTAGCGAGCAGTCATCACAGTTTTAGTGCGCAGGACTTGATCCGCTATCCACGCATAGGTCTTTTCCAGACCATCACGCAATGAATTTTTAGGACTCCACTCAAGTCGTTCGGCGATGAGTCGGTTATCTGAATTCCGGCCACGAACTCCGAGCGGCCCGGCGATATGTCGAATCGGCAGCGGTTTTCCGGCAATATCCATGATGAGCTCCGCCAGGTGGTTTATCGTCACCATCTCTTCGGAGCCCAAGTTAAGAGGTCCGCATTCATTAGATTCCATTAATTTTCTGATACCTTCGATGCATTCATCGACGTACAGGAATGAACGGGTTTGCTCTCCGTCTCCCCAGATCTCAATCCCGACAGCGGGGTCCGCCTCGGCAACTTTCCGGCAAATTGCCGCGGGTGATTTTTCACGTCCTCCCGTCCACGTCCCTTCCGGTCCGAAAATGTTGTGGAAGCGAGCGATATGTACTTCGACTCCGTAATTTCGCATGTACGACAGATACAATCGCTCACTAAAGAGCTTTTCCCACCCGTACTCGCTATCAGGGGCGGCGGGGTATGCCGAGTCCTCCGAACACTTAGGGTTCTGTGGGTCGCGCTGGTTGTACTCTGGATAAATGCACGCTGAGGAGGAATAGAAAAACCTCTTGACTCCTGCCCGCCAGCCGGCGTCAAGGACGTTCAGGTTAATCGTGGCAGAATTGTGCATGACTACTGCATCATGCTCGCCGGTGAAGATGTATCCGGCTCCGCCCATATCCGCTGCCAACTGATAAACATCATCCATTCCAGTTACTACGTCTCGAGCTACGTCCTGATTCCTGAGATCTCCGACGATGAACTCGTCCGCCGGGCTGTTAGCGAATTCGTGATTCTTCAGATCGACGCCCCGCACCCAAAAGCCCTCCGCCTTAAGCTGTTTGACCAAGTGGCCGCCGATGAACCCGCCAGCGCCGCAAACAAGTACTTTCTTGCCATCACCATTCTTCATTGTGACCTCCGAGGATCTAAAGTTATTGCATCGGACTCTTGAAGAGGAATAATCTCTGTTCGAGCCGACCAGGACACCAGACTCAAAAGAAAACGTCGTTTACGTTGTGTTAATGATCGCAATTCCTCTTCTTCCGAGGCCGCTCGCCGAGTCTAGTTTTCTGCGGAATCATGCGCTTTGGAATACTCTTTGTAGCCGTAATAATCCCCTGCGCTTTGTGGATCCCAGCTGTTCAGAACGGTACCGATGACGCGCGTTCCATCTTGGGCGAATCGCCGGCTGGCGATTAAGGCGCTTTCGATCGTGGTCCGCCCGGCACGGAGTACTAGAACAACGCCATCAGCGATGCGGCCCAAAATGCGCGCATCCGCCAAACAGATCATGGGAGGGGCGTCAATAAGAACCATGTCGAACTCTTTCCGAAGGTGCCCCAGCAACGTGACCATGTTGGGAGATTGAAAGAGAACGGAGGCGGTAATGGTTTTGGTCCCACTGGGCAACAGGTACAGACCGGGGACTTTCGTTTCACGAGCCAGCTTCGTTAACGGAATCATTGCAATTGGTGTTTTCTCCGAAAGTGCGTCGGCAAGACCCCAATCGTTTGATATCCCCAAAACTTCGTGCAGTCTTGGGCGGCGCACATCACCATCAATCAGCACGACCTTTCGACCCATCTCGGCTATGGCGATAGCGAGATTGCTAGCCACTGTTGTCTTTCCATCGCCAACAGATGGACTCGTAAATAATATGACCTGAGTCTGACCTCCATTTTGAGAGAGTAAGATGGAAGTCAGAGTGGAACGAAACGATTCGGCTAGCAGAGATACTTTTTGCTCAAACGTGGCCAGCTCAGGTCTATCATTGGATGATGAGGTCGTCGAAAGAGCGTTCTGGGGGAAGGCTGTAGTGCCAATTCGAGCAATAGGTATCGCGCCCAGTTCGGGGAGGTTCAAAAAGTTTTGCGCCTCGCCCGGAGCTAGTATTCTGTCGTCAAAATGTCCCCAGACGAGCACAAATGCAACACCTGCCAAGATCCCACTTAACAGTCCCATACCCGAGTTCAGCGGTAGATTAGGCTTGTATGGAAGGACTGGTGGTTTGGCGGCGTCAACGACCAGCACATTGCTGGCATGCATGGCGCTAGCCAATTCGGCCTGCTTGACCCGTTGCAGCATTGATTCGTAGATCTGGCGGTTAGAATCTACGTTACCCTTTAGCGTTTCGTAATGGATCGCCTTGCTGGACTTATCCGCGACAATCTTCTCTTGCTCGGCATAAGCCTTGGTCAAGAGCTTTTCGCGGCGGCGCGCGGCCGCGTAGTCGTTATTGATGCGATGCAGCATCTGGTCGTGTTCGTTCTGCACCGCAAGCTGCAACTGGGCGATCTGCGCCTGCACACGCTGGACCTTGTAGTGTGCCGGGGTCAGCGTGGCACTGAGTTCGGCGAGCTGCCCCTGCAGGTCGTTGAGCTTCTGGTTGTAATCATGTAGCGCAGGGTCATCGTCTGAGAGCGTCTCGATCGGCTTGTTCTCCGCCTCTTCAAACTTCGCCTGCTTGGCGATGGTATCGGCTTGGGCGGCGGAGAGTTCGTCTTGCAGTAGCTTAAGCTGATCCCCCGCAACGTTGTCGTGATCCGAGGTAAATGTAAGCCCGGTCGTATTCGCGTAATTTTGGAGCTCAGCTTCCGACTGTTCCAGTTTGGTTTTCATTTCGCCCAGACGGCCCGTCAGCCACACGCTCGTCTGCTCAGTGGATTTCAAGCGTATATCTTGGCTTTGTTGGACGAATTCGCTGACTAGGGTGTTTGCGAAGTCCGCAGCTAATTTCGGATTGGGTGATTCGTACAATACCTGCAGTAGTCGTGTGTTAGGGACAGGACGTACTGTCAGGTTGCCTTCTACCTGGCGGATCATTTCCTGCTTGTCCTGCTTGCCTTGGAGCGAAGACATGTTTAGCTTGTCGATCACGCGCTCTATTAGCGAATCGCTTTGCATGATCTGGATCTGTGTACCCAAATACGTATCCCCTGTTGGGGTGGGATCGGTGGAGGGACTTGTGGGAGCCGTACCCTGCAAATCCAGGAAGTTCTCGTTGAAATTCTGGACTTCGAGCGAAGTTCTCGCGCGATATACGGGCGTCTGCAGCAGGCTAAGCAGGATCGCTGCCACAAGCCCCACTGCTGCGAAGCACGCCAGCCTCACTTTGTTGCGGAAAAGAACATCCGAATATTCCCGTAAGTTGCGATAATTCGGCGCTGGGGCGACGTCCAACCGGATTGGCTCCGAATACCGCTGCAGCGCCGGGCGTTGCACTTTTCGGTCGGGTCGTTGGGGCGGGACTTCGCTGGTGTTTGGAGAAGGCAACCCGGTAAGATCAATCGACCGTTCGGTAGAGCCACCTTCTTTAGCTTTCGTCAGTGCATCATATATCCGACTCATGGTTACCTTTCACGACCAGCAAAAATTGACCCATCGTTAAGTGCCGGAACAGGTTAACAGGTGCGAACAATGCTCATGTTCGTTGGTCCAGTTTCAATATGCACGGTAGACTGCGGCTTGAAGCGTTACTTCAAGCACGCGCGAGAGGGCTTTTTTGCCTGCGCTGTCCGGGATGAATAGAATGTCGTCGCTCTGCAGTGGAATGTCTTTTTTCTTGCCGGCCAGGATCGCCTTGACGTCGACGGCGATCTCCGTGCGCTGTGCGCCAGTGGCGTTCACTCGCAAGATCTTGGAATTCTGTGCCTGGGATGCTGGACCCAGGCCCTCAGCGAGCGAAAGTACCTGGAGAACGGAGATTGACACGTGTTCGCCAAGTGCGAATCCCCCCGCGCGCTTCACGTCGCCGATGACGTACACCATTTCAGCCTTTGGGACGGAGATGACGTCATGCGGAAAAATCTGAATGTTCTCCTCGGGATTCTTGGCCTCCATGATCTCTTTCAAGTCAACCCAAGCGACATAGAACTGGCCCGAAGCATCCAACTGTGCGTTCGGCAGCGGTATACAACCCCACGCCAGCTCCCGAGTGATGCGGATACTATACCCGGCGTCCGCCTGAATCCCACCGGCTTGCGAAAGCATCTCGAGCAGGGTCTGGTGACCTTGCACCTGATGAACTCCGGGAGAATTTACAGCACCCAGGATAGAGACAGGCTGGCTGCGCAGTTCTTTAACGTTAATTGCTATCTGGGGCGTTCGGATGTACTCGCTGAGTTGTTTGTCCAACTCTTGCTCGGCCTGCTCAACCGTTAGCCCGGCCACGTGAACGCGACCTACCAGCGACACCTGAACCGCACCCTCGCTGTCGATGCGAGCCGATCTGTCGGGCGGTTGATCGAGCTCTGCCCCCGTAATCTCCAGGTCGTCACCGGGGCCCAGCGGGTAAGTGTTGAGCAATGGGCCGTCGCATTTTGCCTTCGGGAGGGCGCTATTAGTTGGTGGAGACACTTGTGCGGCCGCACCCCCGGCAAGGAATAGAACGGCCATTGCCACTGACATGATTCTCATGATCTTCATCGATGTTTCCCTGAACCCTCTTGGGGAGATGTGTGGTGTGCGAAGCATAATTTTAGCCCTTCCGGTGAGCAGGCTTGCAGACTGTGATACAGTCCGACGACGGCGACCCTGAGTCTATGTGCTCGGTGCGACGTGAGGTTCAAGCACCGAAGGTCTAGCTCGAATGTAATCGCAGTAGCCACTGGCTTTCTTGGTGGTGAGGTACTATATCCAACGCATGCGCTATCTCCTACTACCAAACACTGAAGGAACAATCTCGCAGCAGGGCGGGCACACTACCGCCCTATCAGTCCCAGTTCCCTCTTCCACTCGTTCTAGCAATCAGCCTTCAACAACAACGTCACTAACGGAGCAATTCGTAGCTATTATTGAGTGTCGCAAATCCGCCCCGTGCCCCAAGTTTCGAGGACCTTCTCGAAGCGCTACAACGCCTTGTAGA
>Ga0182024_10006981_pt1 | contig 24564 bp, 19 predicted proteins | sample P32metaG_FD_120480 | JGI IMG/M metagenome (GOLD analysis project Ga0182024, IMG submission 120480) | Permafrost microbial communities from Stordalen Mire, Sweden - P3-2 metaG (Illumina Assembly) | ecosystem: Environmental > Terrestrial > Soil > Wetlands > Permafrost | place: Sweden: Stordalen...
CCGTGCTGCAAACCTGCAAAAACCTCGCCATCGACGTCTTCAGCTACCTCAGCAACGCCTTCCGCGGCAACGTCGCTCCCCTTTTTGCTTGAATTTACCTATTAGGCCGCTAAACAATCACATCAGCCTTCGGGTGCGAACCCGGATTTCCTCAGTCACTTCAGCTTCGGCAAGTTCAGCAGTATTCATCTAAGTGTCCTTTCCGTGGATGAGATTCTCTGTCGCCAAAATGGATCGTTCTCCCCGCCCCTAGAATTAGGCGGGAATTGGTCAAGGCGTACCGAGAAAGTACGTCCTACAGCATCCTATTAAGAACCTGTGCAAGACCACCGCCGAAATGGGTCGCTTGTGCCAAACAGGTTGGCGGAGCGGATCAGGCGGCGAAGGGAAGTTCATTCCTCACCCTGCATCCTACCCTTGCCATCTAGGTTGTCAAGCCCAAAGGTTTTTTCCAATCTCTAAAGATGCAGCGAGGAATCCCCATTCACCCACGTCAAAGGCCAGCGGTCACCTTTCCTGCTCTAGTCCGCCGAGAAAGAGATGTAGAAAACGACCAGTTCATCAGAGGAAACTGCAACAGCCCACTCTGCCAAATGAAGTGCTTACGGCAGAGCGAACTGTTTTATCGGTAGGAACAAACTGGAATCCGTCGCAGGCCAGATCGGATGTGTTTTGATGTAACTTGGGGGAGCAGCGATTAAATCAAGCTGGAGCCACCCAACATCGTATTAGCCGAAGTCCAACCAGGCGGCAGGTTCCACAAGGACTAATTTCTTGCATCGACTGGTTTCCTCCTTCCATTAGGGACTGGAAAGCCTTTGCCTCGGTCGAACCGTGACCATCAGGATTGCGGCACGAGATTGTCCACTCCCGAAATCACTCGAACAGAAACTTCACCGAGCAAGGTTCTTCCTGGGTTCGGGAACTGCAAGCTACTCTTGAATTTACTCGGCCTATTAAGAAGCTACATCGCCGTTCGGGATGGATGCTTCCAGGCCAGCCGCCTTAGCGATCAATGGGTTTGGCTGAGTTCCTTGTCCGACGACGCAGTTCTCGTCGTCACACAGAGTCCCTTTTTTGATGTCGTGTATATTCATCTCGTCTTGTGATGGTGCAGTTCTGATGCCAATGATAGCGAAACAGCGTTCAGACGGATGCTTTTTGCGTTTTCTCTCATGATTTTGGCAATTGTCGAGATCGCTTGATTGCACTTTTGCCCCGAAACGAGCATGAAGCGGTCGTCGAAGTGTCGGAATCGCACACGAGGGGCAGCGTAAAAACACATGATCCGTGATTCCAGGTTGCCGGTCGGAAATCTCAGAGAGAGATATGGTGCTGCCTCCTTCTGGATACCACCGCACGTCAATCTGGTCCTCCACGCTAGAGCCAATTTAGGCCGTCATGGATAAAATGACCCCATGAAAATTCTCTTCCTTCACGCCTGGCATGGCTATCCTGGCGGCGTCAAGGTGACGTATCTGGTCCAGCACGGCCACGAGGTCATCAATCCTCAACTTCCCGACGACGATTTCGATGAGGCCGTCCGCATTGCCCAGGAAGAGTTCGACAAACATCAGCCGGATGTCGTCGTTGGGGCGAGCCGTGGCGGAGGAATCGCCATGAACATGAACAGCGGCACGGCCAAGCTGGTCCTGCTTTTCCCAGGCTGGAGAAAATGGAAAGCAAGGACCGTGAAACCTGGCACGGTGATCTTGCACAGGCGAGCCGACGAAGTCGTGCCGTTTTCCTCCAGTGAGGAACTGGTCAGGAACAGTGGCCTGCCAGCGTCGGCACTGATCGAAGTCGGCAACGATCATCGGCTTGCGGAAAAGGAGCCACTTGAGGCGATTTTGAGGGAGTGCGAAGGAGTGGCCTGACTTTCTTTTTGATGAACCAATCCATCACAGAAGCGAAAAAGGAGACCGTAATGGACCTGTCACACGAAGAACGAGAGTTGAGTGATCGGTTTTTACGAGTAATGCTTGAGGCTGCATTGCCTTTGCAAGCGGGTTTGGAACCAGAAATGACCCTTCAAGCGTTGATGCGTGCAGCGGACATGTTGAAGGAACGCTTCGAGAAGGAACTTGACGAACTTCGGCAGGAAGCGGATTGAGGGCAAGTCATGATCGAATCGATTCTCGAAAAGCCAACCGTCAATGTTGGCGTCCTATGTGGAACGCCCCTCCCGATAGCCCAGGACCGCTTCTGGAGGGCTTCGAGACGCCTGGGCGGGGAAAACGGGGCATTGATGACGGCGAAAGACTTGGGCGTCAAAAATGCCTGATCGTCCCCGCTCACTGCCTAACCCTCCCGCTGGCTAGGCATCAGCACCGCATTCTTGCGAACGGGGAGCGAGCTTGCTATCATTACCTCTCCGACCACACTCGACCCGTAGCGATGATGGTGCCCGATGATTACCCCAAGCAATCTTCCAGACGTGGACCCGTTGAGAACGAGCAACGAGAAGGTTGCCTTGTCCGACCAGCCGCAGCAGATTGGTCGCTACCGCATCGAGAAGATCCTGGGCGAAGGCGGGTTCGGTCGAGTCTATCTGGCTCATGACGATCAATTGAACCGGCCTGTCGCCATCAAGGTTCCTCGGCGAGAGCGGATTTCGAGGCCAGAAGACGCAGCCGCATATCTCACGGAGGCTCGTACCGTTGCCAGTCTCGACCATCCCAACATTGTCCCGGTTTTCGATGTTGGCACCGATGACGGACTGTGCTTCGTCGTGTCGAAGCTGATCGAGGGGAGTGATCTTGCGAAGAGGATTCAGCAAGCAGCAATCACGCACGCAGAAGCAGCAGGATGGATTGCGTCAGCAGCCGAGGCACTGCATTATGCACATCGCAAAGGTCTGGTCCATCGGGACATCAAGCCCGGAAATATCCTCATCGACAGCAGCGACAAACCGTTTGTTGCCGACTTCGGCCTGGCCTTGAAAGAAGAGGATTTTGGCAAGGGAGCCGGGTTCGCCGGTACGCCTGCCTACATGTCGCCAGAGCAAGCTCGTGGTGAAGGGCATCGGGTCGATGGCCGTAGCGATGTTTTCAGCCTCGGCGTGGTTCTGTACGAACTACTGGCTGGTCGGCGACCATTCAAGGCGGACTCGCAGCAGGTGTTGCTGGAAAAAATCACGACGATTGAAGTCCGCCCGCCTCGGCAAGTAAACGACCAGATTCCCAAGGAACTGGAACGCATTTGCCTGAAAGCCCTGGCGAAAAGAGCCTCCGAAAGGTATACGACGGCGAAGGACATGGCCGATGACCTGCGGCATTTCCTGGGGGTAGCGTCAGCACAGGATAAGTCCACGGTGAGTGTGAAGGCAGTCGATGATGCTGCCGTTTCCACGCCAGTTCTATGTTCGTTGATAACACCTACCTCCGATCAGCTACCCGTCAAGATCGTGCCGAAAGGATTGCGGTCCTTCGATGCCCACGACGCCGACTTCTTCCTGGAACTGTTGCCTGGCCCCCGTGACCGGGACGGCCTGCCAGACAGCATTCGCTTCTGGAAAAATCGAATTGAGGCAACCGACGCCGACAATACGTTTTCGGTGGGCCTGATCTACGGACCAAGTGGTTGTGGCAAGTCATCGCTAGTGAAAGCTGGTCTGTTGCCACGGCTGTCCGATGATCTGCTGGCAGTGTACGTCGAGGCCACAGCCAATGACACGGAATTTCGCCTGCTCAACGGCCTGCGAAAACGCTGTCCTGCACTGCCTGCCAACCTGGGTCTGAAGGAGACGCTGGCTGTATTACGCCAGGGCCAGGGCATTCCAGCGGGCAAGAAAGTGCTAATTGTCCTCGACCAGTTCGAGCAATGGCTCCATGCGACGAAGGACCAGGAAAACACCGAATTGGTACAAGCCCTGCGGCAGTGTGACGGTGGTCGAGTGCAGTGTATCGTCATGGTGCGAGATGATTTCTGGCTCTCCGTGAGCCGATTTCTGCGGGAACTGGAGGTTCGACTAATCGAAGGGCAGAACAGTGCGTTGGTCGATCTCTTTCCCATGCGGCACGCTGAAAAAGTGTTGACAGCGTTTGGTCGGGCGTTCGGGGCGTTGCCAGACGTTTTGAGTGATGCGAGCAAAGAGCATAAGGAATTTCTTGACCAGGCCGTGTCTGGTTTGGCCCAGGAAGGCAAGGTCGTCTGCGTTCGGCTCGCCCTTTTTGCGGAGATGATGAAAGGAAAACCCTGGACTCCAGCCACGCTAAAGGAAGTAGGCGGTACTGAAGGAATCGGCATCACCTTCCTCGAAGAGACGTTCAGTGCGACCACCGCTCCACCCGAACATCGCTACCGTCAGAAAGCGGCCAGGGCGGTGTTGAAATCTCTGCTCCCGGAATCTGGCACCGACATCAAGGGCCAGATGCGGTTCCATGCCGAGTTGCTGTCGGCGTCGGGCTACGCAGGTCGTCCAAAGGATTTCGATGAACTGCTCCGTATTCTGGACAGTGAAATCCGGCTCATCACGCCGACGGACCCAGAAGGCAAGGAAGGGGATTCCTCCTCGAAGGTCCAGGCTGGTGTGAAATACTACCAACTGACCCATGACTACCTTGTGCCGTTCTTGCGAGACTGGCTGACCCGCAAGCAGAAGGAAACTCGCCGTGGCCGGGCGGAATTGCGGTTGGCGGATCGTGCTGCCGTTTGGAACGCCCGACCGGAGAACCGGCAACTGCCGTCGTTGCTTCAATGGTTCAACATCTGCTGGTTGACGCACAAGAAGAACTGGACGCCGCCGCAACAGAAGATGATGCGAAAGGCAGGGCGGTATCATGCGGTGCGGGGGATGATTTTGGCAGTGCTGCTGACGGCAGGGACGATCAACGGGCTGGTGATCCGAGATCAGGTTGAGGAGCAGAGAAAGGCCAACCTAGCTGCCCAACTTGCGATCCAAGAGAAGGCCGAGGAAAAGCGGAAGGAAACTCACGCTGCTGGGTTGGTGCAAAGCCTGCATAATGCGGAAACGGCTCAGGTGCCAGAAATCATCGGCAAGATGGCCGATTATCGACAATGGGCTGATCCGCTGCTGCATGAGGAATACGACAAGACGGCAGGGAACTCTCGGCAGAAACTCCACGCCAGCCTTGCCCTGTTCCCGGTGGATGCCACGCAGGTCGCATACCTCCACGGTCGGCTGCTTGACGCCGCACCGCATGAAGTCCCTGTGATCCGTGACGCTCTGGCTCCAAACAAGGATGCTCTGACGGACAAGCTGTGGGCGGTGGCACTCAGGCCGGACAAGGGCAAGGTTAAGGAACCGCAACGGTTGCGAGCGGCGGCGGCGTTGGCGAAATACGATCCACAGAGCGAGAAGTGGAGGAAGGCAAACGCTCTGGTGGTCAATGACCTCGTTCTGGAAAACCCCGTGTTCCTGGGTCAGTGGCTGGAGGCATTTCGGCCTGTCAAGGGGCATTTGCTGGCACCGTTGTCTGACGTTTTTCGAGATCACCAATCGGAACGAATTGCCGAACGAAAACTGGCAACGAACATTCTGGCCGACTACGCCGCCGACAATCCGCAGGTTTTGGCCGACCTGCTCATGGACGCCGACGACAAGCAATTCGCCGCCATCTATCCGAAGTTCAAGGAACAGAGCGAAGGTGGACTGCCCGTTCTGACCGGCGAAATCGACAAGAAACTGCCTCCTGACCTGCCATCCTCGGACGAGAGCAGGGAGAAACTGGCGAGGCGGCAGGCGAATGCGGCAGTGGCCCTGCTCAGAATGAATCAGCCTGAAAAGGTCTGGCCATTGCTCAAGCACAGCCCCGATCCGAGGGTGCGGAGCTATCTGATTCATCGGTTCGGGCCGCTGGGTGCCGACGCCAGGGCCATCGTGAAGCGTCTGGACGAAGAACCCGATCTTTCGCTTCGGCGGGCGTTGATCTTGAGCCTGGGCGAATTTGGCGAGAAAGAGTGGGCCACTGACGAGCGAAACGTGCTGACGAAGAAACTGCAAAGAATATATGCCACGGCAGCTGATCCGGGTCTTCATGGGGCTTCCGAATGGCTGTTGCGAAGCTGGAAACAAGAGGCTTGGCTGAAACAGCTGAACGACGAGTGGGCGGAAGACAAAGAACAACGAGAAAAGAAAATTGAGGGGATCAAGCTGACCTTGGCCAAGGAGAAAGAGAAAACGCCGCCGCAGTGGTATGTCAACGGTCAGGGTCAGACAATGGTGGTGATCCCCGGCCCAGTGGAGTTCATGATGGGATCGCCGCCCACGGAAGCAGGGAGGCTGGACTTTGAGATGCAACACAAGAAGCGGATTGGCCGGACGTATGCCATCGCCGCCACATCGGTGACGATGGGGCAAATCTTGAAAATGCGGAAGGTTTATATCGGCAAGGCTGAATCCTTTGTCAGGCAGTACGTTCCCACGGATGATTGTCCGGCAATATTTGTTAGCTGGCACGATGCAGCGGCGTATTGCAATTGGTTGAGCAAAGAAGACGGAATTGACGACCCAGAGCAATGGTGCTACGAGATCAAGGGACAGGTGGCGAAGTTGAAAAAGAATTACTTGAGTTTGAGCGGGTATCGCCTGCCTACCGAGGCGGAGATGGAATATGCGACCCGTGCGGGAGCATTGACGAGCCGATACTACGGCGAGACGGAAGACTTGCTGGCGAAGTATGCGTGGTATCAGAAGAACTCGAAGGAGCGAACATGGCCGGTGGGAACTCTTAAGCCAAACGATCTTGGATTGTTCGACGTGCAAGGCAATGTGTATACCTGGTGTCAAGACTGGTACACGCTTTATGACGACGGCGGAGGTGTGGGATTTGAGGACCGAGAACAAAAAGATGGATTAGAGGCCACTAGCCGTATGTTGCGGGGCGGCTCGTTCTTCGCTCAGGCGTCGTACGTGCGTTCTGCCTACCGTCTCTTCGTTGTGCCGACGGACCTCTTCGGTTTCCGTCCGGCGAGGACTTTTACGCCTTGACCCTATTACTGCTTTACGTCTGACCCTGAAGGCAGGCAGTTCGACGACACTCCCATCACAGAGACTTACGATGAGCTTTTCTTTAACCGAATCTGAAGGCGTAGATGCCACGCTTGAATGTAAGGACTCGACAGGCACCCCTCCAGAAGCCCCAGAATCGCTTATGCTGGGCTTTGAGACGCTTGGGAGGGGACCTTGCCTCAATCATTTGCCGTCGCTTCTCATGGCCTCCCATGCCTCTCTTGGCTCTACCCTTCCTTCAAAGGGTAGTAGATGAATTCCGCCAAGCAGCCGCCACAACGGTAAAACCACTTGATTTGCTGAATCGGCAAATGTGTGTCAACGGCTTGCTTGCGTTTCAATCGTCGCTGGCAGTCAGGGCAATAAGGCATAAACAGATTCATGGTTTATTAGAGTAAGTTGGTAAACAAACAACCCTTTCCTTCACATGCTCATAGCCTCTCCATAGTCCTCTTGGTACAATTACAGCCCATACCCTTCCAAATAACATTACTTTTCTATAGAGCCTCTTTCGAGCTTTACGACGGGGGATAGCCCATGAACTTACAAAGCGAGCCTACAGAGCCTTCCAGGTGCCTTCCTGACCATTCTGGCATAGCTCCTGATGCCAGTCAGAGATATTTTACAAAAAACGGCATAAAAAGAGCATGATTCAGCCCTTCAAACTTGATACACATATAAGTAGGCCAAGAAAGGAAGAAGAAGAGAAAAAGAAATGACGATACCGACTGAAGTGTCATGCAATGATCTCAGTCCCAAAGTGGATACACATATAAGTAGGCCAAGAAGGAAGAAGAAAAGAAAGAAGCATTACGCAACATTCTCTTCCTTCACCTTGGCGTCATTGAGAAGACTCATCACGTCCTTGGACAAGGTGTAGAGCCTGGACGCCTTGGCTTTTTGGTAGAAATTGCCTTTCTTCACAACTTTTGCTGCAATTAGAATATTCATGTACTTTGAAACCTGATTCTTGTTAGGGTAGCCTAACAACTCCATCAGTTTAACCTGGTGTAAACGGCAACTTCCTCGATGTTGGTCAAGCAGGTTAATAAGCCTTGTGGCAAACGTCATCACCTTGTTCCGCCCCGCTTTCTTGGTGATCTGATCCTGAATGTCCTTGGGCAAAGGCGTCTCCAAACGTGATACACATATAAGTAGGCCAGAAGAGGAAGAAGAAGATGCAATAATGTCTCCTTCAAGCAAAGGAGCCAGGTTAATAACCTCCTTGTACTTACCTTGGCTCCTTTTCTGCCTCAGTCTGGCAAATATCTCCAGGCTTTCCATTCGATAAGATGGATCGAGCTTTATGGCAGAGTTGATGGCGTTCTTCAAGTCTTGCTCAACACTGGCCATGTTGCCGTCAATGATCCTTTGGCAATGACCATTATGCTTGCGGGCTACGAAGGTTGACAAAAGACGATAAATTACGTTTTCTGGCTCAGGTTGATTGTGAAGTTCCACCCAATAGAGCCATTTGGCCAGTTCATAACAGACGATATGCAGCGACCTGGGGGCAGGCAGGCCATTGATGGCAATGTCACGCAACCCCTTGACCCATTTGCCGTTCCGTAGCGATTCCAGGTCGAAAGAACCATGAGCGGAGGTCCCAGAATCCGAATAAATTAGTTTTTTTGTCAATAGCACAGGTTCCTGGGATGTTTTTGGCACATGCGGCGAAATGGCGGGAAAGGGAATGGTGTCGTCTTTGCCCCCAGCGTCGATCCAGCGGGCTAACGCAGCAGCGTTCTCTGGGGCATTGGGTATTTGCTGATTGCATGGGCCACAATCGGCGTTGATCCGCTGGGACATGGGGCAACCCTGGCCAATCCACCGCTCAATTTCTTCAATTTCGTGCTGGTGTTCGGCAATGACTTTTCGGGGATCGGCTTTTTTCTTGGCATCACCGCAATCCCGCCACAGCCGCCATTGTTCTTGAACCTTGTCCAGAAACGCTCTGGCAATCAGATGAAACGGCGGCGTTTCGGCCACGAACTCGAAGAAGGTTGATTGTGATTGCCAGGTGGTCAGCAGCCCTTCCTTGGTGATGGTGGCGTAATCCTGGCCGAAAGGACGACGGAGGCAGCGACCAGGCATCGGGTGGACTTCAAGCTCCTTGAGGCCGATCCGCTCAAGCTCAGCCTTTGTCTCCCTGTGAACCTTCTCGGAGTTCACTGGCGTGGCATACTTCAGCCAGACGTGCATACCCAAGGTCGCACTGGAAATGCACCAGACTCGGCCTGGGAAATGGTCATAAATCAGTTTCAGCCGTTGAAAATGCTCCACGGGCAGGTGAACTACAGGACGCAATGGATCGCCGTCGCCAAGGCGGTAATAGCCCAGAAGGTACTGCTTGGCATCAGGGTCGATGCAGGAGACGGTGGTCATCTTCGGCATGTTCAGGCCGAGCCAGAACTGCGAGTGCTTTATCAGCGTGTACTGCTTGGCTTCTTTTCGAACCTTCCATTGCTGATGGTCCAGATGGCGTTCGACCTGCTCCACGAGGTAATCGCCCCAAAGGTGGCGGTTCAATTCAGGGTTCTTTTTCGACTTGGGCAGGAAGAAAGGAGTGTCATAAGCGAGCTTCTGATAATAGCCGCTTTTTGTGTTTTTCGGCCAGTATCTTATCCAACGGTCAAAGTACCGTTGAAAGTCATCAACCCACACTTCGGAAACTCGCTCATTCGGCAAAAGCTCGAAGTTGGCTTGATTATTTTCATCGTCCAGGTTACTATAATACATAAGAACAGCCTTTCGTTTACGAATGCAGTCATTGAAGGACTCTTCGACCGAAGGCAGAGAGCCGTTGGCCCAACCAGCGGCTCTTGCATTTTGCGGTCAGTAAATTGTTGTTTTGTTACTGGTCGTTCATTGCTGGGGAATGACAGGAGTCACCTTGCCATTCCTCTGGGCAAAGTGCTTGCGAATCCTTTCCAGGTCGGCATCAGTGTATATCCTGGTCTTGCCCACCTTCCTCGGCTCTGGCACCAGCCCTGAATAATGGGCGTAGTAAATCTTGTAATATGGCAGAGCCAACAGGGTCGCTACATCTCTCAATAGGTATTCCACGGCAGTTCTCCTTTTTGTTATAGTATATACGATTATGTTCTCAATTATTTTGAGACTTCTGGCTACGATGCGACATGTCTCATCCCATGTTCCTATTGGTTGTTGAACATTCGCACGAATTCGGGATTCAGCCCCCATTTGATCCACTGGCGACCAGAGGGGTCTTTGCCAAGGCGGGAGAAGATCGTTACGGCCCATTTTGTCCCGCCTTGTTCCACAAGAATGGCAAAGAGCCAGCCATCGAAGTCAAGGTCTTTCAACCTTCTTCCGATGAAGGCCATGTCCATATGCAATAGCTCCATCGTGTATTCATCATGGTCAGGATTGGGCATCTCGACCATGCAATCTTCTGGGAATGTCCATTTCCATTGCCTGCCGACCTCATTCACGATGTCGATAATCTTTACCTTTTCATCGTAGGTCAGGCTGCTTATCGCCCTCATGTCTTCCTCTTCCGATTGAGGATTGTGTCCAAAATGAGGGTTAGCCATTTGCCTCTTTGCCTTTTTCGCCTTCCGTTTCTCACGTCGCTTGCGTTGATCTTCAAGACTCATTCGGTGCATCTCCAAACAAAAACCCAAAATGATTGACTTCCGCTGCACACGCAGCAACTCCGTTGTCCGAACGTAGTGCGAGTGTGAAGCTGCCAGGCAGATAGCCCAGCGGCCACCAGAAAGGTGGGCCTGTTTGAAAATGGTTGGTGGGAGTTGTTGAAAGTTGAAAAAGGTTGTTGTGTTGTTAGTTACATATTACACTGAACACGAAAGTCAGATCAAGGTGAGTTTGCGAAAAAGCTTTTCTGTTTTTCCTTTCCGTCTATCGCCCCACCATCAACATTCGCAACAGCCTCAACATGCTTCTTGTTGAGGGTGTTGAGGACGTTGAGGGTGTCCCTTGACCATCCCAGCCTGCTTCCAGAATTATTCACCCAATCGGAGGCGGCGGTGTATTACACCCCCAAGACGGGGGACGTGTTGCTGGACCCAAGGTAGGAACGCCAATCAAAAGTTCAGATTCTGAACTTTTGCCTGCCGGTTTAATTGTACCAAGAAGGGCGTTCGCCAAAACGGGAAAATTGTCCCATTGCGTCCGTAACTGAAAGGCAGGCAAGAAGATGCGAGCATGTTCACAATGCGGTGCCATCATCTTGGCCGTGATCGTGGCGTTGGGGTCATAACCATGCATACGACAATCACCATCCATGAAGAAACGACGGCCAGGATCATCGGGGCTATCGAGCAAAACCAGACCCCGCCGTGGCGGAAGCCGTGGCGAGCCGATCTGGAAAACAGCGGCTTTCCGACTCACGCCGCCACGATGAAGCCTTTCGAGGGGGTAGATGTTCTTCTGCTGAACATGGCGGCGGCAGAGAAGGGACTCCGCTCGAAGTTCTGGGCCGGCAAGGAAGAGTGGCGTCGTCTCGACATCCAGGTATCAGGCCAAGCCACGATCCTGGCTTATGGCACGCCGGTGTTTGCGACATGGAGAAGCTCAGAAATCACGGCAAGCACCTGGCTCGATGGGTGGCGGCGATGAAAGAAGACTCGACCTTGATCTTCAAAATCGCATCGGATGCGTCCAAGGCAGTCGAATACCTGCTTTCGCCGGCGAAAGATGACTTCGCTTAATTGTACCAAGACCATCGAGATGAAATCACTGACCCAAGGCGAGAACTTCATGTCCGCACAAAATGACATTCGTGAACGTGTGACCAACGAGATCGTTGAGGCTCTCCAGCATGGAACGGCTCCTTGGCGAAAGCCGTGGAACAATCTCGAAAACAGTGGCTATCCGACAAATGCGGTATCGAAAAAGCTCTATCGGGGAATCAATCCTCTGCTCTTGCAGTTTGCCGCCCAGCGTCGAGGATTCACCAGCAAATGGTGGGCGACCTACCAGCAATGGGCGGGCATCGGTTGCCAGGTCATGAAACGTCCCGCCGACGTACCGGCTGGAGCATGGGGAACGAAGGTTATCCTCTGGAAGCCAATCAAAACCACCAAGAAGAACTCCAACGGCGAAGACAAAGAGACGACGTTTCCGCTGATGCGTGAATACACGGTGTTCTGTGCCGATCAGGTCGAGGGCAACGCAATCGACAAGTACCGCACTCACGTACCGACGACTGCCGCCGTCATCGACTACGAACCAGCCGAGAAGGTCATTGCGGCCACTGGTGCTGATATTCGCCACGTTGCAGGGGGGCAAGCTGCGTACTTCCGCCCGCCGCAGGACTACATCGTGATGCCGCTCAAGAGCCAGTTTGCGAATTTGGCTGGCTACTACAGCACCGCCCTGCATGAAACCTCCCATTGGTCCGAAACTCGCCTTGGGTGGACTGGTTCCTACGCCCTTGGCGAACTTCGGGCGGAACTTTCCGCCGCCTACCTGATGGCAGCGGTTGGCGTTCCCCAGATCGGGGCCGACTTGACGGCGAACACGGCCAGTTATCTGGAGTCGTGGATCAAATGCTTGAAGGAGGACCATTCGGCGATCTTCAAGATTTCCTCTGCCGCCAGCAAAGCCGCCGACTTCATCTTGAGTTTTAGCCAAGAAGCCCAGGCCGAAGAAGAGATCGAGGAGGTTATGGCCGCATGAACGACGTGACGGACCATTTTGCCCGCTTTTATGGCGAGAGCGTGGTCAAGGCTGAACGGAGAGGCTTCATCGTCCTGGTTCTGTTCGACCAGGGCGACAATTTCGAGTTGGAGTATCGCTGGTTGGTCAGCGAACACGCTGAACTTTTCCGTGTCCTTGGTAGCGAAGTGACACGGTGGGGCAACGGTGAGATTGATCCTGACCAGTCGCTTTTCGATCAATTTCGATTGTTCCCTTAATTGTACCAAGAGGATGACCATGAAAATCACGAAGGAATCACGCAGGAATGGCCTATTCGTCCAAGCCGACGACCTTGAAGTTGGCAAGTATTACGCCGTTCACGGCGAAAAAGATTGCCCAGACCAGCCGCTGCCAGTTGCAGGAATGGCGTTCAAGGTCTTGGCGATGAATTTTCCGTTCATCGTCGGGAAATTGGCTTGCGATCCAGCCAACCAGCCGTCCGTCACATTCGACGTTCGTTTTCTGAACTTCATGAAGGTGAGCGACGATTACGTCCAGGCCCAACGACCCGCCGATCTGTTCAAGAAAAACGGCTAATGGGAAGGAAACGTCCATGAGCGATCAAGCAAACGAAATCAACGAAGTAGCTCCGACCAGTCTCAACCACATCATCGGGCAAGCGAGCGTGAAAGCCCAGGTTGCCGTCGCCCTGGAAGCAGCTTTTGCCGACACGAAGAAAATGGACGATTGCTTGCTCGTCGGCGGGCCAGGGCTAGGCAAAACGGAACTCGCCAAGGTGATCGCCGCCGAACTTGCCGTTGAATGCCATGAGGTTCTCAGCCAGGCCATTCAGAATTCGGCGGACCTCAACGCCGTCTTGTTGCAGGCCAAGGAAAAGGAAGTCGTTTTCCTGGATGAATCGCACGAACTTCCGAAGGAACAGCAGACCGCTCTGTACCTCGCCCTGGATCAACGAAGGATCGTTCTTTCAGGTGCAGGCCGAACACCCACGAGTATTCCAATTGCCAACTTCACCCTGCTCCTGGCGACGACGGACGAATTCTCTCTGCTCCAACCTCTCCGTGATCGAATGAAGCTCGTGCTTCGCTTCCAGTTCTACACGGTCGATGAACTGACGATCCTGGTGAAGCAGCGAAGTCAGGCTTTGAGATGGAATCTTGAAGAAAACGTCCTACCGCTCATCGCCGAAAGATCACGAGGCATACCCAGGTTGGGGCTGAGATTGCTGCAATCCTGCCGCCGTGTTTGCCGCAGCGAAGGCAAGTTCAAAATCACCCAGGAGCATCTTGAGCGTGCTTGCCAACTTGAAGGAATCGACGCTCTTGGCCTGGGTCCAGTGGAGCAACAGTACATGATGATTCTTTCGGAACGTGACACAAGGTTGAACGTCATCGCCAGCAGGTTAGGACTGCCGCCCCGCACGATTTCCCAGGTCACGGAGCCGTTCTTGTTGAGGTTCGGGTTGATCTGCAAGGACGACCAGGGACGCCGCCAAATGACGGCTCTGGGGCGTGAGCATCTGGCAATTTTGCAGGCTGAACGGTAAGGAACCCTTACCATTGATGACCATTTCGGAGCAATATCGTGACCATAAGCAGCAACATTCCTGAACCAATGAAGGCGGCGATCAGCATCAAGGATTGTTCAGCCCTCTGTGGTCTTTGCCGCCAGCGATTCATGCAGTTGGTCAAGCAAGGAGTCTTTCCCAAACCGCTCATCGACAGGGCGACCAAGCGACCGTACTTCACCGAAGAAATGCAAGCTCAATGTTTGGAGGTTCGGAGAAAGAACATGGGCATCAACGGCAAGGTGGTCATGTTCTATTCTCGCCGTCCGAACAACATGCCGAAGGCAAAGAAGCCACTGAGCAAGCCCGCTGATCGTCACATCGAAATTGTTGACGGGCTGAAAGCCTTGGGGCTGGCTACTGTGACGACCTCGCAGGTTGGAGAAGCGGTCAGGGAACTCTTCCCCAAAGGAACTTCGGGAGTCGAGCCAGGGGAGGTCATTAGGGCGGTGTTCGTATACCTCCACCGCAAGAATTCAGGAGAAAAGGTGGGGAGAAAATAAGCATTTACTACCCGACTCGTGCAACATTCCAGCACCATTTGTGCAACATTCGAGAAAATAAGCGATGAAGAATTGGGAAGAAAATGTTTTCAAGGGTATCCGTGTCGGCAAGGAAGAAGCCCTATTCGTTCGCAACTTTCTCAAGGCTCACGATTTTGTCCCTGGCACCCGCAAGGGGATCGTCCTCGATCTCCGCAAACTGGCCAAGTGGTTCACCCAGGCGAATAAGGAACCGTTCGTGGCGAAGAGGGTGACGGCCAGGGACGTTTCGGATTTTCGGGACTACCTGCGTCGTGAGAAGGGCCAGGCCGTGGCAACCGTCAACCGCACCCTTGTCATGGTGCGTCGATTCTTCGGATGGCTCGTTGACCAGGGCCACATCAAGGCCAACGCTGCCAAGAAGGTCAAGGAATTGAAACGGCAGCAGCTTGCCCCGAAGGGACTTGATCGCAGCGACGTTCGCCGCCTGCTGCGTGAGGTAGAGCTTCGGGCAGACATTCGTGGGAACGCCATCTTTCACTTGTTCCTGTACACCGGCTGTCGCATTTCGGACCTCGTGAGTCTGGAGCTTACGGACTTGATGTTATCTGATCGTAGCGGCACGGTGGTGTTTCGCTTCGGCAAAGGCAACAAGCAGCGTTCGGTGCCGCTCCCGCTTCAGGCCCGCCGTGCGTTGCAAGCGTACCTGGAAACCCGCCCTCCGGTCGAAAGCCAGAGAGTATTCATCGGTGAGAGAGGCCCATTGACCGAAAAGGGAATCAGGGCGTTGTGCGACAAGTATTCGGCCCTGATCGGCGTCAAGCTGCACCCGCACCTGCTCAGGCACACGATGGCACATCAGTTCCTAGCCGACAACGGCAATGACCTCGTGGCCCTGGCTCAAATCTTGGGCCACGAGAACCTGAACACGACGGCCAGGTACACGAAACGAACCGGCGATCAATTAGCTGATGCTGCTGAGAAGCTGAACTATTGAACTGGCTTGTCATTCCACGGAGAAACAGATACGGAAACCGATGGAGTTGTAATTGCTGTCTCCAGGAACGCCCCAGTGACGGAAGGCCGAGCGGCATCTCTGAGGAAAATGGGTCCACGAACCGCCACGCAGGATACGCCATTCACCCCATTCACCTTTTCCTGGTCCTTGCGGGTTAACCACGTCTTTTTGTGGGTAGCCTCCAAGCCAGTCCTGACACCACTGAAAGACATTGCCGTGCATATCGTGCAATCCAAAAGCGTTTGCTGGGAAACTGCCTACGGGGGTAGTCTTCTCTCTGGAGACGCCCTTTTTTCCGCTTCCATAGACTTCGCCATTGTAATTTGCCTGGTCGGTTGAGATGGTTTCGCCAAAATGAAAAGGCGTTGTCGTTCCGGCACGACAAGAATACTCCCATTCGGCCTCTGAGGGCAAACGATACGCCTTCTTGTCTTTTTCCCGCAATTTCTTGATGAACTCCTGGCAATCATTCCATGAAACCTGTTCCACCGGCAAGTTCTTTTCACCCTTGAAACCGCTGGGATTGTTGCCCATTACCTCTTGCCATTCTTCCTGTGTGACAAGATGAATGCCCATGTAGAAGCCTTTGCTCAATTTGACCTTATGCTGGGTTTCATCGGTTCCCCCAGCTCCCCTTCCAATTTCTTCCTTCGGACTCCCCATCATGAAGTTCCCTGGAGGAATCCACACGAACTTCATGCCCAGGCTGTTGGTGAAGGGGTTCGGCGGGACAGCGACTTCTTCTTTCTTGGGTGGGTCTTTTTTCGGAGCCGGATTACCGTCTTCTTCCACGAAGAAGCAGAGTCGGAAGCCGTAGCGGTCGTAACGGTCGCCAGGCACGTCCCCACTTCGAAAGGCCGAGCGGCAATGCAGAGGAAGGTTGAACCAGGAACCACCACGCAGCACACGATGTGTACCTTTTTCTGGTCCTTGAGGGTCAATCTGGTCTTTTTGTGGATCATCTCCAAGACAATCCTGGCACCACTGCCAGACATTGCCGTGCATATCGTGCAATCCAAAAGCGTTTGCTGGGAAACTTCCTACGGGGGTGGTCTTTTGCCTGAACATTCCCTTTTTGCCATTTCCATAGATTTCGCCGTTATAGTTGGCCTGCTCGGTGAAGATTGTTTCGCCAAAATGAAAAGGCGTTGTCGTTCCGGCACGACAAGCATATTCCCACTCGGCCTCGAAGGGCAGGCGGTAAAGCTTCTTGCCTTTTTCTCTCAATTTCTTGATAAACTCCTGGCAGTCGTCCCAGGAAACCATTTCCACCGGCAGATTCTTTTCGCCCTTGAATTGGCTGGGATTATTGCCCATGACCTCCTGCCACTGTTCCTGGGTCACGGTGAACACGCCCATGTAGAATCCCTTCGTCAGCGTGACCTTTCGTTGGGTTTCATCTTTCCCACCATTTTGCCTTTCTTTTTCTTCCTTGGGACTCCCCATCATGAAGCTCCCAGGCGGTATCCAGACGAACTTCATACCGATGCTGTTGGTGAACGGATTGGGCGGGACAGCGGCTTCTTCTTGCTTGAGCATGTCTTTTTTCGGAGCCAGAATACCGTCTTCTTCCAAGGAGAAACAGAGGCGGAAACCGATGCAGTTGACACGGAAGCCAGGCTCAAACCCGTAACGGTAGGCCGAGCGGCAATTCCGAGGATTGTGGCTCCACGAACCGCCACGCAGCACACGGTATTGACCTTTTTCTGGTCCTGTCGGGTCAACTACGTCTTTTTGTGGATAATCACCGAGCCAGTCATCGCACCATTGCCAAACATTGCCCGACATGTCGTGCAATCCAAACGCATTGGCTGGGAAACTACCTACGGGGGTAGTCTTTTGCCTGTTCACTCCCTTTTTACCAGTTCCATAGATATGGTCGCCGTTATAGTTTGCCTTGTCGGTGAAAATCGTTTCGCCAAAATGAAACGGCGTTGTTGTCTCAGCACGGCAAGCAAATTCCCACTCAGCTTCGCTTGGCAGGCGATACGGCCTCTTGTCCTTTTCCCGCAATTTCTTGATGAATTCCTGGCAATCGTCCCAGGAAACCTGCTCAACGGGCAGGTTCTTTTCACCTTTGAAATGGGCCAGATTCTTGCCCATGACTTCCTGCCACTGTTCCTGGGTCACCGTGTAAACGCCCATGTAGAAGCCTTTGGTCAGCGTGACCTTATGCTGGGTTTCATCTGGTCCCTTTTGACCATCCCACGTTATTTCCCTTTCTTTTTCTTCCTTGGGACTGCCCATCATGAAGCTCCCTGGCCGTATCCACACAAACTTCATGCCAAGGCTGTTCCTGAAATGCTTAGGAGGGGCTTCTTCCTTCTTGGTCGAAGGCGGGGCAGCGACAATCTCCTTGCCGACTTGCGGTGGTGGAATGGCGTGGGACGCAATCAGCTTGCCATCCTGCACGACCTGGACCTTGCCTGGGAACCATTCCAGCTTGAGCGTAATCGTCTGGTCCTTCTTGAGCATAAACTTGTCGGCCTCGAACGAGAAGTCGCCCCGCTTGATGAGGATGCCATGTTCTCCAGCCCGCAGCGAGATTGGTTCCTTGTCGGCTCCCTTGATGGTTGGGCCATTTTTGTCAAACACGATCTCGACGTTCGGGTCATCGCTTTCGATGCGAACCGTCCCATTCGGCGTCTGCCAGAAGAGAATGATGACTGCCGCCGCCACTACCAGACCAAAGACGCCACCGCCCATCAGCCAGAGCAACGGAAGCCGTTTTGTCACTGACTGGCCCACTTGAGTCTGAGTTGCCGGTCGCTTACGCTCCCGGCTCGCCTTCATTTCGCCGGTCTTTGCCTTACGCCCAGGTGTAGCCGTCGTTTCAAGGGTCTGCCCCTCGATTTCCTGGAGCGTTTCCGCCACCAATTTGGCCGACTCCGGGCGGTCCTCCGGCTTCTTGGCGAGTAGGTGCATCACCAGGTCGGACAACTCAGCCGGGACTTCCGAGTTCAATGACTCGGGCGGCGTCGGGGTTTCCAGGGCCAGGGCCGAAATGATAGAAATGGTGTCGTCGCCCTTGAACGGCCTCTCCCCCGTACACATGCGATAAAGGACGCACCCCAAGCTGAACAGGTCGCAGCGGTGATCGACCGGCTTGCCCCCTGCCTGTTCCGGGGCCATGTACGCAGGGGTGCCGATAATGGCTCCCGATTGCGTCAGGTGCGTCGTGTCCCCCATCGCACGGGCCAAACCGAAATCAAGAATCTTGACGTGGCCCTTTTTTCCTTCCAGCCAGAGGTTAGCCGGTTTAATGTCACGGTGGATTAGACCTTTTTCGTGAGCGGCTTCAAGCCCTTCGGTAATCTCCCGGCCTATGCGAAGGATTTCCGGCACTGGGAGCCTGGTTTCACGCCTCAGTCGGTCGTCCAGAGCTTCGCCTTCGAGGTACTCCATTGCCAGGAAAGGAGCACCACGGTCCTCGCCGACGTAGTAGATGCTGACGATGTGGGGATGCTTGAGAGCCGCCGCCGCCCTGGCCTCACGGAAGAACCGCTCCTTGGCACTCGGACTGCTTGCGATCGACGGCAGCATGGCTTTCAGTGCGACCAGACGCTGTAAGCCAGGGTCTTCCGCTCGGAAGACAACGCCCATTCCGCCAGCACCAAGCACCTTCAACACCCGATAAGGCCCCAGACGGCCAATTTCGTCCAACTTTTCTGCTGGTGCCAGGAAATCGTATGATTGCGGGCTTGGTGCCGCCGTGAGCAACGATTGCGTATCCTGTCCCTTGCCGCCAACACCGAGATTCGTCTGTCCATCGGCACCGGAAAGGCTTTCGTTCCCAGCGTGACCTGGGTTCTTGGGAGGCAGGGTGCGTTCTTCGCCTAATGGCGAAACGCTGGGCGGCACAGTCCTTTCTTCCCCAACTTGGTGTGCCGGGGCGGTCGCCAAAGCGGGGACGAGCATCGGCTGGCCACAGCCAGGGCATTTGACCTTCTTACCAGCCAATTCGTCCTTGACCTTGAGTTGCTTGTTGCATTTGTCGCAGGCGAACGAAATCATAACGGCCCCGGGAAAGGGAACTCGCCGAAGGGCATGGGACGGCATCGACAATCTAGTAGTTTTTGCCTGCAAAATGAAGATGCCGAGGCGAGAATTCCTGCTTGTTCGACCCAGAGATTCTTGCGACCCTCGACCGCCAGCACCCACCAGGTCAGCTTCCCTTTGCAACCCCAGGATTTCGAGGAGCACATCCCCACCCATTTCGGCCACCGTCTCACTTCTCCAGTGCTGCCCTATTTCCTTAGCGGTTTAGCACTCATTGAAGGCGACGACAATGCCCTGGAAGGCGATTTAGAGGGTTGTGGGGGAGTCCATCAAGAACGCCTTGGGATGGCATAAAGTCGCCCACAGTGAGCCACCCCATGACACGATTTTTTCAGCCGTACCATGACGCCACAAATTTGTTCCTCGCTTCGCTCGGATAAGAGACGAAAGAAAAAAAAGCAATGGGTAAAAGGATAAAGGGCAAAGCGTAAATCACTCCAGGCAGAAACAGACACGACAACCGAAACTGCCGTTACCGCCGCCAGGCTCATTCCTGTGACGGCGAGCCGAGCGGCAATCCTGAGGATTGTTGAACCAGCAGCCGCCACGCAGCACACGGCCTGTGCCTTTTTCTGGTCCTGTCGGGTCAATAATATCCTTATGTGGATAATCACCGTACCAATCCTGGCACCACTCCCAGACGTTACCGTGCATGTCGAAAAGGCCCCAAGCATTAGCGGGAAAGCTGCCTACCGGCGTGGTTTTCGCCCGATACACGCCTACTTTGCCGTTGCCATAGACGGCTGAGCCGACATAATTTGCCTGGTCCGTGGAAATCGATTCGCCAAAATGGAAAGGCGTGGTTGTTCCTGCACGACAGCAAAATTCCCATTCCGCTTCTGAAGGCAAACGATACTGCTTCTTGTCTTTTTCCCGCAATTTCTTGACGAACTCCTGACAATCATCCCAGGAAAGTTTTTCCACTGGCAGGTTCTTTTCCCCCTTGAAATTGCTGGGATTGTTGCCCATGACCTTCATCCACTGCTCCTGGGTTACGGCATGCACACCCATGTAGAAGCCTTTGCTCAATGTGACTTTGTGCTGCGTTTCGTTGTCTTCCCGCAGTTTTTCCTCCTTCGGGCTACCCATAAGGAACGTGCCGGGCTTTACCCAAACGAACTTCATTCCGACGATGTTCGTGAAATCTTTGGGCGGCTCTTTCTTATCTTGAGCCTGAATGGGCAGATGGCTTGCCAAAGCAACGACCAGGCTGAGGCAGATGAGACGGATCATGGGGGATACCTCCAGGGGAACAGATGGGTTCGGACGCCAACGACCTGCCTGATAGCTTATCCCGACGACATGCAGACTGCCACAAAATTCGACAAATAAATGACTTGCTGCGATGAAACCGCCCGATGTTGTCCAGGCGTAGCCAAGGATGCCGACTACCATGACGTGACATTCAAAACCGGATGAGTGTCAAGGAATACCTGGCCAATTCGGGATGCCACAACATTTTTCAGTTTGTCGTGGAAGACCTGCCAGGGTCAGAAGGAGCCGCCCGCCAGTCGAAAGCCAGAGGGTGTTCATCGGTGAGAGAGGCCCATTGACCGAGAAGGGAATCAGGGCCATGTGCGACAAGCATTCGGCCCTGATCGGCGTCAAGCTTTTCCCCCACTTGCTCAGGCACACGATGGCCCATCAATTCTTGGCTGACAACGGCAATGACCTTGTGGCACTGGCTCAAATCCTGGGTCACGAGAACTTGAACACGACGGCCAAGTACACGAAACGCACCGGCGAACAACTTGCAGATGCAGCGGAGAAGTTGAATTATTGACGACAATCACTCCACGGAGAAGCAGACACGCAATCCGAAGTCGTAGATACGGTTGTCAGGCACGATACTGATACGACAGGCTGATCGGCAGTAATCAGGAATATTCGGCCACGCACCGCCACGCAGCACACGATACGCACCGGTTTCCGGTCCTTGTGGGTCAACCACGTCTTTTTGTGGATATTCTCCATACCGGTCTTGGCACCACTGCCAAACATTGCCGGACATGTCGTAAATGCCGAAAGAGTTTGCTGGGAAACTCCCTACGGGCGTGGTCTTCCCTCGATTTACGCCTTTTTTTCCATTTCCATATATTTCGCCATTATAGTTTGCCTGGTCAGTGAAAATCGTTTCGCCAAAGAAGAAAGGTGTGGTTCTTCCCGCACGGCAACTATACTCCCACTCGGCCTCGGTCGGTAGGCGATACAGCTTCTTATCCTTTTCCCGTAAGTTCTTGATGAACTCTTGGCAATCTTCCCAGGACACCCGTTCGACAGGCAGGTTCATTTCTCCCTTGAAATGACTTGGATTGTTGCCCATGACCTCTTGCCACTGTTCCTGGGTAACAACATGAATGCCCATGTAGAAGCCTTTGCTCAATTTGACCTTATGCTGGGTTTCATCGGTTCCCCCAGCTCCCCTTCCAATTTCTTCCTTGGGACTGCCCATCATGAAGCTCCCTGGCGGTATCCAGACAAACTTCATGCCCAGGCTGTTCTTGAAGCCCTTCGGCGGGGCAGCGGCTTCTTCTTTCTTAGGTGGGTCTTTTTTCGGAGCCTGAACGCCGTCTTCTTCTATGGAGAAACAGAGGCGGAAACCGGTGACGCCGTTACGGTCGCTAGGCCCAGTCCTGAAACGGTTGGCCGAGCGGCAGTCCCAAGGAGCGTCGTTCCAGGAACCGCCACGCAGAACACGGAACTCGCCTTTTTCTGGCCCTTGTGGGTCAACTACGTCCTTTTGTGGGTGGTCGCCGAGCCAGCCCTGACACCACTGCCAGACATTTCCGTGCATGTCGTGAAGACCCCAGGCATTGGCGGGGAAACTACCTACGGGGACGGTCTTCCTTCTGTTTACTCCCTTCTTACCAGTTCCATCGATATGGTCGCCGTTATAGTTTGCCTGGTCGGTAGAGATGGTTTCGCCGAAGTAAAACGGAGTTGAAGTTCCGGCACGACAGGCATATTCCCACTCGGCCTCGAAAGGCAGGCGATACAGCTTCTTGTCCTTTTCTCGCAACTTCTTGATGAATTCTTGGCAATCGTCCCATGACACGAGTTCGACTGGGAGGTACTTTTCGCCCTTGAGATTGCTGGGATTGTTGCCCATAACCTCCTGCCATTGTTCCTGGGTCACTGTGAAAACACCCATGTAGAAGCCCTTGGTCAGCGTGACCTTGTGAAGGGTTTCACCTGGTCCCTTTTGACCATTCCACTCTTTTTCCCTTTCTTTTTCTTCCTTCGGACTCCCCATCATGAAGTTCCCTGGAGGAATCCACACGAACTTCATGCCCAGGCTGTTGGTGAAGGGGTTGGGCGGGACGACTGCTTCTTCTTTCTTAGGTGGGTCTTTTTTCGGAGCCGGAATACCGTTTTCTTCAACGGAGAAACAGAGGCGGAAACCTTTGTATTCGACACCGTTGCCAGGCACAATCCAGCCACGAGTCGCCGAGCGGCAGAAGCCAGGATCGTAGAACCACGAACCACCACGCAACGCACGGCGAGGTCCTTTATCCGGCCCTTGCGGGTCAACCACATGTTCTTGCGGATAATATCCCTGCCAATCTTGACACCATTGCCAAACATTTCCGTGCATATCGTGCAATCCAAATGCGTTTGCTGGGAAACTGCCTACCGGAATGGGCTTCCCTCTGGAGACGCCCTTTTTACCAGTTCCATAAATGTATTCACCGTTATAGTTTGCCTGTTCAGTGGAAATCGTTTCGCCGAAGTGAAATGGTGTTGTTGTACCGGCACGGCAGGCATATTCCCACTCGGCCTCGGTGGGGAGACGATAGAGGTTCTGGTCCGTTTCTCGCAGTTTCTTGATGAACTCCTGGCAAGCTTCCCATGAAACCTCTTCCACTGGCAGATTCTTTTCGCCTTTGAATCGGCTGGGATTGTTGCCCATGACTTCCTGCCACTGTTCCTGGGTCACGGTGTAGACGCCCATGTAGAAGCCCTTGGTCAGCGTGACCTTGTGCTGGGTTTCGTTAAGTTGCCTTTCTTTTTCTTCCTTGGGACTGCCCATCATAAACGTCCCTGGCGGTATCCAGGCGAACTTCATGCCGATGCTGTTGGTGAAGGTCGCTGGTGGTGGAATGGCGTGGGACGCAATCACCTTGCCATCTTGCACGACCTGCACCTTGCCTCGGAGCCATTCCAGCTTGAGCGTAATCGTCTGGCCCTTCTTGAGCAAAAACTTGTCGGCCTCAAATGAGAAGTCGCCCCGCTTGATGAGGATGCCATGTTCCCCGGCCCGCAGCGAGATAGGCTCCTTGTTGGCTCCCTTGATGATTGGGCCGTTCTTATCGAACACAATCTCCACGTTCGGGTCATCGCTTTCGATGCGAACCGCCCCATACGGCGTCTGCCAGAAGAGAATGACTGCTGCCGCCAAAACGCCCAGGCCAAGTACGCCACCCCCCACCAACCACAGCAACGGAAGCCGTCTTTTCGCTGGCTCGCCCACTTGAGTCCGAGCAGCTTCCGTCTGCTTCGTCCCGCCACCCTTTTTCACTTGCCCGGTCTTACCTCCTGGTGCAGCCGTCATTTGGGCGGTCTTTGTCTTGCGGCCTGGCACAGCCGTCGTTTCGGCGGTCTGCCCCTCGATTTCCTGGAGCGATTCCACCACCGCCTTGGCTGATTCCGGTCGGTCCTCCGGTTTCTTGGCGAGCAGGTGCATCACCAAGTCGGACAACTCAGTCGGGACTTCCGAATTCAACGACACAGGCGGCGGTGGGTTTTCCGTCGCAATGGACATAAGAATGGAAATGGTGTCGTGGCCCTTGAACGGCCTCTCCCCCGTACACATGCAATA